>SXGQ01077766.1_pt1 | contig 38293 bp, 27 predicted proteins | sample 3178371 | NCBI WGS metagenome assembly SXGQ01 (sample SAMN11356859, study PRJNA531348) | freshwater metagenome | isolation source: freshwater sample F1-20 | place: China: Fuxian Lake, Yuxi | collected 2017-12-25
CATTTGGAGGAGCTTGTGAATGTTGATCCCACCACCGCCAAGCGCGTGGTCTTCAACGCCATCACCACTCAGGCGGTGCTGGAAGGTTTCGCCAATCCGCGCTCCATTGACATGGACCGAGTGAACGCGCAACAAGCGCGGCGCATTCTTGATCGAATTGTGGGCTACCCCATTAGCCAAGTGCTGTGGAAAAAAGTGGCGGGTGGTTTAAGCGCGGGCCGCGTTCAAAGCGTGGCTACTCGCATTGTTGTGGAACGCGACCGTGAAATTCGAGCGCATGTTCCCGATGAAAAGTGGAGCGTGTGCGTGCGCTTGACCAACCAGCTTGCCAACTCCGCCGGCATGGCAGAGGCATGGAACACGCTCATGTCAAAGTTGGACGAACGCGGCAAAGGCGTGACTCAAAAAGATCAGGCCGCGTGGCTGGATTCCAACGGCGGATTTGAGACCGACCTCATTGAGATCAAGGGCAAAAAATTTGACTTGTCGTGCACCAAAGATGCGCCGCTCGACTTGTCCAAAGGCGCTGTGGATGCGGCAACCGCCGTTGGTTTGCAGCATGTTGTAGCCGATCGAACCGCCAACCCTGCGGGCAAGGGTCCAGCGGCTTTCAATGTCAAAGTCACAGGAACACTTGATCCAAAGGCGCGCTACAAAGTCACAAGCGTAGAGGGCAAGCGCGAGGGTTCGAAGCCATATCCACCATTTAAGACCAGCACTCTGCAACGAGCGGGCGGTTCACTGGGCCTGACCGCCGACCGCACCATGCGCTTGGCGCAGCAGTTGTACGAGGCCGGTTGGATCACCTACATGCGCACCGACAGTCTGAACCTCGCGCCCGAATCTATTGAGGCGGCGCGCGGATACTTGCGCGCCAATTTTGGCGCGCAATATGTTCCGGACAAAGCGCGCTATTACGAAAATAAAACCGAGGGCGCGCAAGAGGCGCATGAAGCTATTCGTCCAACTGATCCATCACGCGATCCATCGGCGGCCTTTCGTGATTTACCCGAGGACCAAGCAAAGGTGTACGGTTTGATTTGGCGCTGCTTCATGGCGTGTCAAACCGCCGACGCCGAATTTGAGCGCACCACCATTTTATTCCAGCGATCCGATCAAGACACGGGCGCGGTGTTGCGAGCCAGCGGCCGCGTGCTGGTGTTCGACGGTTTCTTGCGCGTCAATCCGCGTAGTTCCGAGGACGCGCAACTTCCAAAGTTGAAAGATGGCGACACGCTCGCTCCATTTTCCATCGACGCCAAACAATCATTTACCTCGCCGCCATCGCGCTATACGGAAAGCAGCCTGATTAAATTCATGGAAGAGGAAGGCATTGGCCGGCCGAGCACCTACGCCAGTATTGTGCGCACCATTGTGGAGCGCAACTATGTGGAACGCCGCGGAACCAGCCTAGAAAGCACTTCATTAGGCGAGAAAGTCACGGATTTTCTCATCGCTTGGTTCAATGACATCATTGAAGTTGGCTACACGCGTGAAATGGAGAAAGAGTTGGACGATGTGGCCCAGCGCAAAATGGAATGGCACCAAATGCTGCGCGACTTCTGGAAAAAATTGAAAGCGGATTTAGATAAAGCCATCGAAGCCGACCATGTCAAAGCCAAAATGGATCCCGCGCCCTATGTCTGCCCCAAGTGCGGCAGTCAGACCGGATACCGCTTTGGCAAGAACGGACAATTTCTGTCATGCGTTTCATATCCGAGTTGCGTCTACGCCGCGCCAGTTGACCGCGAGGGTCGCCCGCTGCTTCCAGAGCGCGTGAACATTTGCAGCCCCGAAAATAATCAGCCCATGGTCATGCGAACTGGACGCTTTGGACGCTTTATTACAAGCGACTTGCCGCCCAAGCCGCCCAAGCCCAAAAAGAAAAAGAAAACCAAAAAACAACTTGAGCAAGAACTTGCCTGCGGAGTGGTGGCTATTGCGGAGCCTTTGGAGAAAAAGCAATTCATTATCAATGTGGACCCCAAGGGCAAAATTAAATTGCCCTCCGTGCCCCCGCTACTCACGGTTTTGGATTGCCCAAAATGCAAGACGCGCAAGCTGAATTTGCGTCTTGGCAAGCGCGGTCCGTGGCTCGGTTGCAGCGGATTTCCAAAGTGCCGCGGCCGCGAGGCCATGGCGAAACTCGATGAAACCACGCAGAAATCATTGGAAGTCGCGCTGGCCAACCATGAGTCCGCCAATCCGCGCGCCGCCATATTCACCATGGACGATGTGCCCGTGAAGGACGGCGACAATGTGGTGGAATTCATCTTGCCAGGCGGTGTTCAACTGCTTGCCATCCATCCAGATTCGCAAGTGCCCGCTCCCATCGCCAAGGCGGGGTGATTATTTCGCCTCAGGCGCTTTGTGACTTGGCATAAAGATCGCCACGGCAATCAATGAGCCAATCGCCATCCACATGGGCACCGTGAACAATTGGTGGTAATTCATCTCGTCATCTTTTGTGGATATGCCGGCCACTTTGGTGGCAAACATACTGCCCACAATAATTCCCACCCCCACAAAAATCAGGTTGAATAAATTTTGCGCCGTGGCCCTGACATCCTTGGTGGTGTATTTGTCCACCATCATGAAAGCCACAAAAATGAAACATCCAAAGCACAAACCATGCAGCGCCACGCCAAACATGACGGGCAACAAGTCTGGCTTATTGGCAAAAATGGCCATGCGCAACGCGTAGGCGCACAAGCCAATCATGAGCAGGGACTTGTATGAGAACTTTTTGGTCAACAGCGGAATAGCGCCTAACACCGCAATTTCGGTCATTTGTCCAATCGTCATCAAGCCGCCGCCGCCCACCCCAAAAATCTGATTGGTCCAGTCGGCGAAATTATTCACAGAAACATTGGCCGCCTTGCGTTGAATAGCGCCCAAAAAATCACTGGTAAAGACAAAGTAAAATTGATGGATCATGCTCACCGGAATGGACACCAAGAACAGCGTGACCAACGGCTGGAATCGAATTTCACCCATGGCCTCGGCCCACGCCATGTGTTGCTTGGGAGATTTTGTAGGCGGCGTGTGCGGTAGGGTTAAGCAATATGCCGCCATGATCAAGCCCAGCACCGCGCTCAACTGAAACGCCACGGCGCGACCGGCATTTTGCGCCTGCGCAATTTCAATTTCGGTTCCAACGGCTGGGGTGTATTTGCGAAGCAATACTTGTCCAACCAAAATGCCCACGCCAATCCAACCCAATGTTCCCCATAATCGAATCGGTCCAAAGTCGCGGTCGCGATTGGCAATATTGGCAAACGCAAGCGAATTGGTGAGCGCCAATGTTGGCGCGTAGACAAAGCCGTAAATAAAACTCAGCGAGCAAAATGTGTAAAAGTTCGCGGCGCCTGCAAGGTTCCATACCAGCACCGCGCCAATGGCGTGGCTGACGGCCAGCAACTTTTCCGTGGCAAACTTGCGATCGGCAAGTTGTCCAGCGATAAATGGCCCAAACACCGCGCCCGCCGCGCCCGCCGCCAAGCAATAACCAGTCTGATCTAGGGTGAACTTTCGAAATCCCGTGAGAAACGGATACAAAATTGGAAGCCACGCCCCCCAAATCGCGTACTGCAAAAACATCATGATGCAAAGACGGGTCCTCACAAACATTGTTGGCGCGGTGGTTGCATTCATGCCATGGAATATAACTCCATTCTCGCTACACTTACTAAATGCAAGAACGCCGCAAGACCCGTCAAGTAACCGTTGGAGATGACCGCGTTGGACGAGTGAAGATCGGTGGCGACGCGCCAGTTTCAGTGCAGACCATGAACGCCGGGTTTACCTACGATATTGACGCATGCGTGGCCGAGATCAACCGCTACGCCGACGCTGGCGCCGACATGGTGCGTGTGGCCGTGCCCGAACGCAAAGACACCGACGCCTTGCGACACATCTTGCCGCAAGTCAAAGTTCCCGTTGTCGCCGATGTTCACTTTCATTATCAACGGGCGCTTGAGGCTGTTGAGGCTGGAGTACACAAGATTCGCTTGAACCCCGGCAATATCAGCGACCGTGATCAAGTGCTCAAAGTCATCGACGCCTGCAAAGAGCGCAAAATTCCAATCCGTATTGGCGTGAATGAAGGCTCCATTATTGAGCGCCGCGACAAGCAACGGCGCGCCGAGGAATTGGGCATGTATTTCCAGGGCCACAAATCCGGCCACTTGCTCGCGCTCATGATCGCGAAGTTGGAGGAGTATCTGGAAATCTTCGCCGAGCGCGATTTTCACGATGTGGTCATCAGCGCCAAGAGCATGGACGCCACGCTGTGCATTGACGCCTACACGGAAATCTCAAAGCGCTTCGACCATCCGCTGCATCTGGGCGTGACGCACGCCGGTCCAAAATCAACCGGCACAATCCGCTCCACCATCGCTCTTGGAACGCTGCTTGCCAACGGAATTGGCGACACCATTCGTCTTTCATACGCCAGCGACCACATTGATGAGGTGAAGGATGGCTTGGAAATTCTCTACTGTCTTGGCCGCCGCGAGCGCAAGGGTGCGGAAATGATTGCCTGTCCAACCTGCGGACGCATCCAAGTTGACTTGTTCACGCTTGTGAAAGAAGTCGAGGCCAAGTTGGCCAAGGAAGTTTCGCTACCAATAAAGGTGGCCGTGATGGGCTGCATTGTGAATGGCCCTGGCGAAGCCGAAGGCGCCGATGTGGCGGTGTTCGCGGGTGATCGCCGCGGAATTATCTATGTGCAAGGGCAAAAAGTTGCCAATGTTCCAGAGGAGGAAATCCTGGATCGCCTGCTGCTCGAGTGCACAACATTTCAAGACAAGGTTCGCCGCGGCGAGGCCCAGTTGGGCCAGAAGAGCGTGGAGATTGTTCCACCCGATCCGATTGGCGAACTTGGCTCCGGCGTGGACAAGATTCGCAAGGGTCTGGTTGAAAAAGTGACTATTGGCGGTCGTTGATGCCGCGGCGCGTCGTTCGTGCATTCACCATTGTTGAATTGTTGGTTGTGGTTTCCATCATCGCCCTCCTAGTGGCGTTGCTTGCCACTGGAATCAATTCCGCTCTCAAGACTTCCAGAAATTCCAAGCAACTCAGCAACCTGCGCCAAATGTTCACGGGCTGGACCCTGTATTCGAATCAATACAACGACCAATGCCTTCCCGGATTTCTCTCGGTGGAGATTCAAAATATGTGGAAGGTCGCCTATCGCATGAAGGAAAAAGTGGAGGGGCAATCTAGCGATAAATTCGATCGCGCCGCCACGCAAACATATCCATGGCGCCTTGCGCCGTATCTGGACTATTCATGGGAATTACTGCTGGGCTATCGCGATGATCCAAATACCGAAGCCACAGGTTCGCTGTACACCATTGCCCCACTCACCATCGCCAGTGCCAAGCTTGGTGATGCCCTGCAACAACTTTGTCCACGCTCAACCATGGGAGCAAGCGTGGCGTTACAACCCGCTTATGGCTACAACGCATTTTATATTGGTGGATGGTGGGACCTCTCTAAAAATCCAAAGACGCAGGGACTCGCGCGCCCCTATTTCTCCGACGCGCTTTCTATTGCGGCCGACAAAAAGACCAACGCAGGCGCCATCGCTCGAACGATTGGGACAATCGCTCTGCCAGATCGCATGACGGTTTTTGCGCCGTCGGCGTATCTGGCGGCCAACGCTTCAGCGCCCGCGCCTGGCTCGACTGCGACCAACCTTCAAAATGGCTATCGCTCGTTGGAGCCCAACATTGCCGGTGCCGCGTGGTTAACTCCACCGTGGCTTGGCACCCAGCGAATTTGGAGCTCATCCAACAATGATCCTTTGAGCCTGGCCCTGTACACCGATCAAGCCGTGGTGGTGATGCGTGATTCCAAGCAAATCCCCATCGCCAAAGGCGATGGAAGCAACACGCTGGAAAATTATGCCGGCTTAAACGATATGCGCGCGTGGGTGAACATGGCCAACATGTCCAACGCGCAACCAGGACCCCTGCACACAGGAACCTTGGCCGAGCAATGATCGCGTTCAATCACGGGCGCCTCTGGTTGCGCGACCCAAATCCAATCACACAGGCGATCGCGTTTGACCAATTCCATACGCCAAGCTGGCCACGCTCACATCGTCAGTGAATGGCGCACCCGCGGCGTGCGCGCGCAATAATTGCATGACGCGTTCAACATCCTCATGCTCATTCCGGCTGTCGGCCACGCACTCAAAGACGCGCTGCATACCCAACTCCTCGCCGTCGGCGTTGCGTTGTTCACACACGCCGTCGCTGAACAACAAAAGGCGATCGCCCAATTGCAATTGCAATTCACTGAACTCATATTCTTCATCAACCACGCCAATCGGCGGTCCACCATTGCATTGCAGCTGGATGGCCGGCGCGCCGGCGCGCACAATGGCGCCCATGGCGTGTCCAGCGTCCACCATGCTCATCAGACGCCCATCGCTAGACAACCGCATGGCCATCAAGGTTGCAAATTCGGCCTGGCTTCGGTGGCGTCTGACATAGGAATTGGTGGCGTTCATGGCCTGCGCAATTGAATTGCCACGCTCCAATTCACCCGCCAAATGCGCTTGAATACTCGCCATCAACATGCCGGCGCTTGCGCCTTTACCAGCCACATCGCCCAGAAAAAACCAGAAACCTTGGTCGCTCTCGCCCGCGCCAACAATGTCGCCGGCCACCACGCGTCCGGGTTCGCTGTACAGTTTCCAGCGCCAGGGTCCCATGCATCCCTGATCCGCAGGCATAAGCCGCCGCTGCACCGCGTGCGCCGCGGCCAACTCCGTTTGAATATGCAATTGCCGCTGCGCCAAATCACGCCGGCGAATTTCGCCCAGACCCATGCCCACAAATTGCCCCAGCGCTTTCGCGAACGCCGCGTCGTCGTTGTTGGACTTCAATCCACTTGTGGAATCCAAATATAAAAATCCTTCCACGCTTGAGTCCAACAAAATTGGAACGCACAGCGCGGCCGTCACTCCTTGGTTAATCATACTTTCGGACAAGTTCATGCCGGCGTCTTGATCAAGTCGCACCGGCTTTCCCGCCGCCGCGGCGCGCAGCAATGTGCTGCTCATTCTGGCTTGAACATCGCCCTGATTGGATTGGGTCACCGATGCCAGCATTTCATACAGGGAGTCATCGTGTCCCCGCAACAATGTGGCTCGTCCAAATCCTGTTCCCAACAACAAGGCTTTCACCGCGATCAACGCCATGGACTTTTCATCGCTGGCCTCCTGCAATTTCGAAGCCACATCCAGCAGCACATTTAAGCGCCTTCCCGCCAAATTGGCGAGTTCGTCCGGTTCAATCAGTTTGATACCGTTACCCGAATCGTGGGCGGTCAGCTGAACCAGGGTCATGGCCTCGCCACCTAAATCCACGCGCAGAACATAGGGGTGAATGGTCAGTTGATCGCCGTGGGCAAGCACGCATGGCTCTTGTGCGAGCAGCGGAGTTCCATTGATGCGTGTTCCGTGTCGCGATCCATTGTCAATGAAAGTCCAATTGTCATCCACGCAATGCAGCGTGGCATGGCGGCGCGAAACATGCGGATCATTCAACCGCATCACGCACTCCATGGCGCGCCCAATGGTGATGGCTGTTTCGGGAGTGAATTCAATTGGCTCCCCACCGCCTTTCAAAAAGGCAAGTTTTAGATTGCGCCTCAACGCGCCGCTTCCGCGGGTTCGCGTTGCGTAGCCGCAATGCTCTCGTCCAACTCTTTCAATCGAGTGGGACGCCTAGGCAGCCCAAGTTGTGCCGCGGCAATCACGGATTCCATTCGTCCCAATGAGCGATCGGCCAATCCCTTGAACGCCATGTATGGAAACAGCGTCAACAACGCCACCGCAAGGCCACTGGCTGTGGTGATCAGGGCTTCGCCAATTCCTCCGGACACTCCGCGCGGATCGGCCAAGCCACTTGTGTTGCCAAGCACTTGAAAACTTTTAATAATTCCAATCACTGTTCCTAAAATTCCAATCATGGGGCTCGCCGTGATGATGGTGGACAGAATCACGGAAAATCGTTCAAGCCGATGGCGCTGAATTTCCGCGGCGGCCGTCGCCACGCTGTCATCGCTGCCGTCAATCACCATGCGTGCGGCCACGGCCATGTCGGGCAAGATGCTGCCTTCGCATAGTTGAATCACCTTGTCGCGCTTGCCGGCGCGCAAGGCCTCAACCAAAGCGTCCACCTGTCTTTTCGCCTTGCGGCTTGCCACTGTGCGCCAAAAAATAATCCGTTCCACCGTGAGTGAAAGCGAAAAGATGGCGAGAAATAAAAGCGGATACATGATAAATCCGCCGTGCTGTAAAAACCCTAAAAACTCGTTGAATGCGCTGCTCATGGGCGGCATCATAGACATTCTGCTCAACTTTATATACTGCAATTCATGCTTGAATTAAAGAGCACAAGCCAGTTGACCGACGACCAATTGCTGGCGCATGTCGAGCGCGCACTCACGCACGCCATTGCGAATCGCTCGCTGGCGGCCAAACTGAAAGAAGCAACGCACTACGCGCTCTTGGGTGGTGGCAAGCGCGTGCGACCGTTACTGTGTTTGCATTGCTGCGCCGCCGCAAGCGCAAACATGGAGCACGCCATGCCCGCCGCGGTGGCGATTGAAATGATCCACGCCTTCAGTTTGGTGCATGACGATTTGCCCGCGTTGGACAACGACGATATGCGCCGCGGCCGCGCCACAACGCATGTCGCTTTCGGCGAGCCACTCGCCATTCTGGCGGGCGACGCGCTCTTTTCAATCGCCATGGAACAGGCGCTTTCTTGCAAGATTGGCGCGGCGCACATTGCCCATGAATTGGCCAACGCCACCACCGAAATGATTTCCGGGCAAGTGCTTGACACGCTTGGCGGATTTCCCAGGGACTTCAACCCCGCGCAACAATTGGAGCTGATCCACCGCCAAAAAACTGGTGCGCTGATCCGCGCCGCGTGTCGTATGGGCGCCTTCGCCGCGGCCGCCAACCCCGACACTCTTGATCGCTTGTCGCGCTGGGGCGAAACCATGGGTCTGATGTTCCAAGTGGTCGACGACATCTTGGATGAGACGCAATCCAGCGAACATTTGGGCAAATCCGCAGGCAAAGACATAGCGCAAGGTAAAATCACTTACCCCAAAATTCACGGCATTGCCTGGAGCCGCGATTATGTCAAGGAATTGCTGGCGCAAAGCGAGCAACTTCTCAAACCACTATCCGATGGCGCGCAACCACTCCGCGCCATGGCCCAGGCGTTGGCCACTCGCACCAAGTGATATTGTGACGCCCCGCACAAATCGAACAATTCACCGCGCCTTGTGCCTGATTTTTCCAAACCACCAGCGCTCGCTTGCTGGCAAAAGTCCACATTCCATTTATTCGTTTAATTTTGAATTGCGCTCGTGACTTTCACTCCAACTTTCGCTAGACTTTATTAGGTCTTTCGCCTACTCCAACGACGATATGAAAATCCTTCCAACGATTCATTCACCTGCCGACCTCAAAGCTCTGGCGCCGTCCGCATTGCCCCAACTTGCCGCCGAAGTTCGCAAAGCCATCTGCGATCAGTGCATGACTTCTGGTGGCCACCTTGCGCCAAATCTTGGAGTGGTGGAGCTCACCATCGCCATGCATTATGTGTTTGATTTCAGCCGCGATCGCATGCTGTGGGATGTTGGCCACCAGTGCTACACGCACAAACTGCTCACGGGTCGACAAGCTCTGTTGGGTCGACTTCGTCAACGCGATGGCATGGCTGGATTTCCCGAGCCGCGCGAAAGCGCATACGACTTGTTCAGCGTTGGCCACGCCGGTACCGCCATTTCAACAGCGGTTGGAATGGCGCGCGGCGATTCACTCAACGGCGATGGTTTTGATGGAACAAATCCAAATGGTCGCCGTGTGGTGTCGCTGATTGGCGACGCCAGCATTGTCAACGGCCTGGCCATGGAGGGTCTCAACAGCGCAGGCACATTGCGCCGCCAGTTCCTTGTGGTCCTGAACGACAACGGTATGAGCATCGCCAAGCCGCAAGGCGCGCTGGCCAGCTATTTCGATCGCATGCGCATGAGCCACGGCTATGCGGAATTTAAAAAGCGCGCCAAGGACGTAGCCAAACTTATTCCTGGCGGGCGCGAAATGTCCGATCTGTACCACCGCATGGGCGACATGAGTAAGGCCGCTATCAGCCACGACGCGTGGTTTGAGCACTTTGGAATTGTCGCCGTGGGCCCAATCGATGGCCACGATTTCAATTCACTCATTGAATTCTTCACCGAGGCCAAGCACTTTGACCGCCCAATGGTGTTGCATGTGAAAACCGTCAAAGGCAAGGGCTTTTCATTCTGCGAATCGGATCCATCCGCCACGCATTCGCCTGGACCATTCTCCGTGCCCGACATGGAAAGCGAAGGCTGCCGCATTGAATTGAAGAAAAGTTCGCGCTCTTTCACAAGCGCCGTCGGTGAGGCGTTGACCGAAGTCATGAGGCGCGATCCCAAAGTGGTCGCGTGCACCGCGGCCATGCCCGACGGAACAGGTATTTCCAAAGTTGCCGCGGCGTTTCCAGAGCGCACATGGGACAGTGGCATTTGCGAAAGCCACGCCATGGACATGATGGCCGGTCTTGCCAAGACCGGTTGGAAACCATTCTTCGCCGTCTACAGCACATTCATGCAACGCGCATTCGACCAGGCTTTCCAAGAAGTGGCGCTGCAAGGGCTCGCGGTTCGCTTGCTGCTTGATCGCGCCGGCCTAGTTGGAAACGACGGCGCCGTGCATCACGGCTTCTGCGATATTTCCCTGCTCGCCTCCCTTCCAAACGCCGTGCTCATGGCCGCCATGGATGAGCCCAGCCTCAAGGCCGCGCTTGAATTCATGCGCAAACATGACACCAGCCTTAGCGCGCTGCGTTATCCACGCGAATCCGTGAGCGAGTTGTTCGCCAAGCAAGAGTGTCCGGAATTTGTGATGGGCAAGGCGCGCACGCTGATGGAGCATGATGCTCCAGATGCCGCCGTCATGGCCTACGGCGTCATGGCTATCGAAGGCGCCAAGGCTTTGCAATCTCTCGATAGCGAATACCGAGTCAACTTGTATGACGCGCGCTTCGCCAAGCCTGTGGACATTCAACTGCTTGAATCGCTGCTCAAAAATAATATTCCCGTGATCACCGTGGAGGACCATTCCGTACGCGGTGGATTTGGTAGTTGCGTGCTTGAAGCCTGCAACCAACGCGGTTTAGACACCCGCCTCATTACACGCATGGGGCTACCCGATCATTGGATCTATCAAGGCGAGCGTCAGCAGCAACTTGCCGAAGCCGGCATTGATGCCACCAATATTGCCCGCGTAGTTCGCGCCGTGGTGGAAGCTGCTCCCAACAAGGCGGCGCCTTCGAAATCCAAAAGCAAAATTCGCGTTTCATAAGTTCACGCGCTCCCGTCAACCATTCAGTTCCACTTTGCCCCGCCAATGCAAGGGCGTTTGGCAAATATTTCGCCTAGGATTGTGCCATCATGTTTGAATCACTCTCCGAAAAATTAAGTGGCGCGCTTCGTCGGCTTTCGGGCCGCGGTAAAATCACCCAGGACAATGTGCGCGAAGCCATGGCCGATGTACGCACGGCGTTGCTTGAGGCCGATGTGCATGTTGAAGTGGTGCGCGACTTCTGCGACTCTGTTGTGCAGGAGGCCATTGGCACCGATGTGACCAAGAGCCTGGATCCCGCGCAAGAAATTGTGGGTCTGGTCCACAAAAAACTTGTGGACTTGATGGGGCCAGTGGACCCCAACATTATGTCCGTCACGCCAGGTCCAACCGTGGTGCTGTTGTGCGGCTTGCAAGGCGCTGGAAAAACCACCACGGCCGGAAAATTGGCGGCGCGCTTAAGCGAGCAAGGTCGCAGTGTTTTGGTTGCGGCGTGTGATTTGCAACGACCAGCCGCGGTTGAACAATTGCGCATTGTCAGCGAGCAAGTTGCCGCCGAAGGCAAAGGCGGCGCGCGCGTGGCGTTCTTTGGCGAGCCCGACAAGTGCGCGGAATATGGCAAAGCCGTTGGCGTGGCGGTGGGTGTGGCGCAGCGCGCCTACCGCGCGGCGCGTGAAGGCCGCTATGACACGCTGATTGTCGACACCGCTGGCCGCCTGCATGTGGACGACACGCTCATGCGCGAATTGCAAGGAGTCCGCCGCGCCACCGAGGCCCATCAAACATTGTTGGTGGTCGATTCCATGGCTGGTCAAGACGCGCTCATCGCGGCAAAATCGTTCCATGAGCAATTGCATGTCGACGGCATCATTCTCAGCAAGTTCGACTCCGATAGCCGCGGCGGCGCAGCCCTCAGCGTGAAGTATGTCACCGGGGCACCCATTCTATTTGTGGGCGTGGGCGAGCGCTTTGACGCGCTTGAGCCATTCCATCCAGAGCGCATTGCCGGCCGCATGTTGGGCATGGGCGATGTGGTCAGTCTGGTGGAGAAGGCGCACAAGGAAGTCGACCAGGACGAGGCCGAGCGCATGGCCCAGCGCATGGCCAAAGGTCAATTCACCATGGATGATTTTCTTTCGCAGCTGAAATCGCTGCGGCGCATGGGTCCTATGAAACAAATCTTGGGCATGCTTCCAGGCGTTGGCTCCATGATGAAAGATGTCAATGTGGACGACAAGCAACTTGACCGCATTGAAGGCATCGCGCGCAGCATGACCCCCGCCGAACGCAAAGATGTGCGCTGCGTTGACCAGCAAAAAAGCCGCGCGCGCCGCATCGCCGCCGGCAGTGGCTCAACCACTGCCGAGGTCGGCAAACTGGTGAAGCAATTTGAAGTCATGCAAAAAATGACCACGCAACTTGCTGGCCTTGGCGCCATGGGAAAAATGAAAGCCATGAAGGACATGGCCTCTGGCGGTCCTGGCGGAATGCCCAACATGGGCGCGTTGATGGGACGCAAGTCCACCCACACCGAGAGCATTAAAAGTAAATTTAAGTCGCGCAAAAAGCGCTGAACACATTCCCCGCTAATTCAGCGGCAGCAAATCGTCGACCTCGCCGCTGCCCCACGCTTTCACGCGCGGCATGATCACTTCACGCCCGTAAATCTTTAAACACGCCGCCACTGGAATGCTGAGCAACATGCCGTACACGCCCGCCAAGGCCGCGCCCGCCAAAATCGCCACAAAAATACTGACTGGTCCAAGATCCGTGGCGCGTCCGGCGATCACTGGAATAAGCACGTACCCCTCCAGTAATTGCACAATGCCGTACACCAGCGACGGCCCAAGCACAATCCACAACCAACTCATGCGCGCCTCCTCGGGCAACACAAGCTGCTCAACAATCAACAAGCCAATGGCAATGGGCAAACCTACCGCGCTGAGATATGGCACCACGCTGAACAGTCCAACCACCAGACCAAGCGTGATTGCGTATGGAACACCGCACACTTTCCACCCAATCGCAAACATGATGGCCATGATCAAACTAATCACAATGCGTCCACGCACAAATCCGCTCACAGCGCGATCCATTTCTACGATCAGTTTGACGGTTCCCTCGCGATGATTCTCTGGAATTAAACCACGCAATTGAGCGATGGCCGATGGAAAACTGACGGCGAAAAACCAAAAGTAAAATGGAATTAACGCCGTCAAGAAGCCAATCGTCAAAAATTCCAGCGCGGTTGAGAACACGCCTTGCACTCCAGAGCCAAAAATATTGGCCCATGAAAATCCACCACTCACCGGCGCGCCAAAGTAGCCGCGTTTGTTCAAGGCCTCCTGCACCGCGACATCAATGGTCGCCTGGTTGATCAGTGTGTTTGAAACATCAGCCGCGGAATTTTCTCCGGATATTTCCGTAGCGCTCTCATTGGCATTCTGCATTTTGGCAAGCGGGGCGTTCTTGGAAGCCTGCAAATTTTCGGTCTGAGCAGTGGCTCCACCGCTTGGCGGAGGGCTGATCTTGCTTGGATCCGCCGCATACGCGCTGGACACGATGCCGCTTCCTGAACCAATATTCTCGCTGAACCATGATCGAATCTTTTGCACTTGATCTTGATATGGCGCTGGCACAACCGCTTCCGCGCGATCAATCACCGAGTTGAATTGCCCGCTGCGAAATGATTCCACAAATGAAACGCTTTGACCAATCACAATCGGCACCGCGATCACCAACACAACAAGCAATCCAAGTCCAGCGGTCGCCATAATGGTTCCCACCGCCGCAGGACGCGACATGCGAAATCGCTGACATATGCTGGCCACCAACGGCTCCACCAAGTACGCCAAACCAAACGCGATCAACAGTGGCACTGTCACTGAGCGTAGGGCGTAGCCCGCATAGAAAATCAACACAAATGTTGCAATGACAAGCGCGTCGCGTACGCCTTGAATTTGCCACAAGTGCAATTTGGAAAGACGCGTTGTGTCTTGTTCTTCGGGCATGGCTGGAATGCTAAACGATTCCCACGGCTTCGGCGCTGGGCCCATGCTTGATCATCAAAGTTTCAAGCGCTCCTATTTGCTTCATCGCTGGTGCATGGCGTTGATCAGTCGGTCGCGGCTAAAGGCTTCCTGAAAATCAAATACCCCGCGAAAATCATCAAATGAATCTTGTGGCGTCTTGCTGAGCATGCCCGCGTCGATCATGGCAAAAACAATGCGCCCAAAATCGTCCGTGCGATGCACATGCCAACTTTGCAACACAACCGAGGCCAGCAGACCGTAGCGTTCAATGGCAAATTCACGCAGACCTATGCACAATTGTTGCCCCGAAATATGACGGTCTGCCTCTGATAAATCCAACCCTTGCGCCCTTTCAACCGTGCGTGACAATCCTTCACTCACAAATCGATACGCGGTGGTCGGATAGGGACCCGCTTTTGCGGCGAGTTGCTTTAAGTCCATATCCACATTGGATTTTTGAGTTTGCTCTGTCGTCACGGGTCTCTCGTTCTATCGGTTGAATGACTCTCAAAACTTGGATTCAAAGGGGCAATTCAAAATTCAATTGCACTCCTACGCCAACACATGAACATAAGCGTATAACTCAAATTGCAAAGGTCAAGCAAAAGAACCAACCTGATGGGGGCAGAATCCACTTTGGCTGTTACAGGCGGCTCGCCATGTATGAAAACACCGCCCCCTTCGCGCGCGCCACTTTTTGCCTATGGCGCGGCGTGAAAGATGCTCCACTTGCCTCGTCGCGCTCGCCCCACTTGCGCTACACTCACCGCCTTAAGCGATCGCTAGAAATCGCATTCGACCCGTTTAGTGGAGAACCTTCGATGGTATGGAAGCGAATCACGTTTATTGCTCTTGTTCCCGTCTTGCTTTCGGCATGCGTGCCTCAACAGAAGTATGACGACCTCTTGACAGCCTACCGCGGTCAAGAACAAACATTGCTGGCCACGCAAAGCGATTTGCAAACAGCGCGCACAAATGAAGAGCGCCTTCGCGCGCAAATGGCCGCAGCCGCCGCGGACCTGGAGGCTTTAGCTGGTCTTCGCTCCGGTGCGAAGGGCGACATTGATAAGCTCCTTGCCGATTACGAACGCTTGCTCAAGCAAGTTGGCGAGATGGGCGTTGGTCCCCTTCCCGCGGAACTCAACCGCGCGCTCGCCGATTTGGCCGCGCAATATCCAGATGTGTTGACCTTCGACGCGCGCACTGGCATGTTGCGCTTCTCAAGCGACTTCACATTTGATTCTGGTTCCGTGGCCATCAAGCCGGCGGCAAAAACTTTGGTTGACAAACTCGCCGGCATTTTGAATCAACCCGTTGCGCAACAATTCGAAGTGAAAGTTGTTGGTCACACCGACAATGTTCCAATACGCCGCGTCGCGGCGCAGCATCCAACCAACATGTATCTCTCGGCGCATCGCGCCATCAGCGTGCGTGATGCGCTTGTGTCCGACGGCGTTGCCGCCAATCGAATGCAAGTCGCTGGCTACGGTGAATATCGACCTGTGGTTGCCAACGGCGCAAATGGCGCCGCCGCCAACCGCCGCGTGGAAATCTTCCTCAGTCCAATGACCATTCCAATCATTACTGGTGGCGATTCAAGCGATCTTCCAGCGGCGGCATCGAATAAAGCCGAGCCGGTTCGAGCCAAGAGCACCGACGACGATCCAACCAAGTAAACCATCTTTGGCGCCAAAAGCGCACAATTCACATTGACTTTCAAGCGGCGATCCAAATGATCTGGATCGCCGCTTCTGTTATCGGTCCATGATAAAGATTTAAATCCGCTTGGTAATTCCCCACAATTTGTGAACATTTGGTTGGCATTCCATTTGTCAAGTAAAAGGATTTCATCATTTAGCAACTTTCTATTTGGTTTTCTCAGAATTCGCAGTATGTTCAAGTAAGTAGTACGCCGCCGGTTTCATCGCATGAGAAGGATTCTCATGCGCCGTATGGTGTGGCTATTTTCACTAGGGCCCCAAACAATGCGAACCAACCTCATCGCTGGATTTATTTTTGCAACAACAAGCGTGGCATTTGCGCAATCCTTCAACGAATTCCGAATTCAGCAAACCGGAATCGACACTCAAATCTACGCCGAAATTAAAGGCATTGCTGGCACTGATATGTCCGCCTATTCACTTCTTGTGATTGGCAACGATGATTTTGCCACGCCACCAGCGCAAAACGGATACATCGAAAGCGTGATTCAATTATCAGGAGTCATTCCCGCCAGCGGCTACTACGTCGTTGCGGAACCGTCCTACAGCCTTACGACACCAGACCTATTTTCATTTTTAGATTTCCAATCCGACAACAATAAGACCTACCTGCTGGTAAATGGATTTACTGGCGTGGTTGGCGACATTGTTGACTCGGATTCCAATGGAACGATTGACACAACTTTCTGGACAAGTATTTCTTCCTCAGTTGCGTTTGTGGCCAGTGCCACACAAGACGGTCTGTTTAGCGACTATGTATACAGCACAACCAAAGTTGGACCTGACGGTGGTTACTTCCCAAGCAAGGCTCAGGTCTGTGAAGATTCGGGGGTTTGGAATCTTGGTTTCGCCGAAGTTTCCTTGACAAGCGACACCCCTGGTGCGGCCAATACCGGTTGCTCCTCTAGCAACGTTGTGGTTCAACTCAATGAAGTCCGAATCGATCAACAAGGCACCGACAACGATGAATTTGTGGAGCTTTCTGGCCAGCCTGGCGCGGATCTCAGCGCGCTGACCTACATTGTTATTGGTGACGGAACGACCATTACAAAGTCCGGCGTGATTGAATGCATCATGCCGCTCACCGGTCAAATCATGCCTGCCGACGGTTTGTTCCTGATCACGAATAAAGCCTCAGGTCAGGACGGAATTGCTTTTGGCGCAACAGGCGATCTGCAATCTACGGCAATGGTGTTTGAAAACAGTGACAACGTTACGCACTTGATTGTCCGCACTTTCACTGGAACATTGGCACAAGACTTGGACACCAACGACGACGGCGTGCTTGATGCTACGCCATGGACTAGCGTTGTGGATGGCTTGGCTATCTGCAAGACAACCGCGGCCGCGCCAACTGGCACCGATGAGTGGTGGTACACACCTGTTGTGGAAGAAGGCTCTTTTGTTCCACGATCCAAACCCGACGCCCTCTTTGTAGCCTCACACAATTACCGTTGCTCTCCACAAGGCTCTTGGAAAGTAGGCTTCTTTGATCCCGTTGCCGCTGGCTCAGCCAATTTGGATTCCCCAGGCGCTGTAAATCCTGAATGCTCCAATTGTGGTTCTGGCGCAGGCAGCTGCTTTACAACCCACGATGATCCTGGTTGCAACAACGCAAATTGCTGCGCAACCGTCTGCTCAATAATTCCTGCGTGCTGCGTGACGGCTTGGGACAGCGCTTGTTCGGATTCAGCATTTCTTAACTGCTTGCAAGGCGGCAACCCACCAGCTATTCAACTGAGTGAAATCCGTACCTTTGATGAACCGACCCGCAACAACAACTTGCCGCTGAACCAGTATGTAGAAATTTCTGGTCCCGCCAACGCGTCGCTGAACGGGGTAACTTTGGTCATTATTGGAGCGGGTGGAACACCCTATGATTACCGTGGTTTTGTTGATTCATCTTTGAAATTGGATGGATTGCAACTCGACTCAAGTGGCAGGTTCTTGATCACCGAAAATAATTTCAATATTCCAGGAGTCACCCCGAATTTAAATTCGGGTGGCGGTTTGGTCTTTGACAAGACTGGCACGATCACAGTGCTGTTGGCTTGGAACTTCTATGGTTCCACGACATCAGATCTTGATGTTCTCAATGACGGAGTTCTGGACTCAACTCCATGGATCTCACTGATTGACTCCATGAGTTTGACTGATGGCAACACTGATCCATTGACTTCAGGCGCGGCATACTCCACCACTGTAGTTGGTCCGCACAACTACATTGGAATTGATCGCCTTCCAGAGCATGCCTACCGCTGCACAACCACCGAAACTTGGACCATGGGTCAAAGCGAGTACACGGTATACTACGACACGCCGCGCGCAGCCAACGCTTCGTGCTCACTCCCACAGATTTTCAACTGTGGCGATTCGGGCGCGGGCGACTGTCTCACTGCGCATGACAACGCTCACTGCAACAACATGCCTTGCTGCGAAGCGGTGTGCAATGTTGTGCCAAGTTGCTGCAGCGTGATTTGGGACGAAACCTGCGTTGCGGCCACAGCAACCCTTGCCGACTGCGGTGGAGGTTTGCCCGCATTTTATCTGAGTGAAGCTCGCTTTGATGAAGTCACCGCTGGCACAACTGACGCCAACGAATACATTGAAATCGCTGGTACACCAGGTGAACCGTTGGATGGGCGCACCGTGCTCATTCTTGGTGAAGGTTCAACCACCGTTGGCGGTGTCACAACGAATCTGAAGTCAGGAGCCATTGAAACTGTAATTTCACTCGATGGGCAAGTCATGGGGGAAACGGGTTACTTTGTAATCACGCTCAAGACTGTCAATTCAACCACGGGCGAAATTATTCAAGACGGAGTCGCTTTGGGTTACCCTGGCGATCTTCAAGTTGCGACCTTGAATATGGAGAATGATGACAACTTGACAGTGATGCTTGTCGAGGGCTTTACTGGCCTGCTGAACACCGACTTGGATACTGATGACAACGGAACATTGGATTCAACTCCATGGACCAGCCTTATAGATTCCATTTCGATTGTGAAGACGGTGCGTGCTGCTCCAATAAGCACAACTGAGGAATGGTGGTACGCGTCACGCATACCACCGCTCAAGGATGGAATTGCCATGCACATTTATCGTTGCTTCCCAGACAATCTATGGTGGGCTGGTGTGCGGGATATCACGGATCCGAACACCATCACTGACCGTCTAGGTCAAAGCAACTTGAGTTGCCCTGGTAACGGTTCTGAGTGCTTTGGCGACCTTGATTTCTCTGGTGAAGTTGACACGGGCGACGTCGCATTAGTGCTTCTTGATACAGGTGCCTGCTCTGGTTGCCCAAGCGATCTTGACGGCTCTGGTGAAGTTGACTCGGGTGACGTTTCACTGATTCTTCTAAGCACTGGTGTGTGCCCTTAAGTTCAGCGCGGCGTTGAAGGTCGCGACTTTGTGAGCGCAAACAAACCCCTCGGTCCTGTGACCGAGGGGTTTTTTAATTGCAGGACACTTCGGTGAATCACTGAGGCTATGCTCGCGTCGTGGCAAGTGCCCAAGCAATCACAACTTTTGGCTCATATGTGGCGCAAGCCGTTTGCGACTTCGGCCGATTCGCAAATTTTGCCTCAGCCGCGGCGCGTCGCATGGTCATGTATCCCGTAAAAAGCTTTTGCTGGCGCTTGCTTGGTCCGCAACTCTACGCAGTTGGAGTGCTGAGTATTCCAGTAGTGGCCATTACGGGCGCGTTCATTGGCATGATCCTGGCATTGGAAGGCTTCAACCAATTCGCCGCGCTTGGTCAAGAGGATCGCTTGGGCGGCATTATCAATGTAAGCGTGGTCAAACAAATTGGGCCCGTGCTTGCGGCGGTCATGGTGGCGGGCAGAGTTGGGTGTGCATTAGCCGCTGAATTAGGCACCATGCGAGTGACGGAACAACTTGATGCCATGCGCGCCATGGGCGCGGACCCCATTCAGCAATTAGTTGTGCCACGCGTGTTGGCGTGCACCATCATGACGCCCATACTCACCATGTATTCCAACATGCTCGGCAGCCTGGGCGCATGGATGGTTACCGTGAAAATTTTTGGCGTCAGTGGTCCGGACTACTGGTACTGGACGGCGCAATTTGTGTCATGGCGCGAACCCTTCGGTGGTCTATTTAAAAGCGTGTTCTTTGGAGCCGCCATTGGATTTATTTCCTGCTACAAGGGCTTTCATTGCCGCCCAGGAGCCGCGGGCGTGGGCCAAGCTGCGACGGCTAGTTTTGTATCCAGCTTCATGGCCATTGTCATATTGAATTTGGTGCTGGCGCAATTTCTCAACACAATCATCCGTTTGCTATACCCCGCTTTGCCCAGTGTTTTGGGTTAATGCGCAACACAAAGCCGCGGCCATGGCCCCAGGGTCAGTGGACGCGCCATAATTCCTCCAAGACCGTACACTTTCATTCTCTCTGCGGGAGTAGCTCAGTGGTAGAGCGGCAGCCTTCCAAGCTGCATGTCGCGAGTTCAAGTCTCGTCTCCCGCTTTCGCCTAGTGGTTCTTCGTAGCCATGATTTCGCGCTTTGCAAACATTGCACTGGCCATCATGTCGGAAATCACTTCACGCCTGAAGTTTTTGTCCATTGAAACTTGCCAAGCAGTATTCGATGCTCGCCTGGCAATCCCCCCGCAAGTGGCTTGGGATTGCGCAGATTTGCGGCGCCACTTTCACCAAGAATTTCCATGGCTTCGCAGCGCAGGCGTTGGTTGGTGAAAATAAAATCAATGCGATCGGATCGGTCGCGCTTTAAAAGAATGGTTGGCCATGTCACGCCAGGATGATCAACCACTTGAGCGTGCAAGGTACGAAACGCGTCGCTGAATCCCGCGCGTTCAATGGTGCGGACACTAGGCCATGCCACGCGCATTGGGCACAATTCAGTGGTCACGGCTTGATCGCACCAATCGCTGGCGCTCGGTTCATTCACCATTCCAGCGGCGATCACGCACAATCCAGCAGCGCTTGCGGCACGCGCGGCAACCGCCAACTTTTCACTTTGCAAACCGCGGGTGATGTTTGCACTGCCAACGGCGGCCTCCGCGGAGTTCAAGAATGGTTGCTCATCATGGGGCACGCCAAGCAGTTGATAAGGCTGATAGGGTGCAAATGGAAATGCAATGGGAAAGGCAACCACTTCACGACCATCCATGGCTGTCAATTGCACCCCCAGACCATTCCAAAGCTCGCCCTCTTTTGCGGGGGAATGACTCCATGTTGTGATCAACCCCGCTCCCGGCGCGACACCCGCAAGCGCGATCCAAGTTCTTTTGGTCGCGGTCGCCAATGCTGGCGCAACGCATTCACCGCGCGCGACAAAGACAATGTCGCAAGGAAATTCAGCAAGAATTTTTTGAGCTCGCTCAAGACGCTCGGCATCGGTCAGTTTATTTTGCTGGCCGCCGCAGCCAAGGTCCATGGTCAACACCTGTATGCGCGCCGGCGGATCTGACACCAACCCCGCCATCAGGCAGAGCGCGACCATGGGCCAGCGCAGGAAAAAAAACTCAACGGAGTTCGGGCAATACCCGCGCAAAAAATTGCGGAAGTTCATCATGGTGATCGGTCATTACTTGACCGTGGCAGGCGCCTCTAGAACGGTCAGTGTCAATGTGAGGGTCTTAGATGGCGCGATATTTTTTTCCCAAGCACGCACAAGCACAAATGACACTTTGAGATTGCCAAGACTTTTTCCGTATAGAACAAAGATGGTGCGTACGCGTCCGCCCACAACGCCAGTGTCAATTGGGGAGATTTCGGGTGGAAGATCCACCGTAATGCACGCGTCGTTTCCAAGTAGACATTGCCATTCGTAGCCAGTGCCAGCGTTGGATTCAAGGGCCACTTTGAACTCTTCACCCACCACAATGGAGCGTTCAAGCGAGGTTTCCAAATCCAAAAATTGGCCTTGGTCAATGGATGAATTCGCCGCATCTACTTTGACCGAGGACAACCTTCGAACAGCCATGATTGGTGATGGACCCCCACCACTGCAACTGCCCAATGGCAATGCCATGCCCATGAAGATCGCCATCACCAAACTTATTTTCAGCATGATTCAACGGCTTTTTGAATGGAAACAAAATCAACTTGTTGGCCAGGATTCTCACTGATCGACGCATACTTCACGTGTCCAGAGGCGTCGATCACAAACACCGAACGCTTGGAGACGCCGCTGAGTCCCATCAACTCCTCATGCAACACGCCGTAGGTGCGCGAGACATCTCTGTTGAAATCGCTCAGCAACGGAAATGGAATTTTTTCCATTTCGCGAAACTTGGCTGTGACAAATGGAGAATCCACGCTTATGCCAAATACTTTGCAACCCATGCCATTGAATGTGACATACGCGTCTCGAAAGTGACACAATTCCGTGGTGCACACTGGGCTAAACGCCAGCGGAAAAAACAACAGGACAACTTTTTCGTGGCCAATGACGCCTGCCAAGTCAATAACTTGACCGGGCTGGCACGGCAGGGTGAAGGCGGGCGCTTTGGAACCAACAGATAGAGGCATTCTAAAATCTCCAAGTAGGTGCGGATAGCCCACTTGTGCGGGCGTTGCCCGCAACGGTAGCACGACGCGCGCTCATACACCACTTGTCCACACAAGAATTTTTTTGAAAGAGATTGGAGCCGTAGTTTGATTCAAATGTAAATATTTTATAATTTTCAAGAAAAAAGGGGGCAATTTGAGAGAACCCCCATTGGCGGCTCATGATGCTTGCACCGCAACTCGCGGAGAAATGGAGGCACCGATGAATCGCCACATCGCATGCTTACTTGAAAGTTTTGGACATCGTTCTGGAAATCGTTCTGGAAATCGTTCTGTACATAGTTGCGTGAATCATCACTCTTGTGCGTTGAATCCCACGCTTTGCGTTCTATGTCCCCCACCTGCCGCCGTGCGTGCGCGCCCAGCAAGCATGGCGCGGCGAAAGTATTGGCGCGCGCTGCAAGCACTTGTGTTGGCGTGTTGCGCCACCCTGTCCAACGCGTTGGCGCAAGACGGACCATGCTGCAGCGCGCATGCTGGCACTGGGTGCGCGAGTCAAGATTGCCTTGACACAGTGTGTCAACTTGATCCATTTTGTTGCTCAATGTCGTGGGATGAACGCTGCGCATTGGAAGCCGGCGTGTTGTGCCAAATGTGCCACACCAGCAGCGTGTGCGATATTCCCAGCGCCGATCTGGAGGAAATGTGTGTGTGCGTCTTGGATACGCCTGTGGATTGCGCCCAACTTCAAGACATTCGCCAACTGATTCCAAATGTAAAGTATGGCGGTCATGCCTGGTCAAGCGCAACCAGTCGCGATGTGGATTGGTTTGAAATAGAGCTTGATTCCCCGCAATTACTGAGCATTGAACTGTGGACGCGGGGATCCATTGGCGTGGCCATGGTCGATGATCAATGTCCCCCCAATACATTGGCCGAAGGCGTAGATGGCTGTTCATCCATGACGCAAGCGTGCGTACCTGCCGGTATTACGCGCATCACTGTTCGATCATTGCTCTTTGAAAATATTTCCTGCGAAGATGATCGTTCACGCTACACCATGCAAGTCAGCATTGGTCCATGCACCTTGGAGCGCTTGGTGAATGATCGCTGTGACATGGCGCTGCCAATGGATGTTGGCACCATTCTGACCGACACAACTTATGCCACAACGGAGCCAAGCTGGCTTCCAAGTCTTTGCAATGAGGGCGCCGGGTTGGCGTTCACTCACGACGCATGGTTTCATTTCACGGCCAATGTTTCCGGGATTTTTCAGGCCAGCACATGCGTCGGTCCCACATTTGATTCTCGTCTTGCGGTCTACGCTGACTGCGGCGGCGATGTGTTGGCATGCAACGATGACGCCTGTGATGGAGTGGGGTCAAGCGCTGAATTTCAATTGACATGCGGCGAGTCCGCCCTGATCCGCGTGGGCGGTTGGGGCTCAGGTGGACCAATAACTCTTACGATAGACCAACTTTTAACAATTTCCTGTACTTGTCCAGCCGACCTAGACGGCTCTGGGGAGGTCGATACATCCGATGTGGCACTTTGCCTGCTTGATATAGGCAATTGTGGGGGCGCGTTTGATCTGGACCAAGACGGTGAAGTTTCCTCAGGCGATCTTTCCATCATCCTGCTTTCCACTGGAGCATGCGATTCTTAGGCGATCATTGGCTTATTTATGGAACTTTGAATCAACCGGCTTCGGACTTATAGTAAGGAGATGAGTTTGAATGCTCTTTTGCCATCTGTTTTGAATGCCCGTGAATGCCTATTCAAAAATAGTGCGCCCTCTGTTTTGAAACACTCAATTTTATTTTCAAAGACCTGGTCTTTCACGACCCTGACTCAGCGCATATTTGGCGTTGGCTTTGGCGCACTTGCCTTCATTGCTTTCACGCTGAGCACGCAAGCGCGCGCGGATGAAAATGGATGTGGATTTGGTCCTTGCGGCGAGGTCCATGTTGGCAACGGATGCGTTGACTTGGTTTGCTGCAGCGATGTTTGCTCTTTCACGCCCCACTGCTGTGAGACCAATTGGGACCAAGACTGCCTAGACACGGCCAATCAAGTTTGTGAAATCTGCGGTATTCCCGGTCTCGGTTCTTGTTTCATTTCGCGTGAAAAAACATCGTGCGCGGACCCAACCTGTTGCGCCATGGTCTGCGCCATTGATCCCTTCTGTTGTGAAAGCGTGTGGGACTTCAATTGCGCTTTGTTGGCGCAGAGTACTTGCGTATTGCCACCCCCCAAGGCCTGCGGTGATCCAAGCGCCGGAGATTGCTTGATTCCCCACGGCAATTCCAGTTGTTCCGATTCCGCATGTTGTGAATCGGTGTGCGCAGGATTGCCAACATGTTGCGAAGTGATCTGGGATGATTTCTGCGTCTTTGTGGCAAGCGATCTTTGCAATACAACCTGCACTTTGGCTTGTCCGCTCAATGCCAATCGTGAATTGGAGGCCTGTGAGGCCCGCACGAATGATCCGACGATTCGCCCCGATTTGGTTCTGCCAAACACGCCCCAAACCATTGGCGCGCAAACCACCATGTGTGGCTCTTTGTTTACCACCATTGACGGAACAACCACCACCGATGTGGACGTGTATTCCATTGATTTGCGCAACGCCGACACCGACAATGATGGCTTTGTCAAAGTAGCCATTACGCTGTCATCGGTTCGACCAGTGTTTGCCGCTCTGACCGCGGTCAACGCCACAGAAACTTCACTTCCAGGCGCGCAGCTATTGGTCAACTCCGCTGGCTGCGCCCCTGGCCGCCAATGGACCTGCGTGGCGCCCGCCAAATATTGGGTTGTGGTGGCTCCTGGAAACAACGGAATTATCTCTGGACAGGCCTTTCAGTGCGACAATGGCGACTATTGGTTCCAAATGGAAACCAAGGCCGCATGCGCGCTCCCCTGCACCAACGCCACCGGAGATTGCTTCACCGTTCACTCGTCCCCTAGTTGTGTTGACTCCGCATGTTGCGCAACTGTGTGTGATTCGATTCCCACATGCTGCGAAACCACATGGGACCAGGATTGCGCTGTCTGGGCTGCGCAAGCATGCGGCGCGCCGCAACCGAGCAACGATTCATGCGCGACACCACTCATCATTTCGACCGGCTCAACCCAAGTTTCATTGCTGGGTTCAACCGCGGGGCTACCAGCATTTTCGTGCTCAAGCAATCCAACTTCAACCGGCGGCGATATTTGGTTGCAATGGACGCCACTCGCAGCAACCTATGGCATTTATAAAATTGATGTCTGCGGCGTGACCTTTGACACGCGCATGGAGGTCTTCTCCAACTCATGCTCCAACCTTGTCATGGAACAATGTTCAGACGACAGTATTTTTTGCGAGCCCCCTCGCGGCAGCAGTCTTCAGCTTCAAACGCAATGCGATACCACATACTTGATCCGCTTGGCGTCGCTTCAAAATACGACCGGCTTTGCCACAATCCGTATCACGCCTTTGAGCGATAATCAAAACTGCTGCGTTGGCGACTTGGATTTCAATGGCTATGTTGACACGGGCGATGTCTCGAGAATGCTGCTTGACTTTGGCATATGCGTGTTGTGTCCAACTGATGTTGACGCATCTGGGCGGGTGGATTCAGGCGATGTGTCGCTGCTGTTGATCAATTGGGGACCATGCAATTAGTGCGCGACTGATCAATATTGCATTGCAACACAACCCCAAGCGTTCGGCTTGAAGCGTTGCGCTTGACATCACTCTTGGACTGCTGCAATACGCTGAGTATTCGCTGAGTATTCGCTGATTATTGCTGATTATTGCTGATTATTGCTGATTATTCGCTTGGCGTTTCAATTGTCAGCAAGCGACGCATGATTTTCCCTGTGGCATTGCGCGGCAACTCGTTGCGTGCGCGAATAGCGCGCGGCACCTTGAACTGCGCCAAATGCGCACGGCAATGGGCGCGCAACGCGGCTTCGTCAAACGCAAAACCTTCGTTCAACTCAACAAATGCCAACGCGGTTTCGCCGCGGTTCTCATCGGCCACGCCGATCACGGCGCTGGCCTTCACGCTTGGATGGCGATTGAGTACCTCTTCAATCTCGCGTGGAAAAACATTTTCGCCGGCAATGATCAACATTTCCTTAATGCGTCCAGTGATGTACAAATGACCGTCGTCATCAAAGCGACCCATGTCGCCGGAACGGAAAAACCCTTGCTCGTCAAAAACCTGCGCGGTTTCCTGCGGCAAATTCCAGTAGCCCTGCATAATGTTGGGGCCACGCATGCGGATTTCTCCGTCTTGATTGGAGCCCAGTATGTTGCCCTGCGCGTCCACAATACGCTGCTGCACCTGCGGCAATGGACGGCCAACGCTGCGCGCTCGATATTCCGCGGGCAAACACCAATTCGTCACGGGACTGGTTTCCGTCAAACCGTAGCCCTCGGAAATTCGCACTCCAAACTTTTCAAAGAACTCCTCGGCCACGCTTGCGGGTAGCGGCTCACCACCACTCACGGCATAACGCAGCATTCCCAGATGCTCTTTGCCACCACTCTTTTGCGCTGCCAAGGCGTTGTACATAGATGGAATGGCCACAAAGACCGTGGCTTGGTGTTGCTTGCCCAGCTCCAAAATTTTGCGCGGCACAAACTTGGCGGTGTAGATGGCTTTGGCGGCAATCGCCAACGGCAGCAATGTGAGAATGGTTAATCCAAATGAATGGAACTGCGGCAACACGCCCAGCAAAACATCCTTGCGCGTGAACGTGGCCCAGTTCATCACTTGATGGATGTTGGCGGCAAGATTTCCACAACTCAACATTACGCCCTTGGGCTTGCCGCTGGTTCCGCTGGTATAGAGCAACACCGCGAGTTCATTCTCGCCACGGCGCTTGGCGCGGCGCACGGGGGCAACACCCTGAAAGGACATGTCTTCCAATAAAAGTGGCTGCATGGACGCGGTGGGACCGCCAATAAAGTCGAGCATGGGCTTCACCGTCACCACGCAATCAATGCCCGCGTCGCGGCAGACATATTCCAAATCAGCGCGCGACAGCAAATAATTCAACGGCACGGCAGTCCTACCCAGCATCCAGGTGGCCAACAACGAAGCGGGAAAAGTACCGCTAGTGGGAAGCATGATTCCCACCCGCTCGCGCTTGGTAGCCCGCTCAATGGCGCGCGCAATGTGCCAGGCGGCCACCAGCAAGGTGATGCCCTTCCACGCGCGTTGATCGTCCCGCACAAACACATGCGTTGGGTGGCACAGAAGTTGGCGCTGAATATCAAGAAGCAGTTTCATTTGTGGCGATACAGTACGCCAAGCGAATACGCTTCTCAATCCGCTTGGTTTGTATGAAAGGATCCCCATTGGACACACTGACCTTGAATTTCATCGCCTACCGTCAACGCATTGGGAATGTCATTCGCCTTGCCTCGCGCTGCGCCATGACGCTATTGATCGCGGGCGCCACCGCGTGCCAGAGTGCTCAACCTGATCGATTGGATGGCGCCATAGCCAGCTATGAGTCCAAGAATTGGCGGCAATCACTGGAGCAAGCCAGCGCGGTGCAAAAGGATTCCACGGGAACGGTTCGCGATCAAGCCGCGTTTCTAGCTGGACTGTCCGCATATCAACTTGGCTCATTCTCAGACGCGCAGACACGCTTTCAAATTTCAGAGCAAAGCATGGACAACGAAACTGCAGGCGAAAGCAAAGTCATGCTGGGCGACATCATGGTGCATCAAAAGCGCTACTTGGACGCCGCAAAGTATTACGACGGAGCCGCGGACAAACTGACAGGCGAAGCGTCCAAGCGCGCCAAAGATTTGGCCGCGGCATCAAGGGATCCGGCGCGCGCTGCCCAAGTTCTGTCCATGGCCGAGCCCGCCATGCGCGTGAATGGAAATACATTGGCCCCGCCAAACCATACAACGCAAGTCAATAGCGTGACCATTGCGTCCACAGACAACGCGCCATCAAGTGGCTTTGAAAAAGATTCCAGTCCACCACCGATCGCCAAGCCCAAGAAGCCCGCCAAGACAGTCGATGAAAAACCCGCGACCAAACCCGCGACCAAACCTGCCGACAAACCTGCCTCCAAACCTGCCCAAAAAAGTTCACAAAAGAAAAATGACTCGGATGTATTTGTGATCCAAGCCGGTAGTTTTATTTTAGAAACCAGCGCTAAAAATCGCGCCAAAGAATTGGCCAAGATCGCGTTACGCAATAAAATTGAAGCCCCTCGAGTGGTCGCCTCCAAGTCAAAAACGGGACAGCGGATTTGGATTGTGTTTCTGGGCAAATTTGATTCGCGCGCCGAGGCGGAAAAAGCCATCAAGAAATTGGGCCGCAAAGATCTAGCCGTGGTCGAAAAGCCCAACTGAATGACACATGACCTATGCCTGCGCCGCGGATGAATAAACCTACTGCTTGTTCATCATAAATGTAGCGGTGCGCTCAAAATACTCCATCATGGGTGCGCAAATGGACGCCGGAATATTGGCGTCAAGCAAGGCACCGCGCATGCAATCCACCCAGTCGTTGCGCATGGCCAGATCAATTGGAAACGGCGCGTGCCGCATGCGTAAGCGTGGATGACCTTTGCGATCGCTGTAGGTTTGCGGGCCGCCAAAGTATTGAATAAGAAACTCCGCTTGATTACGAATGGGCTCCGTTAAATCATCTGGAAAGATTGGACGCAGGCGCGCATGCGTATTCACGCGCGCGTAAAAAGCACGAGCGATGTCCCAAAATTTTTCTGCGCCAAGTTGCAGGTATATGCTTTGCTCGTTGGTGCGCTGGGTCGTTGCGTCCACCGCGGCAACAGGCAGCGCAATGTGGGTGGGCTTCTTAGGTTCTGGCGTGGAGTCCTGCATAATGATGATCCTAGACGCGGACTCCCTGGCTTACGCCAGATATTTTTTTAACGCCACCACCAAGCGCTCGTAATGCGCTGGTTCATTGTGAATTGCCGCGCTCACACGCAACAACCACCGCTTATTCCACTCAAAGATTGGAACTTCAATGTGGTCCACTTCCAAAAGTTGCCTCTGAAAAGCCTCGGGCTTTTCAAACCTGGCCGCAAGCGAATGCGGCAGCCGCACGCTGGCCATGCAACTAAGCATGGAGCCATCGAGCGGCGAAATTGGCTCAAACGAACAGTGTGAACAGAGCAATTGATGCGCCCACACCGCCAAATCATGGTTGTGGCGAAAGACGCGCTGGGAATCAAGCTCCTCAAACCACGCCAAGGCAGCGGGAATGGAGTTCCACGCGCTCAGATCGCGCGTGCCCTGCCAATCAAACTCGCCCGCGAAGCCATTGGCAAACTCATGGCTGATGACGCAAGGATGAATGTCATTTTGAAATTGCGGCGCCACCCATAGAAACGCGCAGCCCCGCGGCGCCATGGTCCACTTGTGCAAATTGGCCGCGTAAAAATTGGCGCCAAGTGTGTCAAGAGAAAGTTTCAAAGCGCCTGGCGCGTGCGCGCCATCCACTAGAACTTGCACGCGTGTTCCCTTGACGGCATCGATTATTTTTTGCACATCAAAGCGCAGCGCGGTTGGACTTGTAATGTGATCAATCACAATCAAGCGCGTGCGCGGAGTGATCGCGTTCAATATGGAATCTATTGCATGGTCTTGATCGCGCACCGGCAACGCGATTGGAACTTCCACAACGCTGGCGCCAGTTTCTTGCGCGCGAAATTTCATGGCCTGGCGCACCGCGTTGTAGACATGATCACATGTCAGCAATTCGTCCCCCGCTTGCAAACGCAGCGAACGCAACACCGCGTTCACGCCCTCGGTGGCGTTGGTGACAAATCCAAGATCATTGGCTTGGCAACCAACAAAGCGTGCTAATGGTTTCTTTACCGCCGCCAATGTTTCCAGATTGCGCCGACCAATCCACTCAATTGGATTCAGTTCTATTTTGTCCCGCCACGCTTCCTGAGCTTGGCGAACAACCCGCGGCAGCGCACCAAACGAACCATGGTTTAAGAAGGTCAATGCGGGGTCCAAGGCAAATTCAGCCCTAATTTCGGGGCCAAATGGGTGCGGAGGCGGGTTCATGATTGACATTTTTTAACTTTAACAGACTTTTTGACAAATTTTTGGCCTTTTTTGCTCGGTCGTGATTTGTTTGGCTAACATGTGCCTAACAAATGTGCAGAACAAATACCGAACCTGACGATGCATCTCCAACTGTTTATTGAACCACATTGGAGAACCACCATGAATCAATCGCACGCCGCAACAATTTCAGTCGCACGCCTTGCAGCCTCTGGCGGGCTCGCACGCTTGTTTCAAGCGGTCGAATCGATCAACGCTCGAATAGCTCAGGGCAAAAAAGCAAGTCGTCAATCGGCTTCCACGGCCACGAGCACGGCGGCCAAAGAACCACTGTTGCGCGTTGGTCCAGGCGGGTCATATGTCACCGATTACCACCCCTGCCGCGGCGGTCTAATGGCGGTGACAGGCCAAGAACCCGTTGGTCCCAAGTCTTTGGTGCGCGAAGTTTCAGATTGGATGGAGCGCCTTCTGGGCATCCGACGATGGCGCTGGCTAGAGATCGGCGCGCCAACCTCATCGCAAGTCAACCACACGATGCAAGAACCCCTAGATCACATCACACGGCCCAATCCCAACAAGCCGCATCCAACAAGCGTCAATTTCAATTCACCCAATTTCACATCGTCTGGCAACGCTGGTCCATCGCCTTGGCGGCATGGTCGCTGGTCTGCCCAACTTTCAATTTCAAACACACTCGCAAGGACTTTGCAACATGTCAATGAGCCTCACACCACAACAAATTCGCATCTTCCGCTTTGTGCGCGACTACCGCAACAGCAAGGGCTTTTCTCCGACCATGCAGGAGATCGCAAACGAAATCGGCGTGAGCAAGGTCACCGTCTTCGAGCACGTCGAGGCGCTGATCCAAAGGGGTGCGCTCATACGCACGCCCAACAAGGCTCGCTCTTTGGAGATTGCCACTGACGCGGAGTTGCCAGACGAGCGCGCCAACGAACATGAGTTGCCATTGATTGGCCGCATTGCCGCGGGTCACCCCGTCGAGAAGTATGAGCAATCTGAAACGCTGCGCTTGGACAATATTTTTGGCAAGCGACTTGGTCAACGCGGAAATTTATTCGCCCTACAAGTGGACGGCATGAGCATGCGCGACGAAGGAATTTTGGACGGCGACTATGTCATTGTTGAGCAACGCAATGTGGCGAGCAATGGCGAAAGAGTTGTGGCGCTGTTGCCTGGCGGCGAAACAACATTGAAGACCTTCTTCAAGGAGCGCGATGGAACATTCCGCCTGCAGCCAGCGAACCCGGAATTTGAACCAATCATTGTGACCGAGTGCGTTATTCAGGGCGTTGTGGTTGGAGTGTTGCGTCGCTATCAGCGCAACTAGAACTCAGAGGGCCGCGGCCAATTCTTGCGTAAGTTTTTCCGCGCGCCCAACAGCCTGGTTCGCGTCACCACTGCCCATGAGTTTCACCAGCGCGCTTCCAACAATCGCGGCGTCGGCATGGCGCACAACGGCCCGCACATGTTCGGGCGTTGAAATACCAAAGCCCACCGCCAGCGGCAAGTTGGTGAGAGCGCGGACACGCCTCACAAATTCCGAAACTTCCGGAGCCTCAGCTTGCTCGCCAGTAATGCCCGCCCTAGATAGCAAATACACAAAGCCACGGCACACAGCGATAATTTTTTGCATGCGCTCGGGTGGAGTGAGCGGTGATATCAACATGGACATGGACATGCCGCGTGCTTTGGCGGCGGCGAATAAAGGCGCGGCGCAATCCAAATCAAGGTCAGGAATAATTATTCCATCAAACCCTGCGTCGGCCAGCGCATGCACAAATTTTTCGTTGCCTTGGCGCTGCACAATAGAAACGCTCACCATGGCCACAATCCCAATGGTGAGTTTGGCGCGTACATTGGCCACTTCCTGCAAAATCGCCGCAGGCGTGGCTCCCTGCTGTAACGCCTGATGCATGGCTTGGGAAATCACAGGGCCATCTGCAATGGGATCGGAAAACGGAATGCCGATTTCTACAATCGAACTCCCTGCTTTTTGCAGACTTTGCAGCGTGTGCGCCAATGTATTGGGCGCGGGGAATCCCGCCACAACAAACGGCATGAGTGCCTTGCGATTGCCCGCGCGAAGATTGACGAATATGGTGTCGATACGGTTCACGATTTGGATGCTACCTTTACCATACGGCCTAGTAGCTCAGTGGCCCAGAGCTCCTGACTCATAATCGGAAAGACCTCGGTTCGAATCCGAGCTAGGCTATTTTGTGAGCGACATCACCACCAATCATTGCATGCGTCCATGGATGCGTTGGTGGCTGATCGCCGCTGGCATATACAACATTGTTTGGGGAGGCGTGGTGGTGATCGCGCCGGACTTGCCATTTTCTCTGGCCAACATGCCACCACTTGCGCAACCAGGCCGCGCGATTTGGCAATGCTTGGGAATGGTCTTGGCGGCGTATGGACTTGGATATTTGGCGGCCGCGCGCGCGCCACTGCGCCACTGGCCAATTGTATTTGTGGGATTGTTTGGCAAAGTCATGGGTCCTATTGGATTTGTGTGGACCGCCTGGCAAGGAACAATCGCGTGGGAGTTTGGCGCCAACATTCTCACCAACGATTTGATCTGGTGGATTCCATTTGCATACATATTGATGGCAGCGCGGCGCGCGTGGCTTGCATCGCAAGGCTGATAGGTTGTGTTGTTGATGCCTTGCAAGTTCAACAATCCGTTACCCTATAGTGAAACTCCGGGATATTATTGCACTTCATGATCAATGACTCACTCTGTTGGTTACATGGCACGAGCACGCGCGCGCGATTCACCGTTGCCACGGCGTGGACCATGACCGCTGCGCTTGTGTTGTTCACCGCCGTGACCGCGTGCACTACGGTTTCAGGCACGGGTCGCAAGCAATTCAATGTGTATTCAACCAGCCAAGAAAATGCCATGGGCGCGCAGGCATATCAAGAGGAAATGAAGGACACCAAGATCATCAGCGAGGGACCGGTGTTTGATCGCGTGCAAAAAATTGGGGTCCGCATTGCCGCCGCGGTCAAGCAACGCCATCCAGAAATCGCCAACACCATGGTGTGGAAATGGACCGTGATTGACGATCCAAATGTGGTCAATGCCTGGATGATGCCTGGCGGATACGGCGCCGTGTACACGGGTCTAGTGAGTTTTGTGCAGTCGGATGATGAACTTGCCATTGTGATGGGCCACGAGGCAGCGCACGCCATTGCGCGCCATGGCGGAGAACGAATGACCCAAGGCGCGGCGGCGCAACTTGGCGCGACCGCCGCGGGCGTTGCCACTGACAGCCAAGCCATTGCCCAAGGCGCGGCCATGGGTTTGCAAGCTGGCATTCTTTTGCCGTATAGCCGCAAGCAAGAAAGCGAGGCCGATGAACTTGGCTTGTTCATCGCGGCGCAGGCTGGTTACGACCCGCGTGCAGCCATCTCGCTGTGGCGACGCATGCAATCGCAAGGCGGCAGCGCCATTGAATTTCTTTCAACACATCCCAGCGAGGGCACGCGCATTGAATTATTGCAAGAACAAATGCCGCAGGCCTACGCCTTGTACAAGCGCACCCGTGTTGATGGCACTGCCACGGATGCCAAAAACTTTGCCAACACCAAGCCGCCAGCAAGCAAATAGGGCGCGCCGCACATTCATGTTTTCGTTGATCAAGGGCGCGCGTCCGCGCCCACTTGAAGGACAACTTTAAACGCGCGCAGCTCGCATGCGCGCCCGCTTGAACGACAATTTAAACGCGCGTAGCTCGCATGCGCGCCCGCTTGAGCGACCACTTCAAGCGCGCGGCGTTTCCAACCACGCTGATGTCGCTGCACGCCATGGCGGCCGCGGCAATCGCCGGACCATATGCGCCAAGCAACGCGAAGGCCGCCAGTGGAATGGCGAGCACGTTGTACATGAACGCTAGAAATAAATTTTGGCGCATGCATCGCAGTGTGGCCTTCGAAATATCAATCAACGCTGGAAGCGCCGTCAATGTTCCGCCCACCAAGACAATCGAGGCACTTTCACTGGCGATGCTGGTTCCGCCACCCATGGCCACGCCCAAACCCGCCGCAGCTAGCGCCGCCGAATCGTTCACGCCGTCTCCCACCATCATGGCACTTTCGCCATGGCGTCGAATCACTTCAAGCTTGCTTTCTGGCGTGGCGTCGGCCGTGACCATGCTTTCATGAATGCCCGATTCATGAGCGATGCGGAGCGCCTCCAAGCGGCGATCACCTGTGACCAGACCCGTTCGCATGCCAATCGTTTGCAACGCCTGCACCACCTTGGGCGCCTCGGCGCGCAACGCGTCGGCCAATGTGAAGCGCGCCACCTGCGCTCCATTGACCAACAACACGCACGAGGCGCTCTTATCGCGGCGCATTTCCACGCTTTGGCCATTCACCTGCGCGCGCACGCCAAGGCCGGGCGTGGATTCAAATTGCGTGGCCAATGCAACCACAACATTCTCTTGCGCCGCGCGGCGGGCAATGGCGCGCGCGATGGGATGCTCGCTGCCACTTTCAACCGACGCTGCCAGCGCTAACGCCTGTTGCAATGAAAGCGTATGCGGTGAAGTTGAAATTGCGTGCCCCGCGGCGTGCGCATGAATTTGTTGCGGACTTGGATTTTTGACTGGCGAATCAATCGACGGATGACTTTGAGAATCGCTTTGCAAATGAATTGGCTGCGAAGTTGGGTTGTTCGTTTGTGAATCACGCTCCAACAACTCAACGTTGGTCACCACGGGTTCGCCCTTGGTCAGCGTTCCTGTCTTGTCAAATAGGATTGTTGAAATTCGACCCGCTCGCTCCAGCGCGGCGGCGTCTTTGATTAAAATGCCCCGCAAACTAGCCTCGCCTGTTCCCACCATGACCGCCATTGGTCCAGCCAAACCCAGCGCGCACGGGCATGAAATAATCAACACGGTTGTCGCCGCCATAATGCCAGTTGGCCACGAACCTGCAATCCCCCAGCCAATCGCGGTGAGCGCGGCAATGACAAGCACCAGCGGAACAAATACCGATGCCACGCCATCAGCCATGCGCTGAATGGGTGGACGACTTGTTTGCGCGTGTTGCACCAAGCGCGCGATGCGGCTCAGCGAAGTTTCGCGCCCCGTTGTCAAGGCCCGCACATGCAACATGCCACTGAAGCACATGGTGCCCGCTCCCACGCGCTCTCCCAATGTTCGCCGCACTGGAAGCGGCTCGCCCGTCATCACGGATTCGTCCAGATCCGCCTGACCAACTTCAATCACGCCATCAATGGGCACTCGCCCGCCTGGCCGGACCATGATCAAATCCTGAGCGCGAATGTCCTGCGATTGAATGAACTCGCTTTCTCCCGCCGCACCAATGCGCTCCGCTTTTTCCGGCTGCAACTCTAATAATTCGCGCACCGCCGCACCCGCGCTCTTGGTGGCCTTGGCCTCAAACCAATGTCCCAGCGAAATAATCGCAAGCAACGCCGCGGCCTCGCTGAACCATGTCGACTGATCCTGCAACTGCCCCATCTGTTGCCCAATGAAAATCACAAGGCTGGCCACATAGGCGGTGGTTGCGCCCAGCGCGATCAACACATCCATGTTGGTGCGCCACACGCGAAGCACGCTCCACGCGCTGCGCCAAAAACCGCTGCCAACCAACGCCATGGACAATGTGCTGCCAATCAACAGCGTGATATCAACCGCGCTGCTATGCATATGTTGCGTCATGGCGATCCAGTGAAGCGACTCCATTGGAATCCACAACGCAAAACCAATTTGACTTCGGCGGCGCCACAAATATTCCGCGCGTGATTGCGCGCGCTCAGCCTGCGCTTGCATCAGCACTGGATCCACAATCGCCTCTATGGGTTGCGCTTGGTAGCCGCTGCCAACAACCAGATCAACCAATTTTTGATCCGTGACAAACGCCTCAGTTTCGATCGTGGCCATTCCAGAAAGATGATCCACTATGGCCTTGCGCACGCCGGGTTGCGATTGCAATTGTTGAGCGATCGAGGCGCTGCAACCAGCGCAATGCATGCCATCGACGCGCAGCACATGGGTTCGTGTCAAGCATGGTTCATCGGCTAATTTCTGAGTCATTGACCTACCAAGCCTAGGCTTATTATGGGAGCGGTCCTGTTGGTCTGCACGCATCAATTGTAGACTTATTTTATATTTGACTTGCTCAAAGCGTGATTTGCTCGCATACTCTTACTACATGCTTGACAAGTGCCCGACTCATTATTTGCGCCCCGCCGCCATTGTGGCTGTGATGTTCCTGAGCGCCATGACGGTCACTGTGCTCGCCAGTTCAGGCGTGGGCTCGGCGCACACCAATTGCTCCATGTGCTCTTTGGCGTGCTTTGAACAATCGCCAGCCAACGCCCAATGCGCCTCGGCTCCACAAGAACACTTCAATACCAAGCCAACACAAGTCGCCTTGCGCGATTGCCTGGCCATGAACATTTCTTGCGCCGCGGCAGCTTGGAAAGTTCTTGATCTACCTCCGCCCACGCGTTGAACTGGTTTGGCCCACGCCAACCTAGTTCCCCAGGCAAGCGTTGAAGTACTTACTACATTTCTATTTATTCACATTTCAAACTTTCAAGCGCGACACATTGTGTCCAGCGCCACTTTCTAGGAGACCCCCAATGGGCGTACCAATTTTCGGAGCACTTGCCCGCAAACTTTTTGGCACTCGCAATCAACGCATGGTCAACCGCTATCTGCGGGTGGTCAGCGCAGTGAGCAAGTTGGAGCCCTCCATTCGCGCGCTCACCGACGCGCAATTACTGGCGCGCACCGCGGAGTTCCGCTCCCGCATCAGCGGCGGCGAGCCAGCCCTTGCGCTGATGCCGGACATGCTGGCCACCGCGCGCGAGGCCATGGACCGCGCGGTTGGCATTCGAAATATTTTCAATCCCGCCACTGGATTTGATCCATCATGTTTGCCCGCCGAGGCGCAGAAATTATTCCACCAAACCAAAGCGCTTATGGACGCCACGCCAGCCGCCAATCCTGAAGGCGCGTTCTTGGGCTCCAAGGAACCCATTCCAAGCTGGATTTTTATTGACATTCCAAATGAAATCTACGACGCAGTGCGCGTGGTGTATGCACAAAGCAAGCCGCCATTCCGCGCGCGCCCTTTTGATGTGCAAATCATCGGCGGCGTAGTGCTCAGCGAAGGGCAAATCGCTGAAATGAAGACTGGCGAAGGCAAAACCATTGTGGGTCCCCTTGCCTGCTATTTAAATTCATGCGAAAGCAAGCAAGTGCATGTGGTCACGGTGAATGATTACTTGGTGCAGCGCGATCGCGACTGGACATTTCCGTTTTTCCGCGCGTTGGGCTTGACCGTTGGCGCCATCCATCCCCAACACATGCAAACCCAAGAGGAAAAAGGCGCGGCTTACCGCTGCGATGTTTTGTATGGCACCACGGCTGAATTTGGATTTGATTATCTGCGCGACAACAGGAAGTTACGCGCCGAGGATCAAGTGCAACGCTCGCGCGATTTTGCGATCGTGGACGAGGTGGACAGCATTCTGATTGACGAGGCGC
>SXGQ01306640.1_pt1 | contig 38248 bp, 46 predicted proteins | sample 3178371 | NCBI WGS metagenome assembly SXGQ01 (sample SAMN11356859, study PRJNA531348) | freshwater metagenome | isolation source: freshwater sample F1-20 | place: China: Fuxian Lake, Yuxi | collected 2017-12-25
GAAGGTCCAGATTCAGGGCGTAAACAATCAAAACTCCACGCTCAGCGCAACTACGTGGGTGGCGGGCAGCGGTGGCCCACAAATTGCTCTTGGCAAGTCAAGGTCTGGTACGGTCGGAACAAACACCGTTGTTCAAAGTGGCGACGTTCTTGGCGCTGTGACTTTTGCTGGCGACGACGGCACCGCGATAATTATCGGCGCATCAATACTTGGAGAGTCCGATGGCACGCCCGGCACGAATGACATGCCGGGTCGTCTTGTGTTCAGCACGACAGCGGATGGTGCCCAGACAGCAACGGAACGACTGCGAATTTCTAGCACTGGTGCGTTTGGTCTCTCTGGCGCGAACTACGGTTCGGCAAATCAGGTTCTTGTTTCTGGCGGATCTGCCGCGGCCCCTTCTTGGAGCAGCGGCACATTCAGCGGAACAAGTTCGGGGACAAACACCGGGGACCAGTTCACATTCCCGACAATTGCTGTCTCTGGTCAGTCAAGCATAGTTGCAGATAGCACTGCTGATACCCTTACGCTGGCTGCTGGCACCAATATCGCAATCACGACAAATGCTACAACTGACACCATTACAATTGCTACATCCGGGCTTGGCACTGCTGCGATAGAAGACACCGGAACGTCTGGGGCAAAAATCCCTTTCTGTAACGGAACAAACACTTGGGCAAACACTCAAACCTTTAATGATTCATCTGCCATAAGAGTATCTGGCGGAACCGCTTCTACAACTGGAAGAGTTATCATTGGTGATGTTTCTGCTGGTAACAATGCCGCGACCGTTGGGATTGAAACCATAACAACATCGACAGCAGCACGTTTCCATATGTCTTTCAAAAATGGAAACGGTATTGTCGGATCAATCAGCACGAACGCCTCGGCAACCGCATTCAATACAAGCTCAGACTACCGTCTGAAAGAAAATATCCAGCCGATCAGCAATGCATCTCACAGGGTCTCACTACTGAACCCTGTGAGGTTCAACTGGATTTCCGATCCTGGTGGGCCAGTTGTCGATGGATTCATAGCTCACGAAGTCCAGTCCGTTGTGCCGGAGGCGATCACCGGGCAAAAAGATGAAGTTAACCCAGAAGACGGAAAGCCATTATTTCAGGGCATAGATCAGTCAAAGTTGGTTCCGCTTCTTGCCGCCGCATTGAAAGAAGCCATTGGTGAAATAGCCAATCTCAAGGCAAGGGTTTCCGCCTTGGAGGGCGTATAGCCAAGCTTTATTCATTCTCAGTGTTGAAAATCAGAGAATGCTTTCAGCACCCCCAATGTAAGGTGACCAGGTCATGGCTTTCGACACAGTGTTCGACAGCGTAGCATTTGACCTGTCCGCGTTTCAGTGGCCCTATTCAGGGTCAGCAAGTTCGGCAGGATCAAGCACTGCATCGGCTGGCGGCGCTCTCGTAAGGGCCGCAGACGGATCAGCAACTGCCTCTGCTTCTGCAACGGCCTCTGGAGTGTCAAATAGAGCAGCAGCCGGATCTGCGACTGGCTCCGGGTCTGGATCTGCAAGCGGTCGCGGTATCAAGCCGTTCGCTCTCATCGTCGATGCGTCTGGTTCTGCAAGTGCTGTCGGCGCGTCGACGTTTGCTGGCGCTGCGTCAGCAGCAGGCATTGTGTCTGGCGGTATTGCCGGTTCGTCTACGGCTGCGGCATCCGCATCGGGATCCGGCGCAGCAAGCGGCCAGGCGTATGGCGCCTCAATATTTGCCGGATCTGCCGGCGCGACGGGAAGCGCCGGTGCCCAGGCGGGTGGGGCCAGCACAGCAGCGGCGCTATCAAGTTCTGCTGGCTCTGGGTCTGGAGCGTGCGCTGCGCAGTTTGTTTGGGTGTCGGCGTTCACGTCGCAAGCCTCTGGAGCTGGTGCGGCGTCGGCTTTGGCAATATTTGCTGGCAGCGGTTCCGCTCTTGGTACGAGTTCATCAGGCTTCGCAGACAGCGGTATAACGTATGTTGAGTTCTCCTATGCCAATGCCGTTGGTGTCGGAGACCTGACGGCGGTTGGAATGATTGTTCTGCCTGCCAACGCAAATGCGCCTGGCACCGGAGCTTCAGTGGTGCTTGGCCTGCAGCGTGGCCCGGTCTTGTCAATAGCAGCAGCCTCTGGCTCTGGCTCAGTGTCTGGTGTTGGGGCGTTCAACTATGGTGTTGCCAGTGCATCTGGCAGTGTGGGTGCTGCTGCAGTAGGTGAGTCGCGTTTCAACGGAGCCGCCACAGTATATGGATCAGTAAGTGCGGTCTCCCTCGGCACCACTGCGGCTGAAGGCGTCAGGGTTGTTACAGAGTTTGGTGTAGCCAATTCTGAGTCAATCGAAGACCCAGAGGTTGAAGGCGATGCCAATGTCGACGCCTTCGGTTATGGTTTTGGCGTAGGTGACCAAATTGTCTTTTCGTCTGGCAAGGCACAGGCGATCGCGAAGTCAACCATATTCCAGTCTGATACCTTTGATACAGCTTCCTTTGGATCAAATGCGGAGACCGCACTTGGACAAGGCGTCGCGAAGCAGTTCTCGGATGCAGCAGTGGCAGCTTCTGGCGTTGGCGGTGCATCTGCTGTATTCCGAGCGTTTGATGGCGGGGTCGCCGCTGGCATTGGTGCATCTTCTGTTATCGGCACTCGTGTCACGCATTCTGCTGGATATGCCGCAGGCTCCGGCAATCTTCTGGCCGTCAGGTCTGGAACGGTGCAGTCATCCGGCACGGCTCGCGCTCTTGGTGGCGCGGTGGCGGTTGGTGCTGTCGTATCGGATATCAGGGCCGTAGCAGTCGGAACAGGATCAGCGTTTGGTCGGTGGGGAACGTCATCAGCCGTTGGTTCTGCATTCTCGAGCGGGGATTGCTCCGGTGTGTCTCGAACTGACGTCGGTGTCGCGAGGGCTTCCAACAGTCTCGTGTTCAACTTTGGGCAGTCAAACGGGCGTGGCAGCGGCATCGTCAGCGTGAATGGCATCGTCTCAGGATCTGGCAGCGCACTGGCCAGGGCAGCTTAGAATCAGGATGTAGAAATGGATAACAACGGCAAAGAGCTCATGAAGCGCTGCAAGCGACTTTTTGAGCGCAAGTCTACGTTCGATAGTCTTTGCCAGGAGATCGCGTCGAATTTCTATTCCGCGCGTGCTGACTTCACGACGCAGATCAATCTTGGGGATGAGTTTGCCTCTCACCAGGTTGATAGCTATCCCGAGCTTGTCAGACGTGATCTTGCAAACGCATTTGCCTCCATGTTGCGCCCCTCAAACCAGCAGTGGTTTGAGGCTCATGTCGACGAGGAGCTCGAGGCCGACAAGACTGTGCGCTCGTATCTGGAGTACATGACGAAGGTCACATCGCGCATTCTTTACGACCCGTCCACGAATATGAGGCGCGCTTGCACCGAGGCCGATAATGATCTCGCTGCATTCGGAAATGCCGTGGTCTCCATCGTCGACAATAAGGACCGCAGCGGCATCAACATGCGAGCCTGGCATCTTCGGGACTGCGCGTGGGCAGAAGATGAGCTTGGTCAAGTGTTCAGTCTGTATCGGAAGCAGAAGATCACCCTGGGCAATCTGGCTCGCCAGTTTGGCGAGGCCAAGGTTCCGGCCAAGTGGAAGTCGAAGCTCGATACGGATCAGATGCACGAGATCGAGATCTATCACTGCGCGATGAGGAAGGATCTGTACGAGCCTTACGGATCGAAGAAGACATTCGGCGGTATGCCGTTTGTGTCCGTCTGGTTCACTCCAGAAGGCGAAATTCTCGCGGAGATCCCAGAGCCAGTGTTCCCCTATGTGGTCCCGCGGTGGTCCAAGGTATCGACGTCGCCATATGCCTTTTCGCCGGCGACGATCATCGCCCTGCCAAACGCCCGGCTGATCCAGAGGATGATGCTAACCCTCATTGAGGCTGCGGAGAAGACTGTTGACCCGCCTCTGGTTGCCACCCATGAGGCGATCAAGTCCGAGGTTGACCTGACGGCCGGCGGCATCACATGGGTGGACCGTGAGTATGACGAGCGCCTCGGAGAAGCCATTCGGCCCCTGCAGCTTGGCCGGAATGTGTCGATCGGCGTCGATCTGCTGGAGCAGCAGCGGAGGATGCTTGCTGAGGCATTCTACCTTTCGAAGATCAACCTCCCGCAGGCCCGTGAGAAGACTGCCTACGAGACTGCGAGGCTGGTCGAGGAGTACGTCAGAAACGCTCTTCCCCTCTTCGAGCCTCTTGAGGACGAGTACAATTCTACAATACTTGATGCCGTGATGGTGCGCGGACTGCGCCTCGGAGCCTATGGTGCTCCTGACATGATCCCCCAACCCCTCCGAGGTCAGAACGTGAAGTTCACCTTCCAGAACCCGCTGCGTGAGGCGATGGCGCGCAAGAAGGTCATTGCCTTCAACGACAGCGTCCAGCTGATCGCTGCGGCCTCTCAGATCGACCAGTCTGCATTGGCTGAGGTGAGCGTCAGCACCATGCTTCAGGACGCTATGGTCGGCGCTGGCGCCCCAGCCAGGTGGATGAAATCGGACGAGGAGAAGGCCGCACAGGCCGAGGCAATGAACCAGCAAGCCCAGATGGCTCAGATGATCAACATGGTCGGTTCCGGTGCTAATGCTGCGAAGACGATCGCCGAAGCCGAGGCAAAGGCAAATGAGGTGGTCTCGCAGTGAAGCTATCCCCCTGGCGCCCTTGGAAGCCCGTCGAGGTCAATGAGACCACAGTTGTCGGGCCAGGGTTTCTCAACAAGGCTGACGCTATGGCCATCAAGGCAATGGCAGAGGGCACGGCAACACCAGACCAGCAGAAGAGGGCGCTCGACGCCATCATCTATCGGGTCGCCTGCGTCGATGATCTCTCATACCGCGCCGATGATCACGGCGGCGAGAGGGATGGCGCTTTCGCTGAAGGCAAGAGATACGTTGGGCTGCAGCTCAAGAAGCTGGTGGCAACACGTCTCGATATTCTCCTCGGGCAGGACAAGCCCGCGAGGAAGTAACGCGGACACCCCGCTCTAGCGGCTCCGCACAACCCACAGAGGAACATGGCTGAAGAACACGTCGAAGTCGGCGGGCAGGAAACTGTTGCCGGAACGGATACTGCTGCGCCCGAAAAGACCCTGTCAGAAGCAGGTATTGCCGATCAGAAGGCCGCTGAGCAAACTCCACCGGCAGACCAAAAGCAGGCGACAGATTACAGCTGGCCTGAAGACTGGCGGGACCACATGGCAGGTGGCGACGACAAGATCAAGTCGCTGCTTCAGAGGTACACGTCTCCAGCTGCTGCTGCGAAAGCCTTCCGTGATCTCAGGACAACCTACGACAGCAGGGACACAAAAAAGGAGCCACAGAAGGATGTGGTGCTTCCTGACAACCCTACTGACGAGCAGCTCGCTGAATATCGGAAGGCAAGGGGCGTTCCTGACAAGCCAGAGAATTACGAGTTCGAGGTTCCTGAAGGTCGAGAACTGACAGACGCTGACGTCAGCATCATGAATGACTTTGCGAGTGCCATGTTTGAGCGAAACATGCCGGCAGACGTCGTGAAGAACATTTCCGGTTGGTTCCTGGACTATGAGGAGTCAGTCGCGCAGCAGCGCGCTGAAGCAGCCTACAAGGCCCGTGTCGATACAGAAGAGAAGCTTCGCGCTGAATGGGGCGGTGATTTCAGGGCGAATGTCAACCTCATGTCAAATGTCCTTCAGGAGCACCTCGGGACATCTGCCCAGGACTTTCTGTCAATGCAGCTGGTTGATGGATCGCGCATTGGCGACAACGAGGCGTTCATCAGGTTGATGGCCGATCTTTCGCGCAAGGTCGGTGGATCAAGCGCAGAGCTCTACACCTCAGATGTTGAGACGACTGGCAAGGGTCTTGAGACAAGGAAGTCTGAGCTCATGAAGATGATGAACGACCCAGACCCCGTGGTTCGCAAGAAGTATTGGAGCGCCGACGTCCAGAGTGAGCTGCAGCGGATACAGTCCGCCATCAGCAGGCGCGCAGTATAGGGTGCTGAATGACTGACAATGTTATTTCATTCGAAACGGCCAAGTTTGGTTGCATACCAAAGCAATCTGATCACGGAGCCGTAACGCAAGAACAGGTGAATGGATATAACAAGGAACATCTCGACGCCTTGATCAAATCGTTTGAGGCTGGAGATGTGAGGTCTCTCTTGTCAATAGCCATCAACTTTGATGGATCCATAAACTGGATTGTTTCTGGAAGCTGCAGCAATTTTGAGTTCATTGCCGCTCTAGAGAGCACAAAGTTTGATTTCATGAATGCGGAGTGATGCATGGCGAAGGTCGATGATCTCAGAGATCCAAAGCTCGGTCTGAATCCATTTGGATCATATGCGAAGGCGGCCGGTGGGATCGCTCCGCGCCCCAAGAAGAAGCCTCCACGCGAACTCGTCGGAGGTGCAGGGCGGACTGACAATGTCGCCCCATCGCGCGACAGGAAGTCAACTGTGAAGATCTCAGCTGCTGGCGGTGGCGTCGTGAAGAAAGCGCCATCTGGCAACTGGGTCGGCGCTGGCTCTCCTCGCAAGTACAAGAACGCAAAAGAGCGCCGCATGGCAGAGCGCTACGCAATCGGTTCGGACGGTAAGTCCCTCTAAGAGATCCCTCCTCACGCAGGAGGGTAAGCAGGCACCCCGCACTGCGGCCCTGCATCTGAATTAACGCAGACGTTTTCGCCCCATTCAAGGGCTCGTGGACCGCAAGGCACCCCACGAGCCCTTTTCTGTTTGGGCACCCGAGAACCGAAGCCTCCCCAACAACCTCATCAGAATACGGAGAACTGCAATGGCTGTGCCAATGCAAACTCTGTATCGCGACGAGTTCGTGGCGAGCTTCGAAGTTCGCCAGTCGTATCTCCGCGATACAGTAACGTCCGAGGCAATGGTCAAGGGTAATTCCGCCATCTTCCTCGTCACCGGCCAGGCCGACACCATGAAGGAACGTGGCGTCGATGGTCTTATCCCCGCCGCCAACGAGACCGACACCCAGGTGACGATCTCGCTGAAGGAAATGCACCACCGGGCTACCCAGACCGGCTGGGACATTTTCACCGGCCAGTCCGACCGCCGCCGCATCCTTCAGGAGCGCGGCATGAAGGCTGCGAACAAGGAGATCGATCAGGCCATCCTGACGGCTCTGAACGCGACGACCACCAACTACAACTCTGGTTCGGCGATCACGCTGACCTATGGCAAGCTGGTGGATGTTCTCTCGGATCTCTACGAGAACGAGGTGGACAATGACGGCATGATCACCTGCGTCTGGTCTCCCAAGACCTACGCTCGGATCCTGACCTTCGCCCAGGCGACCTCCATTGACTACGTCAATGCGAAGCCGCTCGTCGAGGGTCCGCAGCCGTTCCGCTTCCTTGGTGCGCAGCATATCATGCACCCCAAGGTTCCGGGCGTCGGCACCGCAACCGCGAAGTGCTATGTTTACCACAAGTCCGCAATCGGTCACGCCATCGACACCGCTGGCATCAAGACCGACATCGGCTTCAACGGTGAGCATGACTATTCGTATGCCCGCCACTCCGTTTATCACGGCGCCAAGATCCTCCAGAACTCTGGTGTGATCGAGGTCACCGTCGATGACACGGCGGCCTTCTCGTAAGACAGAAAGGAGTAAAACCTCATGGCTTACGTTTCTTCTGAACTGCGCCTGCTGGTGCCGACTTTGAACGGCAACAGCGGCACCCCGCAGCTCTGGTCCCTTCAGGGCGTCGATGCTGTGGGCGATGTGGATGCTGCCAACTTCATCAGCGACGCTGATGGCCGTGGCATGCGAAAGGGTGATATTGTCCTCTATACCAAGTGGGACAACATCACGACGAAAGCGACCTGTCAGGGTCACCACATCTTCTCTGTGATCGCTGTGGCTTCGACGGGTGCTGACCTGTCGAGCGGTACGGCAGTTACGGCGACGAACGCTGACTAACGACACTGGGCGGGGGCCATAACGGCCCCCGCTTTTTTCACATAACATGAGGTATTCATGAAGCCCCTCAAGGCGACTGCCCTTGATCACTCGCACTATGTGCGCCTCAGCATGTTTGCTGAGGTTCCGGCCGGCACATCTCTTGAAGACGTTTTGACGCCCGAGTTCTGGGCTAACCACACGCAGCGCCTCAAGCGCGGTGCGATCATTGAGGTGCTGTCGGAAGACAACGTCCTGGACTGCGATCTCCGCGTCCTGAAGGTAGGTCAGACATACGCAAACGTCCGCCTGCTTCGGCACTACATTGGCGGGGAGGAAGCAAGGACGGCCCCCAAGATCCACGAAGACGTTACCGTCAACTATGGCGGAAAGCAGGACCGCTGGCGGATCATGCACCGAGGAACGGTCGTATCGGCCGGCCTCGAGACTAAGGCTGACGCCGAGAAGGCTGCAGAGGAATACAGGCTGAAGATGGTGGCCTGATAAAGGGAAAGACCAGATGGCAACGAAGCTCGAGATTTACAACGAAGCCCTTCGCCTTGTCGGAGATCTCCGTCTGGTCGCCACGACTGACCAGGTCGAGGCACGATACGCGCTTGATGACGCCTGGAGCAGGGCCGTTCTGTTCTGCGGCGCACAGGCTGACTGGCCATTCGCAATGGCCGTCATTCAACCACTCTTGGATTCAGACTCGTCGATCGGGTACAACAAGAGCTATACGTTCGATCCAAGTGTTTGGTTGAGAACGGTTGCCGTCTCACTGGATGAGGATTTCGCCGTTCAGGCGCACTACATGCAGACGGCAACGAAGTTCCGTTTCAACACCTCTGAAACCAGAGCTTATTTCAGGTACATCTCAAAGAACCTGCTGCAGGACACCGATGTGCCGAATTGGCCTGAGATGTTCTGCAGTGTGGTCGCACACAGGCTGGCCTTCGACGTTTGCGAGCGCCTGACACAAGACCCCCAGAAGGCCCAGGGGCTGTATCAGCTGTTCGTTGAGGTTCTCGGCCTGGCAAAGTCTCAACACGCGCCCGAAAGGGGCGGCATGATGATTTCGCCTGCACAGTGGGCGGCAAAGGTCCACAACGATACGGTCGCGGCGATCTGGGAAGAGGCCATCAGGTTGATGGGAACCGGCGACCCGAAGATCGCTATGGTTCAGCGCCCAGTTGACGCCAAGCCCGTGCATGAGGTCTTGGAGATGGCCTGGCGCGGCGTCGTGCTATACTGCCTGAATGAGTTCGGCTGGAACTTTGCTACCAAGACCTCACTGCTGAGCTCGTCTGCCGGCACAGGCACAGGGTACACGCACAGCTTCTCCAAGCCTGCAGACTGGCTGAGGACCGTGGACGTAGCCGCCGGGACTGACGCTGACTTCAAGGCTCCCATCGACTATCGTGACGAGGGTGGTCGCTGGTATGTAAACTCGTCCTCCATTTATGTTCGATATGTATCCACCGAATACGCTCAAGATGCTGACGCGACTGCGTGGCCAGACAACTTCAAGCGGTTGCTTGCATGCCGGTTGGCCTATGAGTGTGTCGATCTTGTCACTGGGATACCAGACAAGAGAGCAGCCCTTGAGAAGGAATATGGAGGGCAGGCCGCTCGAGCGATTTCGATCGATGCAGCAGCCAATAGCCTGGCGATCCCAAAGAGGCGAAACGCGACAGTTGGATCCATCTGGTCTGAGTCCCTGCGGCTCATGGGCTATGTGGAGGGCTCCAAGGGTACTGCTGACAAAGACGATGAAGCTGATCGCGTATACCGTGTTCTTGACGCTGCGTGGTCCCGCGTTGTCAAGTTTTGCCTTACAGAGCATTACTGGAATTTCGCCACAACCACGGTCAGCATCCTAAGTTCTGGCGCCCCATCCCTCGGTTACAGCTATGGATTTGAGAAGCCATCAGATTGGCTCCGCACGATCGGCGTGGCCAGTGATGCGGCATTTTCTTCATCCATTGAATATCGAGATCAGGGCGGCCGCTTCTTTGCAAACGTCACGCCAATCTATGTTCGATACATATCTTCAAACTCATCCCTCGATGCGTCTGCCACGTCATGGCCAGAGCCTTTCGTTCGCGCCGTCGCTTATCGACTGGCGTATGAATGCTCTGATGTTGTGACCGGAGATCCTGCTCGTCGAGCGGCTCTTCTTGAGGAGTACAAGTCGGCGCTTGAAAGTGCTGCGAGGAAGGACGCTGCCGACCAGAGCCTCATCATCCCGAAGCGCCGCAATTCAACAATCACGGCAATCTGGAAAGAGGCGTCCCGGCTGATGGGATACCCGGAAACGAGGAAGGCCGCGCCAGAGACGGAGATTGGGATTGAGAGCGTCTATCAGATCTTTGATGACGCTTGGCAACGTGTGGTAAGGTTCTGCCTGACTGAGGGGTTGTGGAACTTCGCCACCAAAACATCACAGATCACGCAATCTGGTGTCCCTATACCTGGCTGGCAGTATGCCTTCAACAAGCCAAGCGGCTGGCTGCGGACGATTGCTGTCTCGAACTCCAGCGAGTTCTTCGCAGAGGCGAGGTATCACGACGAAGGCGGAAAGCTTTATTCCAACGACAGCACCCTTTACATTCGCTTCATGTCTTCTGACTATGGGGCAGATGCTGAGGCGCCGAACTGGCCTGAGATGTTCTGCCGCGTTCTGGCCTACAGACTGGCCTACGAGTGCTCTGATGCAGTCACTGGCGATCCTAATCGATCTACGAAACTGATGGCTGACTACAAGAGCATGCTCGCCCAGGCAAAGGGCAAGGATGCAATGGATCAGGCGCAGATGTTCCCGCGGACATCCAACTGGCTCGGCGCCATGCGAGGCGTGAGCAATCGCCGCTACGACCGCGGCTCTTTGAGTGGGTTCTGATAGATGCCACGATCACAAGTTCCGTTCTATTCTCTCAATGCCGGCGAAGTGGATCCTGACGCCCTTGGGCGGATCGACCTCGAGAAGCTGCGCATCGCCGGCGAGAGCGTCGTGAATTTCACGCCAACGGTGCTTGGCGGCCTTCACATGCGGCCAGGCACGAAGTTCGTTGGCGAAACGATTTCGGGCAATGCAGCAACGCTTCTCATACCGCATATATATAACTCATCGACAGTAAGCCTGATTGAGATCAGTAGTCAGGCAATTCGCGTCCGAAACTCTGACGCGCTGGTGACTTTCGAAGACTACAGCACGACGATAAGCAATCCGTATTTCACGTCTGCCATCGTCACGAATATTGACAACGGTTGGATCAACGCTTCGTCAAATAAGCAGAACAGGGCAACAACGGTTTCCACAACATCGGCTGGAAGGCTTTTGCTAAGTAGTACAAAGTACTCATTTGCCATAGCGAGACAGCGCGTGACTGTAGCTTCTGCAGACAGGCAAAAGCTACATACACTGAAGATTATTGTTCTGAAGGGGCCAGTCACATTTCGAGTCGGTACAGCATCCGGCAAGAACGACGTGGTGTCCGACCAGCGGCTAGATAATGGTACGCATTTCATCACCTTCAAGCCAAACAATGCGAGTGTGGTTATTGAGCTTGAGGCAAATGACAGTGGTCATTGCGACAAGCGGGTAGATGAATGCTCATTTGTAAAAAATAAAATCATGGAGCTTCCGAGCCCATACACCAATGCCAATCTCAAAGACATCAGGTATGCGCAATCTGGGTCTGTGATTTTCATAGCCTGCAGAGGTGTGCCTCCGTACATGATCGAAAGGCGTGGGCCAAATTCATGGGGCATTGTCGAATATAGAACGATCAATGGACCTTACATGCCATATTCCGGCAGGAAGGTGCGCCTGAAGGTATCAAGGTCCATTGGCAACCCCGCCACGATGGAGTCCGACCAACCTTTCTTCAATGAAAACATGGTTGGATCCCTATTCGAAATCACGACTGATGGACAGAGGCGAACGGTTATATTCACCGACAAGAACCAGGCGTCTGAGCCAATCCGTGTGAGCGGGCGCGGCGGCACCAGTGGTAATGGAAGGCGATACACTTTTACAACAACATATTCCTCGTCTTTCAGTGACACGACAACTGGTTCGTCTGTTTCAGTTCCAGCTGCCAGTGGCAACATACAGGTACAGTTCTCCTACGGACAGCCTGATGCCTGGGTGAACGGCTACGGCGAGCAAACAGCTGGTGGTTCATCTCCTGTCACGACAAGCGGTACGTTCGTAGTCAATGATGCCCGCCTAAAAACTCAAAGCAACCCTGTGGCCAACCTTGAGTCGAATGACAATTCTGTTGTTTATCACAGGCTCCTACGAACAAGTGGAAACACAAACGGAACGATTGCAGCAACGATAGATTATGCCGGTGGCGCTCAGACTGGTGTCGTGAGGTTGTATGAGGTCATTGATAGCAAGACCGCAACTGTTGAAGTCCTCAAGGAAATTGGAGCAGCAGACACCTTTACAGATGACTGGCGAGAGGGTGCCTGGAGCGCCAATCAGTCTTGGCCAACGGCCGTGGCGATACATGACGGCAGGCTGTGGTGGGGTGGTCTCGACAAGGTATACGGATCTGTGTCTGATGATTACTTCAACTTCGACCCAAGGATCGAGGGTGATAGCGGCCCAATCATTCGATCTATTGCAACTGGTCCTGTCGAGAACATATCTTGGATCCTTGGACTTCAGCGCCTTGTTGTCGGGACCGCATCGGCAGAGGCATCGATCAGATCCAGCTCATTCGATGAGCCGCTCACCCCGTCACAGTTCACTGTTCGGAATGCTTCGACGATGGGTTGCGCATCAATACAGGCGTTACAGCTCGACAGCACAGGCATCTTCGTCCAGAAGAACTTGTTCAAGATCTATGAGTTTCTCTACGACGTCAACGTCAACGACTACACGTCGAGAGACCTGACCAGGCTGAACAAGTTTGTCTGTAAGCCAGGCGTAATAGATATGGCAGGACAGAGACAGCCAGACACGAGGGTGTGGTTCGTCAAGAGAGACGGGTCTATGGCTATGCTCTTGTATGAACGGCAGGACGATGTGGTTGGCTGGTCACGCTTTGAAACGGATGGCGAGATCGAGTCTGTCTGCACGTTGCCATCAAATGGTTCCAGCCCCAATGTTTCATCTCGTGATGATGACGTCTACTTGGTTGTCAAGAGGGTCATCACCATAAATGGACAGGCGACAGAAAAGAGATACATTGAAAAACTGACGTCCTCTTCTGAAACCGAGGATGGCGATGGATCGTTTCTTGTGGATTGTTCTGTTAAATTCACACCAGATGTGAGCTCAACAAAGACGGTCACAGGATTGCAGCATCTCAGGGGAAAGCAAGTTGTCGCAAAGAATGGATCGTCCGATCCTGGACAGCTGTATACGGTCAGCAACAACGGAACAATAACGCTCGACAATTTTATCGGGACTGGGCAGTCAATCAAGTCAGTCGTTGTTGGCCTTCCTTACACCGCCAAGTTCAAGTCAGTGAAGCTGGCCTATGGCTCCGCGCAGGGCACGGCTCTCGGGCAGAAGAAGAGGGTTGACCACCTCGGGATTGTTGCAAACAACACGGCCCCTGAAGGTGTGTCGATCGGCCGTAATTTCAGCGACATGACGAAACTGTCTAGCCTGATCCGCGGGAAGCCACTGTCGGACGGCCAGATCATCGATCACTACGACTATGATGCCACCAGTTTCGGAGGCGCATGGGACACTGACAGCAGGGTCTGCATTAAGTGCGCGTCGCCATACCCCGCACATATCATTGGCCTCGTCATCAAGATGAATACCAATGACAAAGCCTATGCGTGGCAGCGACGTCAGAGTGACACCACGCCTGATGAGACTTGACGTCGTTTCCCTCGACGAGAGGGAGTTCGCCCGTTTCTACAAAGTGGATCCATCAACAATACTCCCTGTTCTTGGGGTGGCGGCCAAGCGTGGCTCGTTGACGATTGGCGCCGGCGGCGTCGTTCACGGCAACGATGGGCGCGTCTGGGGCTTCCTTGACATCTTGCCTGGCAGGGCGCCGAAAACGACGTTGCGGATACTGTTGAGGTTTTTGAGGGACCGCGCTGCGGACGGGATCAAGGAGATCCGCGTCACAAGGGACGCCAGTCTCTCAACATCCGAGCCCCTTCTGATGAGGCTGGGGTTCATCAAAACTGATGAAACTTACGAAGACAAAGAGGTGTGGATATGGCGGGCATAGCTGCAATCGTCGGCATTGCCAGTTCTCTGGCTAGTGCCGCGGTTGGAATGGCTGGCGCTGCGGCGCAGGCGAAATACATCAAGGCTCAAGCCCAGGCGGAACAGCAGCAGCTTGGCATGCAGGCGGCCGAAGAGCGCGCCGTTGGGACGCGCCGGGCGCAGGATAAGGTCAGAGAGGGCAGCCTATTGCTGTCGCGCCAACAGGCTGTGGCAGCTGCATCTGGAGCTGGCGCGACGGATCCGACAGTCCTTGAGCTCGCCGGCACCCTCAAGCGCGACACCAACGTCCAATCCCGTGAGTTCGCTCGGCAGGGGCTCGAGAAGGCTCAGATGCTGGAGTACCAGGGCAGGGTTGGGAATGAGCTTGCCAAGGCCCAGGCTGGCATGACGATCCTGGGAGGCATCGGGAATACGATCAGCGCAGTTGGGGAGGCGATCGGCGGTTTCGGCGACGCATACGCAAAGTATGGTCGCGGCATGCCGACATCCGCGAGCCTCGGCGCTTCAAGTTCTCCCTCTTGGTACTACAGCTAACTGACTTTGAGGTTCCTAGATGCCAAAGCTTCCTGACGCAACCGACCTCAACAGAGTTGGCTATGACGCAGCGCGCAAATTCGTGCCAATTCCAGATGTCAACATCGAAGGCGCCTACAACCGACTGGCAGCTGGTATCTCCAACCTCGGCGCAGGTATTGGCCAGTTCGCACAGTCACAGGAAGAGAACTACAGGAAGGCCGAGCGGTTCAATGCCAATATTCAGCTTCTAGACGCAGAAGCTCGATACAACGAGGAAGCCAGCAAGCTCGACCCTTTGTCGCCAGACTACAAAGACAAGGTCGTGGCCGCATGGGATAACGCCGTCAAGCCGATCATGACGGGTATCAAAGACCCAGAGAACAAGCGCACCTATGGCGAGAAGCTGCTTGAGAACAGGTTTACTCTGAGTTCCGGCGCCCAGAAAAACCAAGAGGCCGCAATCTCTGACAAGGCGAGCCAGGACATTCAGAACTTCATCGACGTCTCCAGAAAACGTCTGCGATCGGATCTGAATGAAAATCCAGAAACGGTATATCAGTCGATCAATCAGATGATTGACGACGCTCCTCTCAAACCAGAGCAAAAAGCCAAGTTGAAGAAAGACGTCCTGCCGAAGATTGACCGTGATGCGGTCGAGAACACAGCTTTGCGTGTCAGGTCAGGCGCTCTCTCAGGCGGCGGATACTACGCGAGGCTTAGGCAAATTGAGAGCAACAACAACCCGGCGGCCTACAACAAAAGCAGTGGTGCATCAGGTCTGTACCAAATCATACCGTCAACGGCGAAGGCATATGGTGTCACTAACCCATTTGACGTCGAACAGTCAGAGAGTTTTGTCAGACGCTTCACTTCCGATAATGCATCTATCTTGCGAAAGGCTCTTGGTAGAGAGCCAAGCGCGGGCGAGCTATACCTCGCCCACCAGCAGGGGGCTGGTGGAGCCTTGAAGTTACTGAAGAACCCCAACGCCAGAGCTATTGACGTGGTCGGCGGTGATGAGATCAGGCTGAACGGTGGGCGATCTGACATGTCTGCTGGCGAGTTTGCCAACATGTGGATCTCCAGATTTGAGGGCGTCGAGCAGCCAGATGGATCGCCATATGTGCCGGTCACGAATGACTATGTCATCTCCCAGGTTATGCAGTCTCCTCAATACAAGCGCTTGCCGATTGATGAGCAGGACAGCGTCATCAGTTCCATCAAAAGCCAGCTGAAGCATATGGACGAAGACGATAAACTTGCAAAGGCTGAAATGAAAATTGAAACCAAGGCAAGAATAGACGCAGACCTGAGATCGATCGAAGAAACAGGTCAAATGGATGAAAGCCTGACGATCGACCAGGTTGCATCATCTATGTCACCTCAGGAAACGGCTGAGTGGCAACAGTCCCGACAAGAGAAAAAGGCAATTTGGGACGCCACAAGCAGCTTTGTCGAGATGCCCGATACAGAGATCGTTCAGGTCGTTGACAAGATGAAAGACGACCTTCAGTCGGTGAAGGGTACGCCGCAGTATGGTATTATGTCCAAGGTCATAGCTGCAGCCGAAAAGAAGCACAAAGAGCTGCGGGCAATCAGGAGGGATGACCCATCGCAGGCCGCTTTTGCCCAGGCGGCAGTAAGGGCTGCGTATGAGCAATACGCTGAAGTCAGACGAACCGCGCCGCAGGAGTCTAACTCTCCAGAGGACAGAAACCGTCTCGTGACCGAGGCGTTTGGAAAGTACAAGACAGCCACAGAAGAAGCCCAGATTGGGTTTGGACGCCCGAGAACTGGCGCTGCGATAGTTCCTAACGAGACGGCCGAGAAAGTTGCAATTCTGTTTCTTGATCTGCCGGCGACAATTAGCAAGCCCGGAGACAGGGACCAAGCACGCGACGTGCTGGCGCGTACATACACAGAGCTTAGAAACATGTACGGCGACTATGCAGATGAAGTCATCGCATACTCACTTGCAAAGTATCGTCCATTCACAAAAGACACCTCAAAAATGATGGTTGATCTTCTGGCCAGAGCTGCGACTGGGAAGGACATCAGGAGGCCAGTGACTGACACTGTGGAGCGCATGCAAGACGCAGATCAGTCAGACGACGGATTGATGGGGTTCTTTCAGGATTGGTACAGTGGTGAAGCTCAAGAAGCTGATGTTCCCCTTGGGTCATCCAGTGATGAGTCACCTGCGGCAGATGAAGCAATGATGGTGCGCTAATGGTCAGACCGCTTTTCGACGTTCCAGATCGAGATCAAATCCGCGCTCTCGTCTTGCGTGACCAGGAAGAACGTCAGCGTGCCGTCAAGAAGCCGCTGCCTCAGATTGCCCAGCAGGAGGGTGAACAAGCTCCCGCCATCAATCAGCTTGATCCAAGAACAAAACCTGGTCCACTTACAACGGCTATCAACAACACTGCTTCCGATGTGACGTCATTTTTAGGCGGTGTGTACAGTTCCTGGGGGCAGTTGACGCCAGAAGAGCAGGAGGCGGAACAGGCATTGCGTCGTGAGGAGGCGCGGCAAGCTGGGCTTACAAATGACTTGTTGAGGCAGCAGAGGGCGGCTGAGAACGCGGAGATAGCAAAGGCTCTTGGTGAAGAGGTCCCAACATCCTATGTTGGAACAGATGTTCCCATACAGACTATTGGCGACCGCAATGTGGCGGATCTGCAAGCCAAGGCAGATGGCCCGCCGCCGACACTGAGTAAAGCAAGATCGGCGTCCGATGCGTTTCTGCGTACATTTGCCCAATCGGCTCTTTCGGTAGCGCAGGCGCCTGGAATTGCGGTTGACAGTACCGATTACATGCTCACTGGGGATGAGAGTGAGAGTGAATACGTCAGGCGGCTAGATGAGGTATCAAAAGCTATTAAAGCTGCACTGCCTGGAGACCCAACAAGGAATGGCGAGCTCCTAGAAGATCTGGCCAGTGGCACTGGAAGTCTGACCTCCATGATGGTTGGTGGCCTGACGACCAAAGCGTTGGGCTTTAGCGTCAAGACCGGATCAACAATTCTTGGCGTTACCGCCAGCGGTGTCGGTGGCTATGAAGATGCCAAGGCAAATAATGCCACGACAACAGCCAAGTACCTTTCCTTCTATGCCAATTCGGTTCTCGGACTGAGTGAGCGGATACCAGTAGCCAATGCAATAGACCGTGCTTTCGGAGAGCTTAACCGCGCCACCAATGGTCGGGTAGCTGAGATCATTGCAGCAGGCGCCGTGAACTCGCTTGAGGAACTGGTGCAGGAGCTTGGTCAGGGCGTAGGCCAGAATGCCATTGCCAAGGTGCTCTATGACAAGGAGCGTGAGATCTTCCAGGGAGTGGCTGACCAGGCGACGGTTGGTGGTATCCTTGGGTTCTTTTTTGGCGGCGGCACGGCAGCGCTATCGCAGGCAATGAACCGCCCAGCAGCGGAGCCTGTCCAGCCATATCAGCCTGCCCGACGGGTTGAGCAGACGCCCATAGAACCAGAAGCACCAACCGCATTCCAAGACGCACAGCAGCAGCTCAACGATCTGACAGCTGATCTTGATGATCCAGACATCCCGACGCCCCCGGCGCTTGACGATCCAGGTGCGTTTTCGACTGGGTCTATGGTTGGAAAGAATGTTTCCATCATCAACGGAGCTGGGGCAGGTAGCGCAGCTGAGGTCGTCTTTGAGTCGGAACTAGGCGATGGTGTGTATGTCCGCTTCCGTGACGGAACGATGACATTCGCCAAAAACGGACAATTCGAGCTTACCGACCCTGCGGGGTCTCCAGAAGCCAGTGGGTTGACACCTGACGGATCTGGGGCGCTTGCTGATCTCCCGCCCCTGATACAAGAGATTGCAGAGGCGGCACCACCGCCTCCTCGAGATCAAATCGCGGATGCCTCAACGGTATCTGAAACCTCACCAACGCCCGGCAAATCCGCCGGGCTTTTTCTTTTTGACGCCACCTCTCTCGGCGTCGATGCGGAGCGGTTCCAGTTCAAGGCCGGTGGCGACCAGGAAGGCGTTACCAACCGCCTGAAGGGCGTGAAGCGTTGGGATCCTGCGAAGGCCAACCAGCTGATGGTGTGGCAGTCTAAAGATGGTGAGTTGTTCGTCGTGGACGGTCACCAGCGTTCCGGCCTTGCCCGCCGCTTGGTCGAGCAGGGGCTTGAACAGGATATCAAGATCCCTGGGCTGCTTTACCGCGAGACGGACGGGTTCACACCAGAGAAGATGCGGGCGCTTGCCGCCGGCAAGAACCTGGCCGAAGGTTCTGGAACCCTCATCGATGCGGCCAAGGTACTCAAGATTGACCCGCAGCTGATCGATGAGAGCATGCCTGTGACGGACTACAAGATCCGCCAGGCAACCGATCTAGCGAAGCTTGGCGACGAGCCGTTCCGCATGGTGATCAATGAGGTAACCGACCCGGAATATGGCGCCATCGTCGGCCGTCTGATCCCCGACAACACGGACCAGCAGACCGCCGCCATCTCGGCGCTGAACAAGATCGGCCCTGCCAATGCGGTTGAGGCCGAGCTCGTCGTGCGCCGGGTGCTGAACTCGCAGATTGCTGAAGGGGCTGACCGAGGGCAGGGCGGTCTATTTGGCGATGCCCTGGACACGCCAGAGAGCACGGTCATCGAAGAGATCAAGATCGTCGCCAAGGCAATGGCAGAGCTGAAGAAGGACAAGGCCGTCTTTGCCCGAGTGGTAAAAAACGCCGATAAGATCGAGAGTGTCGGCTCGAGGATCAACCGCGAGGCGTCTGAGGGTATCGTCTCCGAAAGCGACCGCGCCATCATCCTGCTCACCACGCAGTCCGATACGGCTGGCCCGGTCAGGACGCAGCTGCTCGAGCTCGCCAAAGATCTGAAGCAGGGCAAGGTTACGGCGTCCGCTGCCTCCCGCAAGCTTGCCGAGACCATACGTTCGCAGCCTGCGTTCAAGACACGCGGTGGTGACGACGACGACATGCCGATCGCTGCTATGCGTCCTCAGCGTCGGGCTACTGTCGACCAGGGCACGATGGATCTGTTCACTGAGGGCGCCCAGCTGGCGTCTCGGGAAGCCTCGCAGAACGTGCGGCGACGGGCAGAGCAGCTTACCCTAGACGGCATGGGACCGTCTGCGAGGCAGCTGGCGGCGTCCCGTGAGGCGGCTGCTCGCGGGATGGTTCGTGGTTCCAAGCCACAGGCAGACGCCAATCAGGGTCTGTTCGCCGATCGGACAGATGACGGCGGGTTTGATTTTATGCGGGGCAGCGGCAACGCCTATCCAATTGCGCCTCGCTCTGAATGGTACGCGGACGCCAACTATGAGCAAACCGGCGGCCGCCTCGTCTACATGACGCCTGATGAGTACCTCGCACAGGTTCGTCCTTTGCAGATGGACGAGGCGACGCGCGAGAACATCGAAGACCTCAAGCAGCACATTCAAAGCGGAAAGACTTTGGATCCGCTTGCTATCTACACGTCGGGCCGCGAGGACGGGCGTCACCGCGCTATGGCTGCAAAGGAACTGGGAATTAGCCAAGTCCCTGTTCTGGTGTGGGGTGGCGCTGACGCAGACGTCGATGCCATGCTGCCACGTCTTAACCAGCTCCAATCCTGGAAAGACGGCAGCCCTCTCAAAACAACGGAACAGCTCACCGCAGCTGCCGCGAAAGAGAAGGCGGCCTTCGACAAGAAGATCCGCAAGGTGGCTCGAGAGGTCGGCATTGGATACAAGGCCGGTCCGCTCAAGAAGGCAGAGCGCATCACTGAGAAAGTAAGAGACAAGCGTTACCCGTCTGCGGCTTATGTCACCGACGCTGTGCGCGGCAGCCTCTACAGTGAGACGCCAGATCAGGCAAATGCTGCGGCAGAGAAGATCATTGCGGCGTTTGGCGAAGCGATCGATGAAGGCTGGTTCGTGAACTTCGTCGGTTATGCTGATCGCAAGGTTTTGATCCGCCTCAAGTCAGGCGTAATAGCTGAGATCCAGATCCTCGAGCCGTCGTTGGCCGATGCCAAGGACAACAAAGGTGGGCATGACCTTTATGACAAGGTTCGCGTCCTGGATCCTGCTGACCAGGAAGTCGAGCGGCTCAACAATCTCCAGAGAGAGATTTACTTCCCAGTGCTGGATGCGCTGACGGCAGACTGGAAGGCTGCCTTGGGCATCTCTGGCGTCTCTGGGAACAGCTTGGCGAGCGCCGCCTCAGATACCGGCTTGGCGTTCATGCCTACGTCGCCAGCGTTGACGCGCTCCCAGGCGCCCTCAATGAGCGCCCAAGCTTCTCCGGGTCTCCAGAAGGCTGGTCGGCCTTCCCAGACACAAGGTTTGGGGGTTTCGGGTGTCATCGCAGGTACCAATGCACAAAATGTTGGGGATGTCAATAGCTCCGAAATAGACCCCCTAATCCCCCGCCAGGCTGGCACCGCCCTCTCGGGCGAACCGCAGCGCCCGGCGGCTGGTGTGCCCGACACCGGCGCCACCCAGGAGCAGATCTCCCTCTCGGCCATGTCGGCCAATTTCATCCGGTTGCTAAACCTCACCTTCCGCGCCGGCCGCATGACGGCTGGCCGCGAAGCCCTGGCGCAGTACAACAAGAAGAACGGCGTCATCCGCGCCCGGCAGCGGAACGATTTCTCGACGCTGGTGCATGAGGGTGGTCACGCCTTCCATGACGACCGCGGCGTCGAGCTCGACACCCTTATCCGCCGACACCAGAATGAGGTCACCCAGGTAGCAATGCGCCATTACGGCGCTCCGCAGAACCTTAACGGCGCCCAGCTAAAGCGCGAGGGTTTCGCCGAGTTCTTCCGTTTCTATGTGACCAACCCGCAGTTGGCACAGGCCGAGGCGCCCGCCTTCTACCAAGCCTTTGACAATCTACTGAAGGCTTCGGACCCCAACACACACAAGGGGCTGATGGAGCTCCGTCGGCAGGTGGCGGTCTACTCGCAGCAGTACCCCTCAACCGACGTTGTCAAGAGCTTCGTCAAGTCTGCGCGTAAGCCCAATCTCTGGGATCCTCGCGACATGGCCGAAATCGTGGCAGAGGAAAGCCAGAACGCTAGACCCTACGAGGGCAAGCCGACCGCCGGGGGGTTCTTCGATTGGATCCGCCGCGGCTTCTTCGATCAGACCTCACAGGCTTATTCGGCTGCGGTTGACCAGAACAACGGCGTCCGCAAGCTGACATATGCGCTCCTAAACGTGGCCGATCGTAACAAAAGAAGCGTAGACCTGAAGGACGCCGACAACCCTCTCGAACTCCTCGCCAAGGCCAGCAACTCCTTCATGCCGGCGCAGCTGGCGCTACAGTACGGCGTCCGTGGCTACAAGACGGCTACCGTGTCTAGCCCTGCTCTCCGCGACGGCATAGCCGTGATGATGGGGGCGTCAAGGGGTGCTTCCTACTTTGACATGAACGAGCAGCGCATGGCCGACGCCAACGCCTACCTGGTGGCGCTGCGAGCGGTCGAGGAATACCAGCGGTATGCCGCTGGCGAAATCCAGAACCCGCCGGTCGGCTTCTCCGAGGCCGACGCCCGTCAGGCCGTCCGCGATCTTGAGGCCAAGTATGGCCAAGCCTTTATCAACGGCGCCAAGCTGGTGCATCGCTACGCGCGGAGCCTGCTCGACCGGGAGTTCGAGGCTGGGCTTATCACGCCGGAGACCTATGACGAAATCAAGGACAAGCCGAACTACGTGCCGCTGCTCCGCGATATGTCCGACCGGAACCAGGAGTTTGGCGACAACGCCCTGACTTCTGGCAAGACGTCGCTGATCAAGCGGTTCCGTGGCTCCAGCCGCGATATTATCGCACCGCTCGACGCCCTGATGCACCGGACCTTCGCCACCGAAAAGCGTATCGCCGAGAACGAAACGATCAAGGCGATGGCCAAACTGGCACAGAAGGCGGGCGTCGGATCCGGCGCGTTGGTCGAGAAGATCCCGGCGGCCGAGATCGAGCGCATCCAGATCCAAATGGAGGACGTGTTCAAGAAGATCATCGACGACCCGAACGTCAGCCCCGCCGATGCCGCCATCATGGAAGGCATCTTCCAGGCTTCCTTCGGCGGCGACGAGACGATGCAGATCTTCCGCTCTGCCATGCTCAACGAGCGTGGCGAGAGGATCCTCACCTACCGCGAGAACGGCAAGCTGCAGGCGATCCAGCTCGGTGATGACGGGATCGGCGAGAGCGTCTTCAACGTCATGCGTGGCATCGGCAATGACAAGGTTCCGCTGCTTCTGGACCTAGTGTCAATGCCGTCACGCGCGCTGCGGTTTGGCATCACCAAGTGGCCAGACTTCTTGCTCGTCAACTATTTCCGCGATCAGTTCATGGCCGGTGTTTCAACAAATGTTGGCTATATTCCATTCGCATCCGGCGCAAAGGGTATGTGGGACGTCGTGCGGCGCAAGAAAGCGTTCCTCGATTACTCAGACGCAATGGGCATTATGGGCGGTGTAGCAGAATACCAGATCCATAAAGCCCGCGTCGCAAAGGACATCGAAGGCTTGAAGCAGAAAGGCTATGTCGTCGAGACGTTTGAGTTCGACGGGTTTAGCTACAAGACGATGGCTGGCCTGGTGAAGGGCATCTTCCGTCTGTCTGAGCTGGCTGAGGCCGGAACTCGTGTTGGGTTGTTCAGCAATGCGTACAAGCGCGCCATTCGTGAGGGGCTGTCGGAATACGACGCCATCCAAGAGGCGTCTCGAATTGCTCGCGACTATATCGATTTCGGAAGGGTCGGATCCAAGATGGCGGCGGCAAACCGCCTGATCCCCTTCCTGAACGCCAACATACAGGGTCTCGACGTTACCATCCGCAAGCTGGCGGGTGGCGGTGCCGTTGGCCGCAAAGCGCTGTCCTTCATGGACGAAAACCGCACTGCGCCTCGAATACAGGCTTTTGTTAAGACGATCACCGCAGTGACGGAGGGACAGCGTAAGGGTCTCAACCTAACCAGGTCCGAACTCAATGACCTGAAGAATGCCCAGGCAATGTGGATCAAGATGACGGGCCTGGCCCTTATGTATGCAGCAATATCCTTCGCCTTCAAAGACGACGAAGATTATCAAGAGACGAGCGAGTATTTGCGCCAGACCGGTGCGATCATTCCGCTTGGTGACGGCAAGATATTCTATGCGCCTAAGCCATTCGAAATTGCGTTGCTCGGCAACTTTATGGAGCGGGCGATTGAGTATGCTTATGGAGATGAAGAAGCCCTCGGCAAGTTCTGGGAGAATTTCACATCCGCTGTGACCCCGCCCTTCATCCCGCCGATCTTGTCGCTCGGCGTCGGTCTCGGCGCTAACCTTGACATCTCCTTCGGAAAGCCGCGCGAGGTGGTGCCGGGCTATATGGAGCGTCTGCCGCCAGAGCAGCGTTACCTCGAAACGACGTCCGAGGTGGCCAAGAAGATCGGCGAAGCGATCGACTACCCGCCAGCCAAGATCAACTTCCTGATCACCTCGCTGTTCGGCTCGATGGGCCGAGACGTGACGTCCGCGCTCGACGGCGTGATAAATCAAGACAGGGCAGATAAGGGCGTAGACGACAGCTTCATCACTCGGCGTTTCATCCGCGATGCGACCCGAGGAGGTATGTCATCCCAGGACTTCAACGAGCTATCCAATAGGCTGAATGGATCACTTACCCAAGCGTCCAGTGGATACAAACGGTACATTGACACCGGCGATGAGATCGGCGCCTCAGAATACCTTACAAGTCTTACAGATGACGAGCGCGCCTGGGCAATTCTTGACAGGCACTTTGATGCAAAATTCAAGAGGCTCCACCCAATATACCGCGCTAGTCAGATATCGACCGTAGTATCTGGCATGCGCCGAGAAGTTCTTTCTGCGAAGCTCAAAGACACGTCAAACGATGGCGAGTTCATTCTGCTAACTGCAAAACAAAAACGATTGGTCGACGATTTCATAACTGATTTCCAGCGACGCGAGCGCAGGAATGCGTTGATCACGTATGGACACCCGTCTTGGAAAAGCAAGAAGCCTCTTGATACCGGACCGACACTAGACCTTTTGCGGGATGTATCCCCAGATGCAGCGGATGAGCTACAGCGCCGAATGGACAAGGCCAAGATCTATGATGACAACGAGGTTGCGTCTGGATGGCCTGAGTTGAAGTCGCGCCTGCTCGACGAAGGCAGCGAGACGATTCTGTCCGATCTGTTGCCATGATTGATTAACGCTTACGCAGGAGCCTTGCGATGGGACGCGAAGAAGAATTTGGTGAACGTCTGGTCCGCATCGAGACCAAGGTGGACATGCTGATCGACAGTCAGAAGAGCGCCAACGTCCATAGAGAGAAACTTGAAAAACGTGTCGAAGACATAGAGCGCCGGCTCAACGTGTTCGGAGGCGCTCTCATCGTTTTCAATTTCATACTCGTGTTCTTCGCCCCGCAGATCAGGGCGATCTTCGAAAGATAACCCCAATGTCAAAGAAGACAGCGAACGCTGCGGCGAAGCCGTGGCGCCGGAAAGTCGTGCGCCGTCGCAGGGCGCACCCTCTCAACCACCAGAAGAAACTGGGACCAAAGGAGCAGCATAAGTGAACTGGCCACATCAGTCGCAGTGCGACGCATTCTATGGCAACCCACGCGGGCGCAACGGAACATACAGCCCGACATGGGCAAGGGCGAACCTGGTGTTCGTTCCAGTTCCTTTCAAGATGAAGTGTGCTTGGGAACCCTACAGCGCCATCAGCCGCATTCAGATCCACAAGAGGTGCGCCGACTCTCTCGGGCGTGTTCTCGCCGACATCTGGTCTCGAGCGTCCAGTAACCAGAAGACGATCGATGAGTGGGGCGCAAGCCTGTTTGGCGGATCGTTCGCATTTCGCACGATGCGTGGCAGCTCTTCTCTGTCGATGCACAGCTGGGGCTGTGCGATCGACCTGGACCCGGCACGCAATGGGCTAGGCGACTACACTCCTGTCCTGACGCCTGACCATCCCGTGGCCCTGGCATTCCGCCAGGAGGGGTGGGTTCACGGAGCGGACTGGAACGGTAACAAGAAGGTCGCGGACGAACGCCGTCCCGACGCGATGCATTTCCAGGCCGCATTGGTCTGAAACCGCGCCGGCGGCACCGGCAATCAGGGAAAGTACAATGACGAAAGACATGGTGTGGGGCATCGCGCGAGCGGTGCTCGCCGGCGCCAGCGGCTATCTGGTTGGTAAGGGCATGCTCGATCAGTCGATGAGCAATGACGTGATCGGCGCCATCGGCGTGTTGTTCACCGCCGGCTGGTCCGTCTGGGCGAAGAAGCAGGCGGCGTGAGCTCGTTTGAGATCGTGATGATCATCGTCGCCTCCGGGGGGTTATTCCTGGGGGCGGCGTTGGTCGCTCAGAGCCCAGGCTTCTGGCTTGGAATGATCACGGCTGCCGTGAAGGCGGCAATCCCAAAAATCACAGAAGTCTCGATGCGGCGGATGTCACCAGAGAAAGAGCGTGAGTTCCGTGACTGCATTCGGCGCGGCGGTGAGTGGGATCATATACGTAAAAGATGCAAGAGGTAACATGGCGACCGGATCACGCCTGACGGACGAGCAGTGCATGCAGGGTCTGAAGGCTCTGCGAACTTTCGGTAGTTTCAAGGGGGCATCAGAGGCGACAGGCATCGCGCGCCAGACGATCAGGCGGTGGGTTGAAGAGGCAAAAGTGCGCGGACTGGCGCCGCCTTCTGACGGCGGGTGCGAGATCGAGCTTCCAGATTTCCCGGCTGATGACATTCCGATCGAGCGGGTGATCGACCTGATGGTCGAGCGGTCGAAGCTGCGGGCTGAGAGCTACGAAGCGCACACATGGTTCCCGGTGAAGGTCAATGATGACAAGCCCATTGGCATCCTGTGGTTCGGCGACCCTCACATCGACGACAACGGTTGCGACTGGACGTTGCTGAAGCGTTACGCAGAACTCTGTGCATCCACGCCTGGGCTCTACGGCGCCAATATCGGCGATACCACAAACAACTGGGCGGGGCGCCTGGCGGCTCTCTACGCCAAGCAGGACACGTCGGTGAAGACCGCCAGGCGATTGGCCAGCTGGTTCATGCTGGACAGCGGCATCAAGTGGCTTCTGTGGCTAATTGGAAATCACGACCAATGGGGCGATGGCGCCGAGATCCTGGCGCAGATGGCTGCGAAGCATAAGACCCAGAAGATCGTATGCCACGACTGGGAAGCCCGCTTCGTCCTGCAGTTCAAGAACGGCTGCGAGATCCGCGTGAACGCTGCCCACGACTTCCCCGGAAACTCGATGTGGAACCCTCTCCACGGTGCCGTGAAGACGGCGAAGCAAGGCGACAAGATCGACCTGCTGGTCTGTGGCCACAAGCACAACTGGGCAGTCTCACAGTGGGAGATGGCAGCGCAGGGCAACGTGCCGGTCATGATCCGGGTGAAGGGGTTCAAGACCTATGACGACTACGCCACGAAGCTCGGGCACTACGAGCAGAAGGAAGGCTCCGCGATCCTCACCATCATCGACCCCAACGCCACCAGCAGAGCTGGCAGGGTGACTGCCTACGCCGACGTCGAGGCTGGCGTCGAGTATTTGAAATGGCTGCGGAGCCGGTGACGTGGCTCGGAAGAAGCGGTTCCGCAAGATCAAGATCGCGTGGAAACGCTCTGAGACTGTGTGGGGTATGGCGTACCCGGACGAGCACAGGATCGAGCTGGACGACCGCATGACGGACGTCACGCTCATTGAGGTCGCCAGCCACGAGGTGGCGCATGTGGTGCTGCCGGTGCTGGATGAGGAAGCCGTCGAGCTGCTGGGCCGTCACATCGCAGACGTGCTGACCCGCCTGGGCTTCAGACGGGCTGTCGAGGAATAAGCTGGCGGATTTCAGCGAAAAATTGGTGGGTGTCAGTTTATCCATTCAACTGGGACAAGCAAGCATCCGGCAAGTTTTTCTAAAACATCGTTGCTCCCGGCGCGTCTCCCGCTCTCAATGTCAGAAAGATAACCTTGGCCAATACCCACTTTTTCAGCAAGATCAGTCTGAGACATCTCCCGCCACAGACGGATTGCCTTCAGGCGACTATTCCCTCGCAGTAGTAACATGCTTACATCTTCCGGCAAGATAGCGTCATTGCCGACGGCCAGTTCAGCTTTGCGAGCGTCATAAATCGCCACGTCTTCAGCATCATCATCTGCATCATCGGAAACGGCTAAAAGAGCCTTGTACTCTGCAAGAGGAATCACAACCATTTCTTCGCCAGAAGGACTGCGAATAATCTGAACATTGTCCATGTACTATCTCCTCCGGTATGTCGTTGTTTCGCGCTTCCCAATGTAGATTGCCAGAATGGTTTTCTGATCTTCATCAAAAATCACGCGATAGCGGCCAATGCGAAGTCTGTAACCTTCGCGCCCGTTCAATTGTTTCACATCGCCTTCACCAGATTTAGCGTAACGGATCAGTCCGTTTTCGACCTGTTGCCGAGCCTCTGCGGCCAGAGCGTCGAGGTCTTTTGCCGCTGACTGAGTGAAGATGATTGTCTTCATGAGCGATAATATCGCTCTCTGCTTGCGATATGTCAAGCGATAATATCGCAGACGATTATCGGCCAATGAGAGTTTTGATCTCCTCGGCAATGTCTTGGGCCGTGGCTGCCTGCACGGCGGCGTGAGTATCTCGGTACTGAGACAATGCAGTTGCCTTGTCCTCTGCCACCTTCGCGGCATCTTCAAGCGCCGCCCGCAGCCGCTCGTTCTCGGCGCGGAGGGCGGTGATGAGGTCGGCGGCTGCCTTGCATGTTTCAGCGTATGCCCAGTTGGCCGTACCCTCTGGTAGCATGTCGCATTCGTGAGCCAACTCGCGCTCTACGGCTTCTAACTTTTGCAGCCTCTCCACAATGTCACTCATCGCTGGCCTCCTGCCGCAGGGGGAGGATGAGGATCATCACGGCCTCCAAGGATTGAGGTTGACGGAAGCCCCGCAGGACTTGCACCGCCCAATCATCTGTTGCGGGTGGACGATCTGCACCCCTTTGTGTCCGCCCAGCCCGCACCACATGCGCTTAAGCCACTTCATTGGTGTTCTCCGTGAAGGGGGAGGATGCAGTCGAACTACTGGGGCGTCACATCGCCGATGTGCTGACCCGTTTGGGGTTCAAGAGGACCGTCGAGGAATAAGGGCACGGATTTCGGCGGCTATGTCCTCGGCGGTAGCAGCTTGCACGGCCGCGTGTGTATCTCAATACGGAGACAGTGCAGCCGCCTTGCGTTCGGCGATTTGTGCAGCTTCTTCCAGCGCCGCCCGAAGCACTTTTCCCAAAAGCTCCTTTCGGGTCATGCGTCACCTTCTTCATGTGGAAGTGGGAGGAGCAAAGCAGTATCGTCGGGATCGTACTTCCCTACAACAGCGCCATCAGGCCACGCATTTATCGCAGCAGCTATCGCCCTGCGCATCGCAAGGGCATCCGGGGCCATCATTGCTTGCCATGCCGCCTTGACGGACTCGGGTGGTATCTGGTCGGGTCGGATCATCCCCGCCCCCTTTCCAGATCCGCCTGGCGGCGGGCTTCGGCAAGCTCTGCGTACAGGCGGCGGATGTGTGCGTCGGCCAGTTTGAGATCAGCCATCAGCTGCTGCACCTGGATCGCCAGCGCACGGTTTACGGCCTCAAGGCTTGGCTCGCGGGTCATCTGGCCACCCGTCTGGCATAGGCCGCACCCGCTTTGCTGACCCGCCGCAGGGCGCTGACGCCTTGGTAGTGGCAGGCTGCGGCGATCCTCCGGTCGCCCTTGGCGCCCCTGTAACACATGGCCAGGTGGCGCATCCCCCACTCGGTCTGAACCGCGCAGCTGGCCCGCCGAATCGATGGGCCTCTGTAGCCCATTGCGCGGGCCGTGGAGGGCATGATCTGTAGCGGGCCACTCGCCCCGCTCCTGTTATGGCGATGGCACTGTAGCCCGCTCTCTGCGCGTCCTACGCGCACCGCCAGATCCACCGGCACTCGGTGACGCTTGGCTGCTGCCACGACCAGGGAGGTGGCGTCGGAGGCGGTGGCAGGGGGAAGGTTAGAGTCGGAAGCCAATAAAAGACAAAGAATAGCTCCAACAAAACAGGATTTTATTCTGTTCTCTTTGGCCGCGATTGGCCGCGATTGGCCGCTTTTCCCGTGAATGTATAGTGAACAAAGCGCGAATTTTGACGTTGATCTTTCTTTATTTATCAATGACTTAGCTGTTGACGCTTGCCTTGACATGGTAGGGTTCACATGTTCGATCCCTGTACCACCCACCAGATTCTCCAATAAAACCAGATAGTTGGATGACTGCATACCCTGTTACCTCTGGGCTTGGCCGCGATTGGCCGTTTTATAATTTAAGTTCCCGCATCGGCTAAAACGCCAAGCCATTTTGAAATGCGTACCGGAGCCATTCCGTAATTTCCCCCGCGCCAGTTGCAAGAGTGGCGGCGTAGTCTCCCTCGTCCTCGTTCCCTACCCATTTGTACAAGTCGCTGACTTTGGGGCCACGGTTTTCCCAGATCAGCCCGCCTGATGGAAGACGGGCATATTCCGTCTCTGCCGGGTGGCAAACTTCATTTATCAAGCCCCAGAGATCGTCCAGCGACGAAGCTGAAAAGATGCCAACAATTTCTTCAGGCGCAATCGGATCATCGGCAGCCATTCTAACGCAGTACAACGTCATGCTCTCCTCCTAAACGCTGTTGCCATTTCCTTCTGAAACTCTGGAGACTGGTGACCATAAACAGCCTCCAGCGTCTTCATGCTGGTGCTCGTCAGGCCCGACACATCCCAAAGATCCATACCGGCTCGGAGCAACCAGGTCGTGGCGCTGTGTTTGAGGACATGTGGCGTCACGCCTGAGTCCAGACCCGCTGCCCTTACGACAGCATCCCAGCCCCTTTGCTGGCGCTCAATCGGCCTCCCCTTGTACCGGATCACGGTCGTCTGTGGGCCTTGAGCCAGATCCTGTCGATGCCACCGCCTGACGTGAGCCAGCAATCGATCTGGCATTCTGGCAGCTGTACGCCGTTTCCGCGTCTGCTTCTCAGCCTTGCCAGCACGATGAATAATGCCCCGCTCGACGTCTACCCAGCCAGCGTCTGGCGCTTCATACCAACGCAATTTGAGGATCGTTGCGTGACGTGTGCCGGTATAAAGCCCCAGAAGAATAAAGCGTGCGACATATAGCAAACGCAGTTTTCGTGCTGCGTTTAGCAACCGTGCCGCCTCATTTCTGGTCAGCACACGGTCGCGCGGCGCGCTGTCTTCTGGCTTCCAGACCTTGGGCACGGCATCAAGAGGGCTCTCGAGGTGCCAGTGATTGATTGCGGCTTGAAGGGTACCGAGTTCACGGCGCACCGTAGCCTGGACTACCTTCTTGCCGCGCGTCTCGGCATAGGTACGGCACAGCTGGCCGTTGATGTCGCGCAGGGTCTTCAGACCAAAGAACCCCAAAAGCGGCGTGGCGTGATAACACATCGGCGGGGCCGGATTGTGCTTGATGTAAAGCGCGATCACGTCGGCGCAACTAATCTGAGCGGGGTTGCTGGCGGATGTATCGATCCGCCGCGTTTGTGCGATATACTCCCCGAGTTTTTCTTGAGCTTGTTGGTAATCGCCAGGGCCGCAGCCAGTGTCGATTTCCGTTCGTCCATCGACAATGACCCATCTTGCGCCAGCTGGGCGCTCCTTAATTCTGAGCCTTGCCGGGAGCCTTTTGCGCGACATTTCATCCTCCACTGCATGATGTCCGATTGGGTGACGAAATATGACCGACCAATTTTTTCAGAAGTCAACTCGCCGCGCCTGATTGCAGCCCGCAATATGTTGACCGTTACTCCACCTTCTGGAAAAAACCTGTGGATAGCAACCTCAAGTGGCATGGCTGTATTCATCACACCCCCCAACCGCCCACAGGCCAATCGTCATCCTGCCACACTGGTTTATGCGGCCTGGCGACGCGGTATCCGGCGATGATGCCGACGACAAAACCGATTGGCACGCCGCACAGCAAGGCCGCTATCAAGATCATTAGCGAGGTCATTGCGGCGCCTCCTTCTCGCGCTTCAGCCTTCTGGCGATCGCACGATCGTATCGGGCGATGACGCCCTCGAGGGTCTCACCCTCGTGGTGATAGGCCAGCAGCATGTCTCGAATATCCATGAGGCTGGCGATGCGGTCGGATTCCGTGGTCCGTGGCATGATCACCTGATCCTCCCCTCGAGCCTGTCAGCAACGAGCGTGGCGTAGCCTGCGATGTCTCTCCAACTATCGACGTGCGCCCGGTCTCCGTTCACCAGCCGCGCCAGCTTCGAGCTGATCATCAGAATGGCTTCCTCCTGATCGGGCTCCCATGTTTTTCCCCGCATGGCCATGTGTTTCCTGATGACAGACCGAAGCTCGATGGCGACCTCCGCAAGATCGATGAAACGTCCGTATGTCTGGTGACGCTGGTCGAGGATGTGATCAACCGTCAGTTCGTCGCCTCGCTGGTAATCAACCATTCCGTCTTCCCCATTCCGCGATCAGCGCCGCCTCGGCGCGGTTGTGATCCATCTTGCGCTTGAAGTAGTGGCTGCTGTCGGGCCAAAGCTCTATCGCCTTGGCGCGCGACACCTCGGCGTCGGAGTTCAGGCCCATTGCCTTCTTCCAGGTTGCCGGTCGCACCAGCTCGGTGCGGATCCCCAGGCACTGGAACACGGCGCAGATCTGGCCGAAGCACTCACCGAACCGAAACGCCGACACAGTGCCCATCTGCGGGCTGGCGGTGACCTGCTCGATGAACGCCACACCGACCTTCACGTCGCCGATCAGCTCGTCATGGAGGAGGGCAGGGCTGAGTTCAGCCCTGCTTCCGTTCTTGTGCGGCTTGTCGATCGTCGGCAGGTCGAAGACCGTCAGGAGGTTGGGACCGTCGAGAAGAGCGACGGCGCCAGACAGGCCAGGATCGATGCCAGCCACGATCATCAGCCGAAGTCCATGTTGGCGAGATCGGCCTGCTTCTTCGCAGCTGGCGGCGGCACTGCGCGAGAGCCTGTGGACGGCGGGGCTGAGCGCGTTGTTGAAGGTGCTGGCGCCTCGTCGTCATCGCCGGCGGCTGGGCGATCGATCCATCCCAGGATCTCGAAGTTAGGAACGCGAGTAGAGCCCTTGCCAACTTTCGCTGGCGTTGACCCCTTGTAAGCCGCAGCCACGCATTTGCCTGGGTTGTTCGCCTTCTCAGACATGGCATCTCCAGCCATAGCTTCGAAGCCCATGCAGGGTCCGGTTCCGGTAGATGACCACTCTGCCCACCCACGATCAGGTCCGAGCCAGACGCGCACGGAGAAGCCGCGCTTGAAATCGCCTTCCGGCTTTACGCTGCGCTGGCCGACTCGATCGTCCCATACCCACTGTGGCGCCTGGCCCTCTGCCATAAGCCCCCAACCAGTCCTGATGCTATCCAGGTCGAAGACCAGTTTCTTGAGCTCAATCTCCTCTTTGCCAAGCTGCCATGAGTTAATGGATGGCGAGAAACGAATGTAGTTTCCACCGCCACCACCACCGAGTCCGAGTGAAAATGTCATGCTTTATGCCTTTTGCCTTCTGCCGCGATGAGGCCCGCGGGCGCTGCCTCCCGGCTCAGATGCCGAAGATCCTTTTGCCTGCGTCTCTCATCTGGTCGTCGTAGTAGTACAGGCCATAGTTAGGGATGATATCTGCGCAGAGATCGTCGATCTTCTCTGCGCTCAACAGCCAGCGCTCCAACCTGGCTGCAATCTCCACCAGGGCGTCCACGCGGCCGCGCATGTCATCGACCTGGTAGGTGGCCACCTTGGTAGGCGTTGCATAAGTTACCCGCCCATCGAGGTTGTCAGATATCCCAACGCAATAGCTTGCGACCTGGCGCGCGTGCTCTTCGGTGACATCGTTTTCCATCCGAAGAGTTGTCTTGAGATCAACAATGATCCCGTGATCTTCCCAGAAGAAATCGGCGAAGCCCAAGAAGGGGAGTCGAAGGCGCGGGTGAGACCACTCGATCTTGTATTGGGTTTTCGACGGTACGCCATAGGGGCGCAGTTCGTTCAGCGCGTTCTCAACGATGCGCGGCACCGAAGCGCGCTGCTTGTCTAAATCGCTAGAGCGGTTCAGCGCTGTGAGTTTGTCGAATTCTTTGAGCGCAAGCTCTTGCGCGTCAGCAATCGACATAGTCGGATCAAGAAGTCCAGCCGCGACACCGGCTTCCGATGCAGTGCCGCGGAATGCAGCCATGCCAACGCTGCCCTTTAGACCTTTTATGTGCAGCACAAGAAGGCCGCGATCTTTCTCAGCCTTGTTGACGGTCGATATACTCCAATGGCGCAGGCCGTGAATGTCAGCTTCGCTCAATTCACTGTTCCTTTTTCCTCGATGAAACGCGACCTCACGTCGCGCAGGAGCTCGACGTAGTTCCTCAGCTGCAGGTTCATCGCATCCGGCAGTTCAGACATGAACCGATCGCCGACACCATTCCGGTCCAGCTCAAGCACGATGTTCGCCAGGACGCTGGTGACAGATTTCATCGCGTGCTCGAGCGCCATCGCCCAGGCTTCGTCGTCGGTTTCGACCCGCCTCATCAGAATGATCAGCGCGGCCGTGTATTCAGCCGTGAGAAACGGAAGCTCTTTGGCCAGTTGGACGGGGTCAGTGGTCATGCAGCCTCGTCGTGCCTGTCTGTGCGGCCACGGATTTCGAAGAAGCCAGGACACCCGCGCATCTTCATGTAGGCGCGGGATATCTCTGGCTGCCAATTGTTGTTGATCACGAACTCGCGATTTTTGGCGTCGATGATCTCATGGTGACGGATCACCTCCAGTATCGTGCGGGCGCCGTAGTGATCGCGCCCCGTTGAGCGGACTTTGTCAGCCTCGCGAACGAACAATTCCCAAACGTCCTCTGGAACGTCGGATGGTCTGTAAAATTCGATCATGCGAGCAACAGCACCACGAAGGCGATCGCAGAGAAGGCAGCCATGCCTCCGACCACAGTTGCGATCTCAACGGCAGCACTGATGAGACCGGCTGTGTGGTTACTGCCACGAGCCGGTCTCCGCGAGTCAGTGTGGGTCTGAGTATGAGATCTCTGTGTGTGACGAGCTCCAGAAGCAAGCCGCGGTTCCGCCGCGGCGCCGGCATCCCTCAGAGCGAGGGAAGGGGGTGGCACGATCCACCGACCGGCGGTCAGATCGTAAGAATAAGAGGCGGCTCGCCCATCTACGGGGAGGACGACAGAGCGAGCCGCCGGCTCGAGCCCGCAAGGAGGCGACGGGCGAGCCATCTGGGTGAGGTAAGCCGCGCAGCTCTGGGCTGCGTCGGATGGAAATTCGCGGTTGTTTCCGGCGATGATGACGCGGGCATTCATGAGGTGATCCTCTCGACGTTGTTTTCGCGGATCGTCATCAGTTCGACGACCACAAGGTGCTGTTCGAAGGCGTTCACGCCCGCGCTTTGCGCTTTGCGCGGGTCGCGCAGGGCAGGGAGCCATGCATCGATCTTCTCGACGCGCTGCTGCGGCGTGAGATCGGCCAGTGCGTCCGTGAAACGGGACATGAAATCGTTTGCAGTCGTCACGCGATCCTCCAGACACGGACGCCGCGAATGCCGTTGATCATCACCGAACGTGCTCGCACGCGCAGTGGGCGATGGTATTTTCTGACGTCGCCGTGGATCGACGTTGGCGTGCGGCCAGCAGCGAAGAAGCTCTCCCCCACAGCCATCGTGCGCCACGGATATTTCGCTGGGCGGGCCATCAGGCGGCCCTCGCGGGGTTGCGCTGCACCATGTCAAGCAGACGTATGATGTCGGCGCGGATGTCCAAATCGGGCTTCTTTGATCTGTCAATCGACCGCAGAGCAGCCTTCAAGTGGGAAGCCGCGAGGTCGCGGCTCCCCTCTTGTATGAGATTACAAGCAATGAGGAATTGGTCTGAGGCCGCGTTCATTAAGCGGCCTCCGCATAGGGATTGAACACGCACACCGCGTTGCCAGCGTCGAAGTCACCCGACCAAACCTTGCCGTTGTAAGAGACGTGGCCAACAAGGTTGCCGGAGGCGTCAAGCAGATCGCACGATGGCGTCTCGCTGGCGCCTAAACCCAACCGATCAATGGTGGCACGATACGCCGCTGATACGTCGGCAGCTGTGGTGAAGGCATAAGCGTTGCGACCGATCCTGACGGCGGCAAACGAGGGAGTAGATTGCATGTCGTCCTCCTTGACTGACAGGGAGGACGTTAATGCGGTATAAGTGCCGTGTCAACCTAAAAGAGGAACATATACCGCATATGAGTTAAGTATAAGTACCGCAACAAAAAAACCGGCCGGAGCCGGGCTAAACAAACTCCAATCTGGTGGCTTGTTACATTTTCAGAATCGATTTTTTGACGCGGCCGACGATGAGCGGTTCGCGTTGAGGGTAGATCGTCTCGTGAGACGGGTTGGTGCTCACGGGCTCGAACCTCATCGGGTTCGTTCTGAACCGTTTGTATGTCGCCTCGCCATCGCCATTGGCGATCACATAACATGCGTTGGGCACCAGGACTTTGTCGCGCCGATCAATGAAAATGATGCTGTCAGGCGGGCTTATGCGATCCATGCTGTCGCCAACAACCTGGAGAGCAATCCAATCGCCGTCCGGGCTCAGGTCGGTTTCTTCTATCATGCCAATGGTTTCTTCGCTGACGTCTGGAAAAGCCATACGACCAGCTGAAACCCAAGATAGTAAACTAACCTTAAGTTTAGCGCCAAAGTTGTTGGATGTAATTTTTTCAGCGTTGCCAGTGCCGGTCATCAGGTAGTCCAGCGACACCTGAAGCACAGAGGCGAGACGCACGAGGCTCTCTGCTCTCGGCGCCTGCGACCGTCCTCGGATGATGTTGCGGATCAGATCCGGGCCTCCGCCGGCTTGAACAGACGCAGCTCGCGGGCTCAATCCGAGATCAAGCAAGCGCTCAGTAATCCTGCGCTCAAGTCCGCTCTTGTCGTGGGGATTTTCCGACATGTGCGGATAGTATGCCGCGCGGATAGGATTAACAAGTGCGGAATGTACTCAGAATTGTACCAATTTAGGCGGAAGATCCGTCCAGATGGATTGACAGCTATGCGGTATTGACAACGCGGCAATTGTTCCGCATGTTTCAGTGCCATGAATCTGCTTCGTTCTCAACTTCTCACCGTGGCCGACGCCTACTGCGCAGCCAAGGGTCTCTCTCGCGCTCGCGTATCTACAATCGTTTTCAATGCCGGGCTCGCTCTCGACCGCATCGCCTCCGGCAAAGACCTGAACACCGCCACCTGGGAACGCGCCATCGCCTGGTTCGATCAGAACTGGCCGGATCACACCGCGTGGCCGCGGGAAGTTTCAAGGCCATCACAACAACAGAGGACCGCATGAGAGAGAGAATCAGCGTGTCGAAAGACTGGCTGTCCTACGATAACGCCTGCGAGCTCGCGTGGAAGATCAAGACCTATTGGCGCGATCGCGGCGGCGACATCGACATACACATACGCCCGATGCCCACAATCGACCGCGAACACGGGATGTTCGCAATCACCTCTGACATGAAGGGCGGCCTGCCGCAGCGGTGGAGCAGGGCATGAGCATCGAAGAGTACGATCGCCGCATGGCGCGCTTCCACCTTGATGCCACCGAGATCCTCGAGAGGGTCATGTTCCGGCGGCACTACTCTCCTCTCGTGCGTGAACAGATCATCGAGCGCCTCGAGCGGATCACTGCGCGCGAGCTGGCACCGAAGATCCGCGAGACGGCCAAGGCGATGCAGACTGAGATCGAACGCGACATCAAGAAAAAACTGAAGAAGAAGCTGAACCTCAGCTCCACACGCGGCGCGGGGTCGGTCGCGTGAGTCAGGATCTCGAAGATACAGGGCGCCGTGGCGTCACGCTGGCGCGCGTCGCGGGCGCGGAGCAGGGGCGCGGCTACACCACAATCGTTTTCACACACGATGACGATGATCGCGGCGCACACATGCGTCGTCAGATCAAGCGCAGGCGAGTGAGGAGGGAAACATGAAGTTCCTCAGCGTCTGCAGCGGCATCGAAGCAGCATCTGTCGCGTGGCATCCGCTTGGCTGGACGCCGCTTGCATACAGTGAGATTGAGCCGTTCCCGCGTGCTGTTCTCGCGCACCACTACCCAGACGTTCCGCTGCATGGCGATTTCACAGTGCTGCGCGATCAGGAGTGGATCGTGGATGCCGACGTGCTGGTCGGCGGGACGCCATGCCAGGCATTCAGCGTGGCCGGCCTTCGAAAATCTTTAGACGATGATCGCGGAAATCTTTCACTGGAATTTGTGAGGCTCGCAGATGCAATTGACCATGTTCGACGCGCCGCAGGACGAGAGCCCGGCATCATCGTCTGGGAGAATGTCCCAGGAGTTCTCTCCGTCAAGGACAACGCCTTCGGATGCTTCCTCGCGGGATTGGCTGGAGACGTTGCCCCCTACGTTCCGCCACGGGGGAAATGGACAAACGCGGGTGTGGTTGCTGGACCCCAAAGAACAGTCGCGTGGCGCGTCCTCGACGCCCAATATTTCGGACTGGCCCAACGACGCCGCC
>SXGQ01260443.1_pt1 | contig 38187 bp, 53 predicted proteins | sample 3178371 | NCBI WGS metagenome assembly SXGQ01 (sample SAMN11356859, study PRJNA531348) | freshwater metagenome | isolation source: freshwater sample F1-20 | place: China: Fuxian Lake, Yuxi | collected 2017-12-25
GGAGCTTTGGTGCTTTTCAGGGACCTTCCGGGCAACCAGCATTATCCACGCCATTAGGAGCAGGGGTGGCTTACGAATTAGAAATATTTGTTAATGGAACCACAGCCGGTTCAGGCAGTGGTACGATAAATTTTACAGCAACTTCAGGAGGTCAATCAATCTCTGGACAGGTACAGGTTTCAGTTACAGTATTACCTGTTGACCCACCAGCTGCTCCTATCTGCAGAATTGGCAACGCACGTTTTTCAACTGTTGAAGAAACGCAATTATCATTTAAAATATACAACGAAGGTAAAGCACCTTTAACCATTACTAGTATCACAGCACCACCTTGGGTAACTTCAATCACGCCTCAAACTGCTACTATTGCAGCAGGCAGTAATGCTAACTTTCTCGCTACTAAAGCAGCTGGAACACTATCAACTAGCTATAGTCCTACCACTTTAACTGTGAACACAGGCGAATTAGGTGCTGTGATTGGGGATATATCAGTCAATCCTCAAACAGGGGTTGTTTCACCTCTTACAGGAACAGTAACAGGCTTCAAAGAAATAGTTATACCTGCTGGCTACACTACTTGTACTTTTGATGCTCGAGGTGGAGGTGGTGGAGGAGGAGGTTACAATGCTGCTCCAGCGCAGCCAGGACAAGCAGGTGCTAAAGTTACAGGCAGCTTTGCTGTTACAGCCGGCGATGTGATACAATTTGGTGCAGGCAGGGCCGGCGCCGGTGGACAAAATGATGTATCAGGCGGTAGATCGGCCTCTGCTGGACTATCAGGTTTCATGGAATATTCTGGTGGATTTGGCGGAACTGCTGGAACTGTGGGACTTAGTGGTACTGGTGGTGGCGGGGGCGGTGCCAGTGCCATTAAAAAGAACAATACAGTTGTTGTAGTAGCAGCCGGCGGCGGCGGTGGTGGTGGCGCAGGGTTATCTGCTGCTAGATCACCTAAAAATACCTTTTATGTTGATTCAAATGGTGGAAGTGGTCAAGATCGTCATACTTTAGGGTTTGACGGTGGCGGTAACGGGGGCGGTGGTGGTGGCGTGCTAGGCGGCTCAGGCGGAGATTATGTAACAGAAGGGGACGCCGGCGGAGTGTCTGGTTCTAGAGGATCCAGCACCGGTGGTTCTGTTGATACCAGTGGCGGTGGTGCTGGCGGAGCTGCTGGAACAGCAACAAGCTCTCCAGGTGCTGGCGGTGCGGGTAGCATTACGTACACAATAAGTCCATAAGAATTTATGCGCATAAATAAGACAAACGGAGTTTAGGAATGAGTTATAATATTATCAAAACGGATGGAACACCCTTAGCCACAGTGGCAGACGGGCAAACCAATAGCACGTCTAGCAGTATCACACTGATTGGCAAAAATTATGCTGGATACGGTACGTTCCTAAACGAAAATTTCGTAAGAATTTTAGAAAATTTTGCCAATGCCACAGCACCTAGCAATCCGTTGATTGGACAGCTTTGGTGGAAAAGCGACACAAGATTACTTCAAGTTTATGACAAATTTGGTACCTGGAAAACCATCAGCGGAGCTCAGAGTTCCAGCGATGCTCCTTCCAATGCCATTGCAGGAGATTTATGGTTCGATACAGTTAATCAACAGCTCAAAGTATACGGTGGTGCCAGCTGGATCGTGATTGGTCCTAGTTTTACTTCAACCACAGGAACTTCTGGTGCTATTGCTGATACCATTATTGACACCAGTTTGATCAGTCACGTGGTTGTAAAGTTCTTTGTTCAAAATCAATTGATTGGAGTTATGAGCAAGGATACAACCTTTACTCCTAACACCACTCTTCCAGGATTTGCTGTGGTCAAACCAGGATTTAATCTAGCCACTGATCGTATTCCAGCTTTGATATTTAATGAAAATGCCAACAATGCTGCCTATCTTGGCGGAATTATTGCCAGCGACTATCTAACCAAGGACAATCCAATTATTGGTTCACAACTGGAAATACAAACTCCAGATGGTCTGATCGTGCAAGATAATGGCGGAACTGTTGACTTTTTTGAATTGAACGTTGCTGCTAATAATGTTAATCTATCCAGCTTACTACGCGGTAACGGTCTGATTATCAAAACCAAACCTGACAACGCAGGTGGTATCAGTGTTAATGCCATTATTATTGACCGCGTGACAGGTCTGGTTTCAGTAAGTGCGGATCCAACAGCGGTACTAGGCGTTGCAACCAAAGGTTATGTTGATTCTAATGACACTGCCATCAAGGGCTTTATTGCTGCCAATGTCAATACATTGAATACAACTATTAATACTCTCACTGCTAATACCACACTGGTATATGGTAATGTGCGTATCTTACAAAGCGAACTGGGTATCATTGGTGGACCAATTACTGGTTTTGCTAATACCACACCTTGGACTCAGATCACAGGCCCTGCTGGGTCAGGTGGAGCAGGACAAACCATTGCTGCTAACCTAGTAACACTTTGGTCTAATGTAGCTGCAATTCATAGCAATGTATTAAGTGCTACCGGTACAGCGCCTGCTGCCACTGCCAGCATGTATAGTAATGTAAGATTGATACAAAACCAACTCAGCGATCTTGGCACTGCTTCCTTGGCTAGAGACGGTTCTCGCAGTGTTCAAGGTACTCTAAGTCCTGATACCACTGCTGCTTATGATCTTGGTAGTTTGAGCCCTAGCATTTTACGTTTCAGAGATTTCTTTGGTCGCATAGTAAATACCAGCGGTAATGTTTATGCAGCTGGTAACGTGCATGCAGCTGGAAACCTAATTACCAACAGCTTGTACTTCACTAGTATAGCTGCTGGAACAACTGGTAACCGTCCTCTCAATCCGGCAGCAGGATACATACGTTACAATACCACACTGGCTCAGTTTGAAGGTCATAACGGCACTGACTGGAGCAGTCTAGGAGGAGTGCGCAGTGTTGATTCATTGACCTATATCATAGCTGAAACTTCAGCAGGTGCCAGCAATGGCGAACTTGAGTTTTATGTTGAACAAGCTGGAGGTAGCACCACTGCTAAAGCAGCTGGACTCAATAAAGATAGGTTCTTGGTAAGTGTGCCGTTACAGGCCGCAACGCTGACTACAGGAGCAACTGCTACCAGCGGAACGGTAACTGGACAATGGACCTTGGCAGCAGGATCAACCTGGCAAGCCACATACGCTGACTTGGCAGAACGTTTTGCAGCAGATGCTGAATATCCGGTGGGCACAGTGTTAAAAATTGGTGGTGCACAAGAAGTGACCATGGAAGACCAAGATGCCAGCGCAGATGTACTAGGAGTAGTCAGTCACGAGTTTGCTTATCTAATGAACAGCACAGCCGGAGACAATTCTACACATCCAGCAGTTGCTTTGGCAGGACGAGTACCTGTGAGAGTGGTTGGCAAAGTGTCAAAAGGTGATCGTTTGGTTTCAGCAGGTAACGGATGCGCTAGAGCAGCAGTTCTAAGCGAATGCACAGCCTTTAATGTAATTGGTAGAGCATTAGAAACAAGCAACACCGAGCAAGAATCGCTAGTGGTTGCAATTGTATCAGTGAGTAGATAACACAGCGGTGGCAATTAAATTATCGCCATCGTGACTGATACTTATATGACATTGAACGCCCTTGTGAACCAAGGGCTTTCTTAATTGTAGTAGTGGCTGTCCGCGAGTACTTTTTCCCAATTGCATGTTTTTCCACACAACGTCATCTGCAATGCCTGTACCAAAACTTTTTGCCACAGCTTCTTTCACAGCCCACACTCTAGCTAGATACAATCCTTGATCTTCTGATTTGATATATTCTTCGTATTCCTGTTCTGTAAGAATACGTTCTGCTAATTGCTCCTTGCGAGTCATTTCTCTAAATCTTGAAATGGTTACTAAATCAACTCCGGTGCCAATTATCATTTGATTACCTTGAAAAATTTATCAATTACCCATGCAGCAGGATCCCATTCTCCGGGCAGCATGGCTTGATTGTAGTCGCGCATGTTATGATGATGATTGTTGTGCAGTCCTTCGCCAAATTGAAACAATTGTATATATTTGTTATTATAACTTTGATCATTGGTATTAAAAGTTCTATATGATCCTGGTATTTTATAATGACTTAGTAGATTTGTAACAATGTTACCGTGTAACACACTCCAACCAGCTGGTGCTAGCAAGCCATACAATGCTAGTCGCCAGTCAACAACAAGCAATAGTACAACCAGTGCAATCCATATAATAAAGTAATTTTTATGAATAAACAATAGATTTTTATCTTTAACTAATCTTTTAGGACTGTAACCCACACATCTTTCTTGAGAAAAATAAATTTCGTTCTTGATTGGCCAAAACAGTGCAGTGTGCCAAAGTCCATGTCTTGGACTGTGTAGATCATTTGGCTGATCGCTGACTCTATGATGATACAGATGATGTGTGCTCCAGGTTATAGGACTGCCATGCCCGGTAAGTAGAGATCCATAGGCCAGTAGGTTGTGTTTAAATCTAGTGGTAGCAAAACTATCGTGCGCGAAATACCGATGCAGGCCAATTTGTAAAAATACAAAGTTGATGATTTTGGTCCAAATAAAACTACCCAACAGCCACCACCATAAAGACATGCTTGCAGCAAAGTAGATACTTAAAGGCACACAGAACAAGATTATGAAATAAAAGATACGATATTGGTTATTAAAATTCATAGCTTGCATATTTACCGTGTTAAATACCCTAGAGAGGATAACATGCAATCTGTCCAAGACCAATTTATTGAAATAGTAAGCAAGCATTTTAACAAAAAGAAACTGAAGGAAATTCATCTTGATCTTGCATTTAGAAAAGACCTTGGGTTGGACAGTTTGAGTTTAACTGAACTGATTCTTGCCTGCGAGGAAACATTTGGAATTGAAATTGACGTGGATCATCCTGCCACAGCAGAGGCCAAAACCTTGCGTCCGTTATACGAAGCTGTGGTATACTTGATCAATCAGAACGAATCAAATTAATTAACCAACTGGTAGGGTCTAGTTCCCACCAGCGTCTTCCGCCAAAGTTAGGATCTCCGGCTGCACCATGATGATTATTATGCCAAGCTTCGCCTAGAATCAAAGGCCATAACCAAACAACATTAATACTATCATCTTTGGTATCATAATTTTTATATCCCAGTTTTGTATAATGATTCACACTGGTATTCAGCGCATAACTATGAAAAGCAACAAATGCAGGAAACATAAACATCCACAGCCAAGCTACTGGACTGATTATAAATGTAACCACATGTGTGGCCCAAAAGATCAAGAGATAATATTGATGAGCAAGTACCACATCAGGATCACGCAAGAGATCTATTGTGTACTTTGGACTTAGACTATCCTGTTTCATTTTAAACATCCAGGTTACATAAGCATGCCAAAATCCATGTTTTGGACTATGAGGATCTCTATCAGTGTCTGTTAGTCTATGATGATATCCTCTGTGTATCAACACCCAGTAGATAGGACTACCTTGCCCGCTCATGATAGCACACCAAATCATAAAACACTTGCGTAATCTTCCGGTTTGAAAACTGCGATGACTGAGCAGTCTATGATAACATGCACTTAGTCCCAGCATCATAAGTAACACGTAGCCTATTAATGAATACACCCACCAAAAATCAGGTGCAGAGGTCACCAGTTGGTATATGCAGTATATTCCACTGATTTGTATAGGTAACCAGCCGCCCCATACAGGAGCCCAAAATTTTACTTTGTCCATTATTTCCTTGTCCACTCGCCTAGCAAATTTTTATTGCCCTGATAGATTATGCGTTGGAAACAGCTATCATCGTTTGGAGTTGAACACACCTGATACCTATAGTTGTCATAATCAAAATCTAAATCATACAATCTTTTATATTGTTCTATGGTCCATGCTTGCCAGTTATGTGATTCACGACTGATGAATACCATTTCGCATTCATAATTATTTTTGATCCATTCAATTTGTGATCTAATCAGAGGACCTCCGGTTGGGTGAAGATTTTTAATTGGACCCTCTGATGGGAATACCGACCACAATCTGTTTAAAATGCGAAATGTATTTTTTGGCCAGCAGTCTCTAGAAAGCACACTGCTGCACAAAATGGGCCAGTTGTCTTCGTTAAACACAATTGAAATAGCTGCGCACTCTTTAAAGAAATGATTTCTATTGTAGTTTTGCCAAAGTGGATGGGAGTGATCTCTGAAATGTTTTTCCCTTAGGTAATCAAACAAAGGGTCATATAAGGTATCTGTGCCCGGTTTCCAGGTAATAGCTTTCATGTTTTATGAGAATACTTTTATCGTTGGTTAATATTTATAGAGTAAATATTTTATGTTTTACAAAATACCTTTGAACTTGAACAGTGTTGATCTTGAGAGAATAAAAGGACAGCCAATACAAAAATATGGGCCAAGTAATGCGAAACTCACCCATTATACTATTGCTGACTTGGAATATTTTAAAAGTTTACACGTAGGCAAGATAAAATTTCATATAATGCCAAATTCAGTTTTCTACACTGAGATTCAAGGCACAGAGCCCATTCCACCTCATGTGGATCCTGATGATAGCGTGGCCCTTAATTATTATATTGATCCAGTTGGATGCACTACTACATTTTACAAAATGCCTGATTATGATAAGAAGTACAGCACTTCTGGGCAAGATTTAAATCCTCATGATCATAGAATAGTTAAGTCTATGAAATTTGATGATCTAGTAGTCAACTGCGCATTTGTAGCACAAGCAGGCGAAGCTTACTTGCTTAGACCAGATGTTTATCACTCAGTTACCACTCCTGTTGGTATAAGAAAATTCATCAGTTACAGATGGGGCGACATTGACTTTGAAACTGTTTACAAAAGTATTCAGATCATATCATGAATCATGCACTAATATTCAGTGTAAACAATCAACATCTAATTAGAAATCTAGGCGCACACAAAATAGCATCTTGGTTAAGATCAAATGATTGGGATGTTGAGGTTATAGACTATGCAGGCCATTGGCCGGAGCAGTATCTTGAAGAACTTTGTAACAAGCGTGTGAGTTCAAAAACTGTTTTCGTTGGATTCAGCGACACGTGGGGGTTGCCAAGAAGCAGTGCAGATAAATTTAATAATCTAATTTCATTTGTTAAAAAAAAGTTTCCTCACATTAAATCTATCACGGGCAGTCAAAATCTCACAGCCTGCCAGATACAGAGTGATTATTACATAGAAGGATATGGTGAGTATGCTGTGTTGGAGATTGTAAAACATATTCTTGGCACCAGCTCTGAAAAATTAAAATACACTCTGTTTAGAAACGGCAAACTGGTTCGTGGGTCCGATTACCCCGCAATTTTCATGAAGGATCTAACAGTCCGGTATGAAGCAAGAGATTTTATAAAACCCAACGAGCAGCTAGGACTAGAACTCAGTAGAGGATGCAAGTTCCAGTGCGATTTTTGTAATTATTTTCCTCTGGGAGTAAAAGGAGATAATTTTAGAACCACTGAAAATTATATAGATAATCTTAGATATCTGCATGAGGAATTTGGTGTAACTACTTTTTATGGTGCAGACAGTACCATGAATGTCAACAATGAAAAGTTACAAGAATTTGGAGAAGCAACTGCAAAGTTGAATTGGAAGCCATGGATATGTGCTTTCACTAGGGCCGACTTATTAATTAAACATACTGCTACATGGGATGCCATGATTGCCATGGGCTATGTCAGTCATCATTATGGAATTGAAACGTTCAATCACGAGTCAGGAAAAACAGTTGGCAAAGGCATGCACCCAGACAAAGTCAAACAAGGATTGCTTGATATTAAAAATTATTTTAGCACAAGAGCAGAATACAGGACAACTATAAGTCTAATAGCTGGGTTACCATACGAAACAGAGACCAGTATAAGACAAGGCGTTCAATGGATTTATGATCAGTTGCCGGATGAGCATCTAGTGGTTTATCCATTGTTCATACCGCATCCAGAAAAGAACAGTCAATATCAAAAGTCTCTACTAAGTCAAGACTACGAAAAATATGGATATGTGGATCTTGGTTCAACTGAATTATCCTGGAATCAAGGAATTGATTGGGCAAACACTATAACAAATACCACGAACAAAAAAATGATAGATTTTGTATCGCAAGATCCTCTCATAGCAGAAAAAAAGCTCAGCAGAACACCTTGGCTGATTGGGGAGCTCATGCAAATGTCCGGGTTGTCTAGAACGCATGCACTGGCACTAAAATTCAAACCGTTTGAAGCGTATAGAATATACGAAGATGCATGCAAAAATTTAGTAAAAGACTACATAACTGGCAAAATAAATATCAGATAATGCTTAAACTATCACACAATCAGTTGGTCAGGGGGCTGCAAATTATCAATCATTGCATGCTGTTTTTTGGAATTTTTTACGCTGTGTCTGTTGATCTAGCATTACTGGCATGGGCGGTTGTGTGCTATTGGGTGATAGGAACACTTGGAATAAATGTAGGATTTCATAGGCTTTTGGCTCACCGTTCTTTTCGTACTTCAAAACCCATTGAAGTAGTGCTAACCTTGATTGGGTGCATAACCACCGTAGGATCGCCATTGGCCTGGATAGCGGTACATAGGCAACATCATGCAGGAGCAGACTCTAACAGAGATATACACAGTCCTTATCGTTTAGGCAATTGGAGAGCATGGTTTGGATTTTGGAACTATTCTGCAATAAGAATTAAACTGATAAACGATCTGCGAAAAAACAATTTTCATAAATGGCTACACAAAAATTATTTGTTTGTTATACTGTGTTATGTTGCGATTCTAGCTGCAATTGATCCTATACTGATAATTTTTTTATATTGTATTCCTGCATGTTTGTGTTTACACTCTAGCAGCGCAATTATTGTGATAGCTCATAAACACGGATACCAACCGTATAAACTACATGGCAATGATCAAGCTCGCAACTCTTGGATCGCTAACTTGTTTACTTTAGGAGAAGGCTGGCACAACACACATCATGCCAAACCTTATGCCTGGAACAACTGGGAACGTTGGTGGGAATTTGATATTCCGTCGTTAGTGATTAGACTGATTAAAAAGCCAGATAATGCAAACAGTACGCGATAAAATACACACGCTGCTACAAGTCTCATATGCCAAATATTTTTGTTTGACGTTTGTTCCACTGTTGGTATTTTTTATATATCTACTGTGTTCTTTTTCCTGGACTACAAGCAGCACTTTAGCGTTTTTAACTGGATACATAATCATCTATGTCTATGGTATCAACATTTTCTATCATCGCTATTGGAGTCACAAACAGTTCAAACCACGTTCCTGGATTTTGAAATTCTTTACAGCAGCAGGCACCATGGCCATGATTGGCGGGCCAACAGCCTATGCACTAGCACATCGTTGGCATCATTTGCACAGCGATACCAATCTTGATCCACATAATCCTGCTCACGGACGCTGGCATGCATTTATTGGGTGGACATTTACTACACCTGCAACTTCTATACCTGTGTCGGTGATTAGAGATTTTTTTATTAAAGAAAATGAATGGATTTTTGTAATTGAAAAAATCAAGATATTTTTACCATGGGCAGTAACACTAGGAGTCTATACGATTTCTCCTGCGGCAGCTACAGGACTGCTTGCGTCTATGTTTTTGACTCACTTAATAGAACTATACATCAATGCATTTTTACATGATCCCCAAACGCATGAAGCGATAGACGTACACCCTGTGATTGGTTGGCTCACAGCCGGCGGCCTAACTCATAAACTTCATCATACACAACCTGGTAAGCCTACAAAAAAAGATCCTGGTTATTATTTTGTAAGATTGGTTGATACCAAATGACTCGTTTGATGTTGTTACTCTTGTTTGTAGCGTCCTTTATATTTTTCAACATCAACTATTTTTTATTTTCTATATTCATTGGCTGGCTGCTTTCTGGAATAGCAGTAAGTTGTATCTACCATAGACAGATAGCTCATAAACTATGGCAACCTAGAAACAAAATTATAGAATATTTTTGCTATTTGTTAATGATAGCCAGCGGACAAGGAAGCCCGCTGTCGTGGGCGTATGTGCATAGACTGCATCACAAGTATACTGATCAAGAACGAGATCCGCAGAGTCCAATTACACAAAGTAAATGGAGAACTTTTTTTTCCTACTATAAAATAGAACATGCTGAAATAAGGCTGATTAGAGATCTGTTACAAGACAAAAAAATCATGTATCTGCACACACATTGGAATAAGTTTGTTTGCTTATATCTTATAGTGTTAGCCTTGATACATCCTTTATTGGCACTGTACAGCGGCGGCGTTTATGTTTGGTGTTCTTTGTTTGTGGGCATACTAAACACCTGGGCACACAAACAATCAAACAGCGATTCACACGCACAGACCTTGCCCGCACCTATCTTGTTTTGGGGCGAAAGTTATCACGCTACTCATCATAAGAGTCCATTTTTACTCAAACAAGGCACATGGGACACTGGCTATTGGATTATCTCAATATTAAAAACTTCCCAAACTGCCAAATAAATACCAGTATGCACAAACTCAATTGGTATTTTTATAAAGTATGGGCGCCAATGACCGCGCTAACATTCTATCTATTAGCCACACAGCCAATAAATTGGTGGGTGGTATTTCTAGGATGGTTTGTGCTTGGACCTTTGGCCACAGGTGTTGGATTGCATAGACTGTTAGCTCATAGATCATTTTCAACACACTGCTATGTAGAAAAAACACTGGCATATCTTGCTACAGTGTCTGCTTACAGTCCTATACTGTTCTGGGTAGCACAACATCAATATCATCATAGGCATAGCGATACTAATAAAGACCCTACCAGTCCAGTGCATCACGGCTTTTGGTACAGTTTTTTATACTGGAGATTTTTAAAAGACAATTTGAGCAAAGCAGACTTTATGAATTTTTGTTCAAAAAGAATCATTCGTGACAAAAGGCTAATGTGGCTTAACAATAATTTCACAAAAATAGTATGGGCTCATATTATTGTGTTGGCAATAATTAGTCCGTCTTTGTTATTATGTTTGTATTTGTTACCAGTACTGATAGAATCAGTTAGAATCAATTTATTAAACAGTTTTAGTCATGTGAGTCGTATGCCTTTTAGTTATAGAAATTATGACACAAATGACAAGTCTTACAATAATTTAATACTTGGATATCTGTCATTGGGATTTGGATGGCATAATAATCATCACTATAATCCTGCAAAAAATATAGTACACGATCGTTGGTGGGAACTTGACATTGAAGGGTATATTGGATACCTGTTATCAAAAATTAAACCTAAGGACATAGTTTAAATGAGAACCAGAGAAGAAGTAGAGCAAACTTTTATTGATATGATTAACAAGTTTCTTAAATTGGGACTAGAGTACCCTTTACCACCTGATATATCATTGATTGATCTTAAAAAATATTCTGGAACCGATACTCAAGATCTAGATAGTATTGATGTATTGGAACTTGTAATTCAAATTGAAGAAGTGTTTGGTGTGCCTATTGAAGATAAAGAAATTAAGAATCTTATGGTATGGTCAAATTTAATTGACTATATTACCAACAATCAAAAAAATCAATGAAACCAATCTATATTGTTGATTACTTAGTGCATGACAGTCTAGGTAAAGACATTGCAACGAACTATCTCAATTTGCCAAACACTAGAGGTGCAGAACCGGTTATTCGTTACAATCCTGATGATTGTCCTCATGTGAAGTGTGCCAAGGCATTTCACATGCACTATGTTGAAAATTCATATACAACTTATAATCTTGTGATTGACCTTGTGAATGAAATGATAGAAAAATATAATGAGTCAATTCCAAAAGACACATTGGTTTTATACGGGTCATTTGCAGTAGGATCAGAGTCAACCAAATTAGAATTTAATGCTGCGTTTGATAATCAACAAACCAGATTCAGTCCAGGCAAGCTGTTCACTGCCAACCACGATTTATTATCAGCTCTTGTGGCAGGCAAACTCAAGGTAGAAGGAATGAATGGCACGGTACAAGGGTCATGCTCTACTAGCATGTTCAACCTACACTATGCATCATTAATGATACAAGCAGGGCAAGCCAGTGCAGCCATTGTTGGCGCAGCTGATATGCCTGCTATTGCTAGAATGCAGTACTATTGGCAATGCACCAGTGCTATTTCAAACGAAAACGGTGGACAGTGCATGCCTTTTGATATCAATCGCGATGGGTTCATACAGGGTGAAGGTGGCACTATCTGGTTCATATGCGATGAAGAAACCTTGATAAAATACAATCTAAAACCTAAAGCCAGACTTCATGCTATTGCTACTGGCGCAAAAGTTACCAACATGACTGCACATGATAAAACCTGTGAAAATCAGATCAGTGTTATTGATCGCGCATTTAAAATGTCAGGTCTTGGCCCCAAAGACATTGCATTCTTTAATGCACATGCCACAAGTACTCCGGTAGGAGATGATATTGAATTTGATGTCTTTCAACGTGTGTTTGATAATATAGACATTCCTATAGTTGCATTTAAAGGTTACATAGGACACACCATGAGTGCATGCGGATTGATTGAATCTGCCTACGGTATTGAAGCAACAAGAAATGGATTACTCTACCCTAACTATAATCTAAAAAATCCTTTAAGTAACGATACAAGACTCATTGTTGAACCAAAACACATTAGCGGAAGCATACATATGAAAGCCAGTTTTGGATTTGGCGGTAGAACCGCAATAGCCATACTAGAAAGTTTGTGATATGGAAAATTTTAAAAACATGGATTTTTTTAGAAACGTAGCAAAAAATGAGTTCGTTACAGATGGGCTGCCACCTGACTACGAAAAACTTGTAGGACAAGAATATAAAGATAGAATGAGACAACTAGAAAACGACTTTCAATCTATTAAATGGCTTCCATTAGATATTCCAAGAATAGACATTGATGATCACGAAGAATTTTTTCATATTTGGAATGACCAATCTATAGATATTCTAAGGCATAGAGTTTGTGTTGCTGAACCCTGGAGCAAAGAAGAGCACCCATTGGGACAAAAAAGCAGTTGGTACGTGCCTCAGTTTAGAGGCTTAACTCTATGGTCTCATCCTATGAACAATTTAGAGATGAATCCTTTTTTAGCAAAAAAATACAAAGGCGATAGTAAACAACTAGAACGCATTGTTGACCAAGTGTTTGAATATTTTCCAATGCATACATTTTGGGAAATTTTTCTTTGGGAAAGTTTAATCCCAATAGGGCCGCATAGAGACAAAAGTGCCTATTGGAAATGTCCTACAGAGTTTAGGGCTATGCTTTATGATGAGAATACTGATCCTACTCTGTACGTGGTTGATGTTGAACACGGAGATAAAAATTATATAGATTGTCCTGAGGATACCAACAGTTTCTGTTGGAGCAATGGCTCTCAAATACACGGTAGCGATTACTTTGGTAAACGCAAAGTTATTTTGTGTATGAATGGTATTCAACATTCAACCAAGTGCAGAGATCTTTTTACTAGAAGCGTAAACAAGTATAAATCAAAACTCAACTACAATCTAGAGATCTAGCATGCCAAAATATAAACAACGAGATATTGATTATATAGTTGATTATCATAATTTAAGTCCTCAGGGAAAAAGAAATCTAGAAACAAGTGGTATACACCCTGGAATACCAGGCGCGGTACTAGATCTAGGAATTGACAATGATTATGTACAACACATGCATTCTATTGAACAAAAATATGGCAATTATTTTTGGCTGCCGTTAGATGTGCCTAAATTAGAAATTGATAATATAGAAGAATTTTTAAATTTTTGGGACAATGAATCGGCACCAGCACTACGACAAGTACCTGATATTGGAGAACCTTGGAGCAAAGAAGATCACCCGTTGGGACAAAAAAGCAGTTGGTATATGCCTAGTTTTAGAGAACTTACTCTTTATCAAGTTCCAGGTTTGATTAATAACAGTATTTGGTCAACTAAACTTTATCAAGGTAAACATAAAACCGTTGACAAGATTATTGACTATGTGTTTGAGTACTATCCTGTAAACAAAAGAAATCCTGTGTTTCAAATTTTTATTTGGGAAAGTCTACAAGATGTTAAATTACATAAGGATCATAGTGCTTTTTGGAAATGTCTAACTGATTTTAGAACTATGTTGTATGACGAAAATCAGCACTCAACACTGTATGTGGTTGACACAGAAAAGAAAACACAAGCATATATAGACCTACCTCCTGATACTAATACTTTTGGTTGGAGTAACGGTAGAGTATTACATGGCAGCGATTTTCACAATAAAAGAAAACTATTATTAATAGTGAATGCCGTGCAGTGTCCAGAGAAAACTGAAATGCTTTTAGGAAAAAGCATTGAGAAATACCAAAATCAATTAAACTACTCTGTATGAAATACTGGAAAAGAATCAAACTAGAATACAAAAAAGAAATTAGAGAACGTACTCTAGAACTGATCACGCGGCATTCTAAAATTCTTGATCCTAGAGATTTCAAGGGCAGTTTTATTCCTATGCCCCCGGAGTTTGTTCAACACAACCCTTATATTAATAAAGCGTTTGAGCCTTATGGTAGAACTTGTATTGAAGCAAGTGTTTATATCATGTGGAATAATCTAGATGCTATTCCACATATTGATTACCAAGAGGCTGTGGCTCGAGTGAATATTCCTATATTAAATTGTGAAAATACCAGTACAATTTTTTATGATAATGTACAGACCAAGACATTGATACTACCAACTGGTGCACCTTATCATGCTGTAACAAATTCTGATTATTACGAAGTTGACCGAGTGGAAGTTAATGAACCTACTATTTTAAGAATCTCTGCTCCACATTCAATAGTTATGAATGAACAGAAAGCACCACGGTTGACTTTGACTCTAATGCTTGACCCTGACATTGGGGAATTGTTAGATAATTAGTTAGATTATTTCTTCATCTGTAATTTGAAACTCAACGCCTTGTTGTGATCCAAGTATTTTCGCATATTCATAAATGCTTTTGATTTCGTCTCTTGACATATAGGTGTCAAGTGTTTCTTTATTTTCAAAAACAATCAGTCCTGTGTAACTTTGACCATTTTTATCTTCAACATAAGTAAATTCTTTACGAACAAATCCCTTGGTGTTTATCAGCTGATCTAGGAAAAAATTATACATGCTTTGTGATTTTAAACTGGCAACGTAATTCCATAATTTTTTATCATACAGGTCAGTTGTAGACATAAAGGTTTTTCTAGCCCACATTATTTTCTCCTTGAGTATTGTTAAGAACTCCCATGCGTATTTTAATATCCATTGGCCAAATTTTATTACCTACAATAGCTTTTTGATAAGGATACTTAGGAAAAGTGCCTGCCTGAATGGTACAATCATCAAAGTAAATATAATTCCTTGCTCTTGGCATAAATTTTATTCCAACATTTGATGCTAACCAGCGTTCTGCATTTCCTGCTGTTCTAATTCCAGTTTGATCAGGTTGTTGCGGATAGCTCCAGAAAAATCTTGTAAGTTTTCTTTTGGTTTCCATTTCATCAAACAACTGATCGCTAAGAGAGCGCATCATTTCAAATCCGTGTTCTAGCCAAATAGAATTCAGTTTGCCAGGTTTGTTTATCCAATATCCCCAGGTCCAACAAGGTTGAAATTCAAATTCTTTAGTAATAAATGCACCAGTTACTTCATTGTCAATTAATGTAACAAGAGTAAAATACAAAGGATTTTCTAAAATTTCTGGAATTTTTTCTAGCATCTCTGATAGTAGGTTATTATCAGAGTATGCTATAAATGTTTTAGGATTTGATTTGAATAAATCAACCAAGCCTTGATAGTCTTGTTTGTCAGCCGGCCTTACAATGTAATTCATCTATTTGTTATTAAAAGAAATTCCAAATGTTTCTTGCGCCTGATACTCCTGCAATTTCTTCAATACCAGTTTCATGATTTAATTCAACAGTACCATCAACGTAAATACCAAATGGAATTACTTTATACCCATGATCCTCCCACCCTAGAGCATCATATACTATCTTTTTTGAAGCTTGATATTTTTGCATTTCTTGACTGCTGTTTACTGCATCCCACTGTGCTTGGTCTGTGAATTCTATAAAAACAAAAATTTCAGTTGCGTCAGAGGATTCATAAAAATAACTGGTTGGAGCATTATTACTTAATGCTACAGCATGACTGATAACTGTTTGTAAATCTTCAATATATTGGATTACTTGTGCATCGCTAGCAGGAATAGAATCTATAGCTAGTAGACTTGTTTTGTCTAACCATACTGACACAGGATACTGAGGATTCAGTGTAATTTTTTGTATAATACCAACGATATTGCTCATTTTAGACTCCTTGATATGATATTTATCATGTGCTAAAAATAGGGTCGCTTTTTCCTATTTGCTCAAACCCCCAGCTGCGTTCTCTGCAGCCATTGCATTCACCACAGGCTGTCAATTCCTGTTGATCACAACTATGAGTAAATGACAGTAAATGTTCAATTTGCAGTTGATAAAATATATCAATCACATGACTTTTTTCTAGTTTTCTAAATGGAATTACAACGTGCGGCAGTTCTGGAATCTCTATAGTATCAAAGCCTATCATGTGTTCTGGACGGTTGTGTATGGCGCCTATGAAAATATACTCAATTTTAAAAATATTGAATGCTTGCACCACAGCTGATTTTATCTGCTCGGTCTCTGGTAAAGTATTGTCACCAATTCTATAAGGTTTACGTTGAATATTAAACAGTGAATTTATTTTTTCAACTATTGGAGAAGCAAAATATTTTGATCCTTCCTTGCGTAACATAATCAAAGGTATTATATCTGTTTTAGAATTGGTTAGATTTTTTACATGTAATAAAAGATAATACAATAATGCGCTGTCAATTCCTCCACTGACCAAGACTCCTATCCTGGTAGCATCAGGTACAGTGATTTCAAAAATTTTTTGATCGTGCGCCGGGCCGCATGAAAAATTCATTTTATTCCAATCAACATAAATCTTGAAAATTTCCAGTCAGGATAAACAAAGTCTAGTGTGCCTCTATATAGCTCTTGCTCAAGTGGAAACTGATCGCAAAATTCTTCTAGAGATTCTGTAATATTTGTATGATCATCGTGACTCATGTTATTACCTTGTAGTGCAATAGCAGTGCCAGGTTTAATATTTTCCCACCAAGCCATGCTGCTAAAATGTTCTGTACTAGTGTTTATGATTAAATCAGCGTCAGTTTGTATGCTGTTACAATCTGCAGTCAATGCTTTGAATCTCCAATCCTGCCAAACCCAGTTTTCATTAATCATGTCCGCAATAGGTTCGCATGCAGGATCAATGTCATAGCTGCGTATGCGTTCTACATTGAATCGTCCGCGACTGAGTAACAGAAACGCAGCAATACCGTGCCATCCGCCATAGATAGCAGTTTCTTTGCTATAAAGGTCTGTGAGTTCTAGTTGTTTACACAACCAAAGTTTACTACCTACCTGACCACTACTAAAGGCATCTTTATGTACATTCATGATTGTGCGCACAAATTGTAAAAATCCTGCATCTCTGGAAAGGTTTTTAAAAAGTTAGTTTCTCTACGACGATCATGCTCGTCAACGAACACTTTAAAATCTCTACGAAACATAGCAAGTTCTTTAATTGGACTGTCTAATCTTGATTGAAAATAGTCTTGTAGTCTTTCTATTTTGTGCAATTCCCAATCATCGTATAAACCTTGATTATACATAATTTTAGCATAGCTCAACTGAAGTTTTATATGATCCATAAATTCAGCAGGTAAAATATCAATGGTCATGCATTTAGGGTTGGCCATGTATACGGTATCTATGCCCAGACGCTTTGGAAATTCTTTTTTTAGATTAGTCATGTCTTTCAAAAACAGCAAATAACTGGGTACGCTCATAAGATTATAAGTTGCCATTAAAGAGATATGTGAGTATGGTACCGCGCTGAAAAACCGTCTGCAATTCTCAAACCAACGATCATATTCTAGGCCGTGGCGAATGTATTCTGCTCTTGATCCATGAGCTTCGCAACTGGTATATAGTGTAAAATGTTTTACAAGGTTGTTGCGTACTATGTGTTCTATTTTTGAAATGAATCTGTCTATCAGCTTGTCCGGCACACACATATTACTATTAATTGCCAGTTCCATATCAGGTCTTGGATTCTCAATAATGTAATCCAATACTTTGAATGTGTGAGCACTGAGCAGTGGTTCGCCACCAGTGATTCTAAAAACTTTTAGTGAAGGATATAAATCAGGCCACCACTTCCAAAATGCTTCAATATAAGGATTGTGTTCTTTGTCAGGAATCGGAATCTTACCATCACGTGCTATTTGTTTTAGAGTGATTAATGGATACTCTGTAGGATATGATCCATACTCTTTTAACTCTTTCATCCAACTACTGCTAACATCTGCACTACAATAACTGCATGCAAAGTTACAGGTGGTACTAAAACTAACCTCCACATGGCTGGGTATAGGTCTTCCATTCCAGCCAAGCTCAAGAGTGTTGGACACAATGTCAGGTTGATTATAAATTTCCCATGCACTTTTAAGCACACGATCTGCAAACACTTCGTCATTAGTAACTGTGTCTTCTATGTTCCAACAGTATCTACATTCGTCCGGACGCTGGCCGTTAATCATCATACCGCGTATGTTTTGTTTGTGCCTAGTATTATGTAAAGCATCTGGGTATTGTTCAAGTTCATTTAATGGAGTTTGATGTGTTCGCGGATGATGACAACTATGAGTATGCCCATTCTCTAAATGCAAAGTAGTTTGATACCACTTGGCTAGACACATACCTGGCCCAACTTGGTCTAATGCATCTTTGACTGTATGATAGAATTTTATAGTTTCTTGATTCATGATTGTCTAAACATTTGTGCCAAATAATCATAGTCGTTTATCAAAGACAAACTTTCTGGATTATTTTTATTTGTTTCTCCAAACTCTTTACCGGCAATAGCACCTTTTATACAAAAATCAGCATAAACACCTGTAGCAGTGGAGACCCAGGTTTCTAATCGTTGAACTGTTTCATCATCCTGCTGCTCTGCTATAATTTTTGACGAAAGTTTTACGCACTCTCTAAATGCACTACGCCATGTGTCAAATTCAGTTGTATTAAACTTGGTTATACAGCTAATTATTGGCAAAACTTTTACTTCAGCTAGGCTAGTGGTCATGTCAACATAAGAATCTAAATTGTGCTCAAATACATTTTTAGGAAACAGTTTGACACCGCCGTAGCCATAACAAAGGTTATTCAAGGGATTGATACTACAGAAAATATATGTTTTGGAAATATTAGTTGGATTGATGTTGAATTCAAAAGTATCCACTATCCATGCATCAGCATCAACCACAAAAAACATTTTGCTTTTGGCAATTTTGGCAGCGGCTTGATGAGCCTGATAAATTCCTCTTACATTTTGAACTCTATGTATTTTGTTTTTGTGTTTTACAATTTTTTGAAGTCTTAAAAAGTTTTCTTCAGCGTGTGGTTCATTGTTTGAAATAAACACTATGTCATAATTTTCATCTTGATTCAACTGAGTGGTATATTGATCAGCAAATTCTATAACTTTGGAACTTCTACGCATGTTTTGGTATGTGGTTTTAAAAAATAAACTTTGTTCAGCATCTAAAGCAGCGATAGGCAATTGTAATTTTTTTTTCAAAGTTTCTGTAATCTCTTTATCATTTGATAAGTCTTGTTCTAAAAACAATTGATTTAAGTAATCAAAATCTCTTACCTTAGTATAATCCCAGTTGGTGCAATTGGTCATGTAGCAACCTAGTCTAGCACCATACATGGCCCATTCGCCGTTTTTAACATCTTTGCCCACTGAACACCAGACCAATAATCGTTGGTAATTCTGTTCTGGGATCAATTGTTTAAAAGATAAATGTTCCATGAGTGGCAGTTTGACACCATTTGACAAACTCATTTTTACACCTTCTCTAAACCCTGCTCTAAAAGCCTGTAGGGCAGAAGCATTATTGTGTATTACACTGTAGCATCCTGCCATATGATAATAATGTTTATCCCAACAGAAATCCACCTGGTTGGTAGCATCTTGTGCAGCCTCATGTGTACGCATGTTCCATACATGTTCTCTGGTCCAGCATTTTAAGCCGCCGTTGCCGTACACAAGATTATTGATATAATTTTTGCCACTCCAACTTAACTGACTTTTTTCCTTGGTACTAAAATTATCAAAGTCAAAATCAAGACGAAAAATTTCAGGGTCCACAATGTTATCACCATCAACTGTGATAAAATGTTCCGTATCACTGATATCAGCACAGGCCTTGTGGGCAGCGTCGCTACCTTTAACTCCATGCACACGTTTGGCCCACGGAGCCTTGCTTAATAAATCAGCATAATTGTATTCAGCATTAGGTTCATCGTAGCTTAGAAAAATACAATCAATTTCTCTTAATTTAACTATTTTGCTCATGAAGATAACTGTCAAAAATTTTGTATGTATATAGTCTAAAATCATCTTCTCCTGAATAACAATAGACTACTGGTTCGCTTGATAAAGTATTGGGTGGTATAGTAAAATACCATAATGGATAGTTGGCATCATTGTTTTTACATGCTACCAAGAGAATAGCATTGGTAATTTTGCTTATGTCAATGTTATTGTCATTCTGCAAAATTATGTGTAGTTCTTTTTTACTGTTATACTGCTGACATAATATATCAACAGGACCATGCGATGTTAATGGAATGTTATAACAATAATTTACTATTGGTTTAATAATTGGTAATGGTGCCTTTTGTGGTTTTTTCTTTAAAATACCTTCATCAACAAAGAAAAAATTGGTGTGCATGTTACAGGATTTTATCCACTGAAACTGTTCTTCAGCGATCTCAATATATGGCAGTTGCTCACTGGCAATCACATTGTGTGCAAGCATGGCAATTTCTTTAGTTTCAGGATCGTAGTAAACTATTTTCATTCAAAAATTCTCATTACATCTGCAGTCGCAAAGTCTTTTTTAACATAATGTAAAACTCCAGACTGTATGTAGTTGCCTAATTTCAACTGTTGATTGTATACGTAATGTGGCAGCATTTGTTGCCAATCCTCATTGTAGTTTTTCCAGCCCTGGCAGCCACTTTTCATATGTGTGAAACTGGGATAGGATCTGTTTGTTGTGACTGCATGCTCACAATCTAGTACTTTTACAGCAATGGCCATGGCCACATCAAGACTGGGAAAATCTTGAGGTGGTCTTGCTGCATAACGGTCAATCCATTCTGCCCAATTGCAAATTATGTTTTCAGTTAATTTGAAAAATTCTTCTACAAATGGCGTTTTTTTAAAATAAGCAAATGCGCTATACACATTAGGCAGTTGGTTGCCTAGAAAAGTTTTACGATATGGACTCTGCTGTACTTTATCTCCGCGAAAATCTCGCACATGATTTGTCAACAACAACTCATAGGTGTTCATATGAGTCCACCAATGGCTTATGTCTGTAAGAAACAGCATGTCTGCATCTAGTATCACAGTTTCGTCATAGGGAGATAATTCATAAAATTGCACACGATTGTGAATCTTCCATGTACTATTTCCAGAGATATCTCTAGGTAATTTTATCACATGATCAAACAATTTCTCATCTGGGCAGCCGTCAGTTATCACACTGATTGCTGTGATTTTAGATTGACTATGAACTATGCTTTTAGCCAAACATTCCGCCTGAGAAACGTAATCGCCTTGCGCCATCACAAGATATCCCCTAGTCATTGGCTAGCTCCATCTCTTTTTTAACAAGTTTGATTAGGTCGTCTTTGTGCATCACATGAACATCATGATTCACAATCTTTCTAACCCCAACATTAGGTCTGTGTAAGATCACGTTGTTATCAGTAATGTTATACACATTAGACTTGTAGGTTGAATGTAACAGAGTCCAGGGTAGTGTATTTTCACAATGTAACATGTGTATGGCAATGCTCCAGATATAATCATTTCTCAAAAGTTTAGGATCTATATCATAAACTCGCGATAGCCAAATATAATTTTTCCTAACCCATTTACATGTCTTAAAAAATATTTCTGACTCAGAATTTTTTTTAAAATAAAATTGTGTTGCCCAATAAAACTTGATACTGGTCTCATTAAGCACCCTGAATTCATCGTCTATTTTATTTGTACAACCATCAATAGAGCGGGCACAAACCATTAGATTGTAATTACTGTTCCAAACACAGTTCATAACGTTTGATTGAATCACTATGTCTGTATCAATAACCATGGTTTCGTCATAAGGAGTAAGATCCCATGCATTTGATCTATCATAGTTATTGAAGTTTAAAAATCTTGTATCGTATCGTCGCTTTTGGTGCAGTGGCACATCAGAAAAAATAATTTTATCAAAAAGTGCTTGATATTTTCCAAGACGTGCCACAGTGGTAGTATCAGCTACTAATGAAACCGGTTTACTTAAATAATTGTGAATACGTCTTGCACACCATGCTGCCAGCAGTGCATAATCAATTTCTTCATTGTTGTGTGCAAATAGTAAGAAGCCTTGTGTCATATTCCAATTATTGATTTAGCTGATCTTTTGTTTTTTAAATCAGATAGTGCTGCTCCGTATTCAGTGATTGCTGCACGATATGTGTCAACTGCTGCGTTAATAAATTTTGTAGGATCTTTTATAAGTATGGCATTTTGATTTCTATCAAGCACATAGAGTTCAGCACAATCTTGTGCAATAATGTTGATGCCAGAGATAAATTCGGGTGACAGTTGAAATATGCCACCTTGGTATGCCAGTATGCAAGCATCTTGAAAATTTACATTGAGTAATTCTTTTTGATGTCTTAATTGATCAAAATAATCTGCTTTTTCTAATATTTCATCAAGTTCGGTCATAAAATACTCTCCTGTAGTAATTATGACTAGAAAACGGTTTAGAGATTCTTTTGATGTTTGTAGAAAGGATTATTGTATATGTCTATGCCATTGGCATATCTGCGTCCATTGCCGTTTGGTTTTTGTGGATCTGAATTCACTCTTTCCCTACCAAAATTTTTGCCCGCTGTGCGCTCATTTTCTATGGTTTGAAAATCAATCACTTCATGTGCCAGTTTGATTTCGTAATTTTCAACTGTGAATCTAGGTACAGGAATTATGGCTGCTAACCAATCACCTCGTTTGACCTTGACTTCAACATTTGGGCTGGTTATGCGCAGATTAAAGGTAAAGTCACGACGTAGATTGTCAGCTTCGATCACCCCGGTCATGTTTTGTAAATTTGGAATAAAATAGTTTGGTGGGTTCATGGTCAACAGATTGACACCCAATGGGGTTCTAAAATGGAACCGGTTTTGCACGGTGATTGTGCCCATACCAAAATGACTGCTTATATTTTGATGGCCCTCAAGCTCGTTTTGAATTACCGACACATGAACATCATTACTGTCAGGTCCGCCGTTCCATGTTGCAGTAAAATCATATAGACTACGAATCACAAAGCCATACTGATTGCCTATGGTAAGAGGCAAACAATAGTAGGCATGTTTTACAAACCAATCTCTTTTGATTTCGCCTTTTAGACTGTGCATGATTTCATGCACAGTCAGGTTATATTGATCATGCTCGGTGACTATGAGTATGGTGTTTTCAGGCACCAAATGATCTGTATCGTTGATTCTAGATAAGGTATTGATTTCCATATTTTTTTTGACTGGTTAAAAATCCTGCAATCGTATAGCGTGTGCCTGACTGTACAGGGGTTACTCCATGTAGATAGTCTAAGGTTCCAGGAAAGATAGCAAGTGTACCAGTACTTATTTCAGGAATCATGCGAAAGCCAGGAAAATATATTTGTCCGCCTGTGTATTCTTGGTTGAGGTATATGATAGCAGCAAACTCTCTATATGCAAACGGATGAGGGTCACCATTAATGTGTTCTGCATCAGCATGCGGTGGTTCAAGTTTGTCTCCTGGTTGCCAGCGCACTATTTGAAATATATCTCCGTATAACGGATTGGTGGTGTGCCAATAGTCACGTAATTTAACTTTCACATCAGTGAAAATATCCAACAAACATGACCGTATGTGACCGTCCATGGATTCAAGATTTATAGAACGCTGGTTCCATGGAGGAAGAGCATCTTCCCATCTGTTGGATTCAGCGGCCCAGGTTGATATTTTTTTGCAAGTTTCCACTGGCAAGAAATTTGGCAAAATGCAAGGTGCTGGTAAATTAGTTTGGGATAATTGGTCTAACACGTGGCCAGTTTACTCTTTGTTCAGGAGTTGCTGCAAGATATGCTTGGTAATCTTCTTTAAGCCTCTGACGAAATGTTGGATCAACATTGTTTTCAATCGCAATTCTTCTATCAAGAATTTCGTTCAGTTGATCCATGGTCTTCTCTCTATAAGCTGCTATTAGTATGTCGCCGGGATGTTCATTGACCCGTGATAAAAATGTATCAATTATTTCTTGATCAGTAAGCATTAGTTCTCCTATACTATTTGCACAGCACCTGTGCTGTTGTTGATTGACCTATCATAGAAATCACCATCGCCGTTACCATTATCAAAGGCAGGTCTTGGGAATTGCTGAGAACGTACTAGATCGTTTCCGCTCAACGCCCCAAAAAAATCATTTACAAAGGCTTGCGAATTAGTATTCCATCCAAAATCTAAACTACGATCGGTCCAATATGCCAATCCTGCTGCATCTGGTTTTCTGGCCAACCCGTATGTGGTTGTGCCAAAGAATAGTACCATTTGCAACGTGGATCTATAATAATCGTTGGCAATTGATTGTCCTTGAGTCAAGAATATTGATCTTGGTGTGGTTCCAGTGTATCCATAAGAGGCAGCAAATTCGTCCAACCATTCAGGTGCATAGTTGTATGTCACGTCAAAGCTGGTATCGTTCACATTCACACTAGCACTGGTGGCCACTGTGGGTCCAGTGGTGCTACCAGTTTTTACTAACATTCTAAAACTCTCTGTGCCTTCTGTACTAGCATCAGAGCTTGGAGTAACACTAAAGGTTCCACTGTTACTGTTGATGGTAAATGATCCACTCAATGTACCAAAGTCTCCGCCTGTGGTAATGTTGTCAACCACATAATACAGTGTGGTGCCATTTGCCACATTGGTTGTGGTCACCACAAACGTTGCTGCCGACCCTTCGTTCACTGATGTAGGTGTGGTAGTGAAAGTGTAGGTTGCCGCTGCCGGAGGTGGAGGTGGCGGCGGAGGTGGTGGAGGTGGCGGCGGAGGTGGCGGGGGTGGTGGTGGAGACACCCCGGTGCTGGTATCATTTACGGTCACACTGGTACTAGTTGCTACAATAGTGCCAGTCACACTGTCAGTTCTAAGGTACACGCGGAATGTTTGTGCTCCTTCAGTGTTTGAGTCTGCACTTGGTGTTATAGTAAAACTGCCTGTGTTAGAATTTATAGTCACACTTCCAGTCACACTACTAAAATCAGCATTAACAGTTGATATGTTATCTACACTATAATATAACACAGTGCCGTTTGGAACATTAGTGGTGGTCACTGTGAATGTGCCTGCACTGCCTTCATTAATACTTGCAGGTGTGGTAGTAAAGCTATAGGTAGCTGCTGCCGGCGGAGGTGGTGGTGGTGGAGGTGGTGGTGGTGAACTTGTAGCTGCATAGCCACTATCTGTCCATGATCCTGTGGCATCTGGCGTTGGTGAGGTGATAGCCCCTGCAGATTTATAATAGCTCACAGTTGAACTGATATTCAAGCTCAATAGCTCGTCAATACGACCGGTTTGTGCCGCACTTGATTCAATAGGCAGTCCGCTGGCTGCGTTGCCATCATCATAGTAAAACTGTATGTCAACATAGGCCGACCCAGTAAGACTGCTTCTGGTTCCATAAACTCTTGCTACACTTCCGCTGTAATCGGACACTGCTGAAGACGCCAGAGTTCTTTGTCCACCTGCTCGATAATCGGTTACAGTGAAACTTGGCGTACCAAGATTTTCAATTGCGGTTTTCCAATTGTTTTCTTTGGTGCCTGAGTTGCCTGTGATGGCACCGTGCGAACAACTGATATAGCCACCGGCGTTGAAAAAGTTTCTCATGGCGTTTTGACTCGGGAAAGTTACTCGTACATTTCTAGTCAAATAACCATTCCAAGTGGTACTGGTAGTTACACTGCTGGTAAGTCCTGTGACCAGTACCAGTTCAGCTGCTTTAACATTATCCTTGTTAGTAACTGCTGCATCAGCAATGGTTTTTACACTATTCACCCAGGCTGCTGTGATACTGGTAGGTCTAGCTGCTATCAAGGTAGGACTGGTTGCTTGATGAGTACGACAAGCGTTGATCGCTGTACGCAAAGTATCCCATTTTGCACCGGTAATAACTTCGTATTGAGCAACTGTGGTAGAGCCAAGATCGCCTGCTTCGCTGGCACCGTATCCACTGGTACCAGATCCTGTGCCGATGATAGCAAAAATTGTGGTACGCAAGCTGGTGTAGTCTGCTTCAAAAACTAAGTCAGTTTTTGGAGCTGTGTCGTCTTTGGGAAACTGTCCGCCCGTGGCCATTGTGTGATCCTATTGCAATAATGTATTTATTTGGCACAACTCATTTGAATACCAAATATATACTATTATTTATGGCACAATCAACTTGGATTATAAATGGAAGTTTTTAACCATTCGTAATACAATTTGAATCCCTGCTCAATGTCCACTTTTGGTTCGTATCCAAAGTCTTTTCTTGCACGATCTATACACAAACTAGCACGACTAGGATATTCAGCATCTGCATCTTCAAAGCTAATATGACCTGCCCGGCCCACAGTTTGTATTGCCAAAATTGCAGCTTGATGCAGTGTATGGCTAGCACTACGAGTGATATTATAGGTACTATTAGCACTGCGATGGCTCAAGGTCGCGCCCACAATACCTGATACAGCATCATCTACATAGGTGAAATCCAGCATTTCTTTTTCGCCTTTTACTCGTAGAGGCACACCCTGCATGGCTGCAATTAAGAATTTACTAACCACGCGGTCTTCAATATCGCGTGGCCCATACACAGCACTAGGGCGTATGATCACATATTCCATGCCTGTACGACGAGCATAGTCTTTGACCAACCACTCCCCCGCCAGTTTCATTATACCATACTGTCCAATAGGATTACAAGCATGATCTTCATCTATGTCAGTAGCAAAGTCTCCATATACCATGCTACTGCTCACGTACACAAAGCGTTTTACTTTGTTAGCTTTGGCAGCTTCCAACAAGTGCATGAGTCCAACCATCATGATTTGTGCGCCTAGTGCAGGATTGGCACTAACTGCTTTTTGTCTAGGAAAACTGGCCAAATGAATCACTGTGTCAGTTTTATATCTGTTCATTAACCAGTCACAGTTGCTACCATCGCCTGAGCCAAGATCCATGCGATGCAAGGGTGCATGATAAAACTGTCTTCGCTCCTCGTGCAAGGCAGTCATGTGTTCTTGTGGTACAATGCCATAAGTGGTTTGGTTATCAAGAATCACGCAGGCATGTCCTTGAGATTCAAGTTCATGTACTATGTTGTGTCCAATAAAGCCGGCACCGCCTGTGACTAAAATATTCATTTGTATTTCAACCTATAAAAAACTTCGTCTTGCTCGTTGAGTATACCTGTGATACGAACTGAGTATCCAAAGGCATCAGCACTTACGCCCACATGATATGTTGGATCAATAGCATGTGCCATGACCCATTGACCGTGCTCGGTCTGTTGCCACTCCCATAGTGGCTGAGCAGCATACAGTTCTGGGTCTTCACAATCGCCTATGCTAAACTGATGAAATAATACTTTTCTCATACTGACATTGGTGCTGCAATTGCTTCATGACATTGATAATTTTCCAGACGTATATCAGACATGGTAAATTGAGTAATGTCTTTAATATCAGGATTGAGCCAGAGTTGTGGAGCAGGTAATGGTTCACGTTGCAATTGTTCTTTTACCTGCTCTACGTGATTCAGATATACATGAGCATCGCCGAGTACGTGAACGAACTCACCTACTTGCAGATCACACACCTGTGCTATCATGTGTGTGAGCAGACTATAGCTAGCGATGTTAAAGGGAACACCTAAAAACATATCGCAGGATCTTTGATACATCTGACACGATAACCGTCCGTCTGCTACATAAAACTGCGCAAAGCAATGACACGGTGGCAGAGCCATGGCTTCTAATTCGCCTGGGTTCCAGCTGGATAGTATATGTCTTCTTCCGTGTGGATCTGCTTTGATTCCATTGATCAGAGATAGTAGTTGATCAACTTCTTGCACTTCAATGTTATTGCCCACTCTACGATAAGTACTGCCAAAACTATCCTTGAATGTGCCATTGGTTTCACGAACCTTGATAGCACGCCAGTGGCGCCACTGTACTCCATACACACGACCTAGGTCGCCTTTGTACTTGGCTCTTAGTTGCCAGTATGCTGCGGTAGCATTGGCAGTCCAGATGGTGTCCTTACTGGAATCTCTACTACCATGTAGTATCTCTCGTAGGCGAGTCTCATCCCCTGAACCTTCAATGAACCACAGCAACTCACTGACTACAGCTCGCCAGGCTAATTTTTTAGTTGTTATCGCAGGAAATCCAGCAGCCAGGTCGTAACGTTGCTGCATACCAAATACACTGATAGTGCCAGTGCCAGTACGGTCGCTGCGTTGGGTACCGTCTCGTAGAACAGTTTGGAGAGCTTCATGATATGGTTTCATTATCTAAATGGATCAATGTTTTTGTATACAGCAAAGTTTAACATCTTATCCGTGCTAGGTCTACTGCTGGTAATTCGCATGCCTGCCATATACCTAGCAAGATCTATTCTAGTATCGCTGAAAAAACTGCCTTTGCGATGTGTAACATAGGCATAATCAGTTATGTTTTTACACTGATTCAAAAGCTCAACACCACCTAAGATCCAGATGTTTTTGCCTGGATAGATATCTTGCAACTCTAGTATTTTAGCGTTCAAGTCACCCTGAATGGTTCTAATTCTAGGATGATCTTGTATCACATGACTTGTGGCCACAACACAAGTTCGTTGTGCTAATGGTTTTGGCATCTTGGGATCATCCCAGGTTCTCCTGCCCATTACCACAACACAATTGGTGGTAAGTTCTTTGAACCAGGCCATGTCTTCTGGGTGGTGTCGCCAGGGCAAGGTACCCCGGTTGCCAACACCACCAGTTTGGTCAACTGAAAATATACTGGCTATCATGCTATAAATTTTTTAAGATATTGTCGGTGACAGGTTGCACTGTGCTGGCCACGCTGTCAACATTGATAAAGAAATCCACATCCTTGATTATTTCATCAAGTTTTTTCAAACGACTGTTAAGCATGCTTTCGATCTCGTCAGTGTCATAACCTTGATCCAGTAGCTCAAGCACATCTATTTCCACTTGAGTACCATCCACAAGGTTTACTGTGACTGATTTAATTAATGCAACTGGCACTTCATCTTTGGTAACACTTTTAAGTATGCTTTTCCATCGTTCTCTTGGATCAATATTAATGCGTTTGGACTGATTTTTTCTTGGCATTTGGCTTGGTCTTTAACTTTGGATCAAATTCTGCTGCCTCTGCCATCAAACGTTCTGCTTCGGCTAGTAATTGTTGAGCATTTGCTCTCATCTTTTCTGCTTGATCAAATCTTTGTTTTGCTAGATCAGCATCACTTAGAATTGCATCAGCAGCTTCAGTTAAAGGAACTTGCGCTGGTTGTCCGCGACTGTCTCGTGGCATACCAACTTCACGCGGCTCTGGAGCACGACGTTTTTTACCTGTCATGCCCGCACTGGCATCAAGGTCTGCCATGCGTTTTACAGCATCTTCGCCACTCTTCATTTCATTAAGAATGGTATTCAATTCATCAAGTCTCACACTGCTCTTTGCATTGGGAGTGACAATCACTTGATTGGTCGGCACTTTCTTGATAAAGCCTTCGCGATGCAAGGCTTCTAGAGTGTTTCTACCGTCTGCCATGACATTGCGCCATAGTGCATCAGCTAGATTTTCTGCTGCCTGGCCACTGGCACTTTCCAACACTTTCATGATCTCATCATGAATTAATCTAGGCAATAGATCACTGTAGACCACTAGACACATATGATCTTCGTTAGGTACTTCTCTCCATAGCAGAGCAATCTTGCGATCGTTATGCTTTCCGACGTGCTTTAGCATTTGATTTCTCCTGAGTTTTTGGTGCTTCCTGAACTGCTTCTGCTGGTACGCTAGGTCTTTGAATAGCTCCAGTGGATTCCAAAAAGCCCACTAACCTTTCGTAGAAATCGCCAACCACTTTTAGTTCTTCGGCCTTGAATAGACCTTTTGGTGCAGCAGCTTGAATTATTTGCGCAGTAAGAATTAGGTCAGCAATAGTTAAATTTGGACCTGCTGGTTGCGCTTGTTCTTCAGACATACGTTTCCTCCATAATAAACACTGTGTATTTAACAACCACAATGTATAGGAGAAAATTTATTTGAATTCAAAATCGTACGTGTTGATGCCATCAAGAAACATGGCAAAATATGTGAGTTCGCTTGGATCTTCAAAAGCCACCTTGTGACAGAGCACACCGTTGCCTTTGTCTTTATCAAACATATAGATATCACCAAAAAAGAATCTACTGGCAAGATGTTCAAAGATCCAGTCTGTGATATTCTTTTCTTGTGTCTTAAGATCAAAACACAAAGACTCAAAATGTGGTGGACAGTGATCCAGTCTACGGAGACCAAATATGTTTAAAGGATTGACTTCGTTGTTTGCGAGCATTTTTTAAATATCAAGTAGTCTTTATATATAGCAGCTAGTTCCCAACCAATGTCGCCTAGTGCATTCATTATTAGTTCATACTCTACAAAGTTACCATCGTCAGCATCTACAATGGGAATAACTTTATACTCCCATATGATTCTATTTGTTTTGAAAAAGTTTAGTATTTTTAGCATATGAGATAATTGTAAAGATCACATGGTTAGTGATAAGAATTAAATTTGACATCACACTGGCCATAATAAGATATTTACTGTATGTATGGTCAAGCATGAGTGCTAGACCTATACACACAGTGCCAAAACTCCACCACCAGTACCATACAGGGATACCTCTAAACCAAACGAAAAATTTAAAATCTGCGTTCATTAGAGTAATCTTTTTTAAGTAATTCCACAGTTTGTTCTTGCTCTTTGTTGTACTCACGCCAAGCAGACCTAGGGCCAACATACACAACAAATCGCAACGCCCAAAGAGCAGGTATGCTTAATCCAGCATAAAGTAAATATTTGCCTACTGCGCCATCTTGAGGCAGTGAGGCTCCTATTAAAAAAGAAGCCAACATCATACTTCTATCAAACCAATCAGTCCGGCGCCATGCCCAGACTAAAAAGTTCAAGAACTTTTTCATGCCGCCTCCTTGGCCGCTTGTTCGTAGTGTGCCCATGTACCAAAGGGAGGTTCGCAATCAGGGTTGCCTTTGATGATCCAGCATGCATCACAGTATTGCTCATCTCCCCACTCACCAAATGGCATACCGTCTGTGAACATGATGAATTTTTTAGGTTCAATACCATGCTCTTTCATAAAATGATAATTGGCCATGAAGTCAGTGCCACCACCGCCCTGCGGCTCATATCCTGCAATATCATCTAGATTGTCGCTGGTAAAGATCTGCGGATTATAGATCTCAGTATCAAAGCACCACACGTGAATACGGTACTCGTCATAGGCTTCCATGATACCCTTGATCTCGGTCATGAAATCCTTGATATCACGTTCACTTATTGAGCCTGAAGTGTCAATGGCAATGCAAACATCAATCTGTGTACCCGGCAGCATGCCTGGCATGATAGCATCCATGTGCCAGCCACGACGGCTGGGTTTCATCCAAGTGAAGTCGCTTTTGATAGTGCTTTCAATCTGTTGTTGCAACAATTCACGCCAATTGATCACAGGCTCAGTAAGATCCTTGATCATGCGCTTCACTCCTGCAGGAATATTACCGGCGCCTGCTTGTTGAGCAGCATTGAGCACAGCCTCACGAATTTCGTCGCGGATGGCTGCTTTTTCTTCGTCGCTCAGCTTAGGACGACCCTTGCCATCTTTGTCGTCATCACCATCACCTTCACCGTTGCCGTCCAAGTGCTCGTCCAACAGCATCTGTGCCAGCTGATCCAAGGTAACCTCTTTTACATTTTGCATGAGGTCATCATAGATAGCCTCTGCACTCATACCGCGGTACTTGGTTTCAAACAGCATGGGCACCACAGTGATACGATCGCCCACACGCTGATCAATCAAGTCTGCATTCACAGCATAGTCACAGGCAATGTTGAAAATCTTGGGCTTGCGATCAACTCTACGTCCCATGTGATCATATACAGCATGCAACACTTCGTGGCCGACCAAGAATTCCAACTGCTTGGGCGGAAGTTTTTGAATAAACTCAGTGTTGTAATAAAAATTACGTCCGTCAGTGGCAGCAGTAGGACACCAATCGTCTGCATTTTTAAGTTGAAGGCGAGTGGCCAGGTTGCCAAAGAACGGTGCTTTGAGCAAGAGCGCAATACGAGCAGTGATGATCTTTTCTCGCACTTCTGCATCCACACGCGGATCCACAGGCTTGCGTTCTACAACATCCTCTGCACTCACGCCCGCACGATTTAGAATATCTTTGGCAATTTTCTTAGTGTCAACTGCGGTGGTACCTGCTATGCTCATGGTCACTCCTTGTGTTTAATACTGTAATTATATACTGCTTGTTCATTTGTGTCAAAACAAAACAAGGGCCGTAGCCCTTGTTTTTAACGACTGTCTTTGGCACTGGCCGCCAAAATGTATTTGCCAAATCGTTTATGGAACTCATCAAAGTTCTTGAGCTTGGTGGGAACCAAGGGCAGATTGAAAGTGGTCAATGCAGTTCTTGCACCCATCACAACCAACTCAGTGTTAAAGTTGTTCATCATAAATGCCAAGAAATGATCTGCCATAGCATTCCAATCATCTGGTTTGGCTCCATTCTGATGGTGTTCTTGCAGTTCATAGCACAGGCTCACCGCCAAACTGTACTGAGCACTTACTTCTTTGGTTTGCAGTTCTTTAACCTTGCCGCTCAACACATCCGCTGGCTTGGGCATCTGTCCAGCAACCTTGCGGTGCGCCATGAACTTGATAGCAATGCCTTCGCCCACAGTGCCTGCAATCAGGTCAGTGAGTTCTTGGTCAGTGGTATCGTCTTCTTCGCAGAACTGACTCACAAAACTCCAAGACCGTGGAGTGGCAAATGCACGACTAGGACTACGAGCATCAAAGTCAAACAGGTCCTGTTTGGCAAAACCAATATAACCAACCACGTCTTTATGAATACGATTGGCAGTGGCCCAGGTCTCCCAGCTGGCATGATCCACACGCAGTTCCAGGTGAACAAAACGGTTAGCCAACGGAGTGGGCATACGATAGGTCACACCCTTGTCACTTTCGCGGTTACCTGCGGCCACAATAACCACATTGTCGGGCAGCACATAACGACCCACACGACGGTTTAGAATCAACTGATAGCCAGCTGCCTGTACAGCAGGAGCAGCTGAGTTCATCTCATCCAAGAACAACACAATCAGTGGATATTGAGCAGCCAGTTCTGCATCCGGAAGATCAATAGGAGGAGCCCAATCCATCACACCTTTTTCTTTGTTGAAGTAGGGAATGCCACGCAAGTCAGTTGGCTCCATCTGACCCAGACGCAGGTCAATCATGTGACCGCCTAGTTCTTCTGTGATGCCTGCTACCAGTTCACTCTTGCCAATGCCTGGAGGACCCCAAAGGAACACAGGTCGCTTGGTCTTGAAACATTTTAGAATACCGCGGCGTGCGCCTTGGGTGGTAACAGTACGGCTTTCGGTGGCTTTAGAACTCATCGCTACTCCTATAAATTTGTGTTAGTTGGGTAATTATATGCAATGTACGAATTTCAGTCAACTCCAAAATACTCTTTCATTTCCATAGCCACTTCAACCATACCATCATTCTCTAACTTCTGGCAACATTCCTGAACAACCAACACAGCAAAATCGTATAACGCTCGTCTATCAGTTTCAAACCAACCAGTGCTGGCATCATACCGCAGGTCCGGAACTTGTTTAATAATATCGTTTATGCGATGAATGTTCTGATTCATTCTTCAACTCCCATTTGTGTCCGGACACGATTATATGCCATTGCTATTCCTGCTTGAAATCCTTTATCAAAATCATCTTCTTCACCCAGCCCCTCTCCTTGTTTGATAATTGACATACACTCGGCCACAATCAACTCGGCGAACTTTTTGTGATCAAAGTGCAGATGGCCATCTATCAAAGTACCATCTATTCTATGACTCCAACACTGTGTGGCCAGTGTGTCTATACGGTCAGTCATGACGCCCGCCATCCATGTAGGCAAAGTAGCCCCAAATTAGCAAAATAACAACTATTAAAAATATCCAAAACATATTAGACTCCTTAAGTGCTTATTGTAGCAAACTGTATCTTTTTGGTCAATCAGTTGTAACAATAGCATTTTTGTAAGAGAATTTGCTGATACTAGGATGGTCCTCCACTTCATATTCTATCCATCCTAGTATTTGATCTAATGAAATCTCTTCATTGATCCATTCATATACAAATTTCCTATGTCCTCTGACCAAATAGTCACCAAACGTGTTTTTAATCTTGATTTCTAGTTCTCTGATTGGTCGGTCTAACCCAATCCAAACATGATCAAAATCAATCTCATGGCCCACATGACCTTCGTAGTTGTTACGACGATTGTCAAGATCGCCAGTAATACCAAAACAGGTACGGGTGACTATGCTACCATCTGGCAGAACCACCTGGTTCTGCCATAGGTACAGGTATTTAGATTCCTGCATATATCTGCATTCCACTAACAGATGGTACAGGTTCTTTGCCGCCACAAGCCACATAGTCCAATACCAGAATTGGTGTGAGGCAACTGTCACTCCAACTTTCCTTAATATTGTTCTTTTTTTGCCATGACTTCAAACGTTCCTTACAGGCACGGTGAAAGCCTGCTGGATTGTCATAATTGGTAACCATGTGTCTATGCAGGTCAGCTTCTAGCTTAGGAGTAATTTTGAAATCAGCAGCCGCAGCTTCTGCACTAAACCGTCCAAACGCTAGAATAAAACCACCATCCACTCCATCCTCATAAGGAAAGTATGTGTCGTGCCAACGCAGTGCCCAGTCTAGATCTTTAATTCCCAATTGAAAGATGTTGTTGTCTTCTGTGCCGTGATGTGCGATATTGTTAATACCTGAGATGTATGTGACCATTCCGGGTTTCTTCTTTTGTCCTGACACACTGGCAGCAGGAAAGCAATTGTTTTGTTCTAATGTGGTTTGAATCTCTTCTGACTGCACGTCTTCTAGTAAGGTACTACCATACCTACGAACACCGGTCACACGACTACGGTGTGTAAAGTATTGACCAATTGGTTTGCGTCCGTTGCCTCCTAGCCTGCGGAAACCATAATTTCCCACAGCTTCGCCAGTGTCAGTACTGCCAGGTACCACAAGATCATCATCTACCACTTTACACTGAATCTTGGTGCCTGGAGCGATTAGTCCTGCCATTTTCATCAACACAAATGCTGTACCGCTTTGCTGACCCTCCCAAGAACTGTACCGACCAGTTTCTTTAATATAGATCACGTTCAAGGGCTGCATGATACGCGGATCAAACAGCGTGATAATGTTATCGCCAATGTGTGCGATTTCTAGAAATCTTTGAATATCTATGTTGACATCAATTAGACTTTCGTCTACTTCTTCCAAACGGCCAAAGTGATGTTGTTGATACACCTGTCCATTCAGTCTTGCTTTTAGTGCAGCAATGGCTTTAACGATATCAGGATGTTTCACAATTTGCTGAGCACGAGAGTTAAGTGGATCGTACACAGCACTGATATTGGTGAGATTTTGATTTTGAATTTTCGCAATAGGTGCGAAAGGGTTAGGTCCACGTTTGATAATGCGTGTGGCGGCCGGCGCTTTTTTCAGCTGTAGAGTAGTCATAAATTTTCCTTAAGTTTATCCCCGTAGGGTTGATTTACTGTGTGCTTGTAGCACAATAGGATAATAAGTTATTTTTTGATCTTTGTCAACCGGATATTACTGATTTTATACAGATAGCGCGGCCAGTTGGTCCGCATTCATATAGGATTTTTGTGCTTCAGTAAAAGCATTTTTTTGAAGATAGGTTAATTTACCCAGGGTGCGAGGATGAATTCTAGCAATTCCTCGGTAGGTTAACAAGGAAATTTGCTCCAGTGACCATGTGGCTATTTGATCATAGCGAGTTTGCTGATAAGATTCACTATGATAAAGAGTTTGCAAGAATTCCTGAGTTTCCATAAAGATATTTATACAATCGCAGGTGAATGAGTAGCACGATTGCTGTAGAGACGTTCGCCACGTTCACGCACAAGATCTGCCATGCTCTGCGGACTTTCTTCGAACATGCGAAACATGTCCTCTTTGGTTATATTGGGATCTGTTTGCACAGTGTACACTTCATAGTGTCGCTGTGGATTCAGTCTGGCTCTAAAGAGTATGCTGGTGTAGACGCGATTGATCTCACGGTCTATGGGATTTCCTGGATCTGTTCCGTCCTTAGCTGCTAGAGCGGTCCACACTCGTTCTTTTTCTGCTTGCTCATATTGTTGTTGCAGTTCATGCAAAGGCACACAAGCCTCCAACCCATTGCAGTCCCAGGACAGTAAGAAGCAGTTATTTTTGAATGTCTTGGATTTCTTGCCCATCTTCATCAAGGTTTAACTTATGAGAGTGACGAAAAACTTCCTGTTCATGCCCCAGCTCGGGCACTTGTTCTGCCAGTTCAATCATCATGCGATAGCTTTCCCAGGCAGCACTTACTCCTGCATTATGCACATCTACCACAGTTGGAAAAAGATCCATCCACACATAATCACGTGGTACCTTGAGCACTGCTATTCCATTGGCTCTTGGTTCTATGATCTTGCCACTCAAGAACAGTTCTACTCCTACTGCTTCGCAGGCTTCCGGATCAAGACCCATGAGATAGCTGGGTTCATGTGAATAAGCATGAATCACTTTCTTCACATCCTCCATGCCGGGCATATAGGTGCGAGCAATTATACACAGAACATCATCAATAGCAATTTTACCTTGCACAATGTCACGCACACAACGACCAAAACTAAAACCAATTTTCATATGTTTCCTAATTTAAAATTACGCCAGCTGTCTGGGTCTGACTGTTCATCAGCATCATAGGCCCAACCCAGAGCCTGCATCATGCGATGTTTCACACGTAGATTGGGTTGACGAAATCTTTCAGTGTCTTGAAATCCCAGCATAACACCAATCTCGCATACTGCACCACTACGACAAATACCAGCCATGCAGTGTACAACCACATTCATCCGACGGTCAAGAGCATGCTGGAGCAGGCGAACCAGTTCAGCTGCCTGAGCATGTGAACACTTGGCTTCATCTGGAAATCCATCTGCATCCTCTGCGTCTAAGAATTCAAATTGATGCACTTCTTTAAACTGATATCGGGGAGTGGGAAACCAACCTGCAGGGTCGGCGATTTGAATCAGCATGCTGTTATCGCCTGCTGCATGATGATGACCCTGAGACACATCAGTGGCAGCAACATTTTCTATCCACGGCATTGTGACCTCCTAGAGCTTGAAATGGAGCAACGGGTGAGATTCGAACTCACGGTTTTAGGGATTTGCAGTCCCTTGCATTGGGCCTCTCTGCCACCGTTGCACTATATGGAAACACACTATATCCAATCTCAAGGGCACTCTTTGGAATGCGACTCATACTTGTGAAATCCGCTATAATGTGTTTTCATATGGTGAGGGTGGAGAATTACGATATCTCGGCCTACTGGTTAAAAGCCAGTTGCTCTTCCTCTGAGCTACACCCCCGGGCGTTTGTCACTCTTGTCACTGTCCATTTGGACTCTCCTTGTGTAAAA
>SXGQ01379481.1_pt1 | contig 38168 bp, 51 predicted proteins | sample 3178371 | NCBI WGS metagenome assembly SXGQ01 (sample SAMN11356859, study PRJNA531348) | freshwater metagenome | isolation source: freshwater sample F1-20 | place: China: Fuxian Lake, Yuxi | collected 2017-12-25
AGGGGAAGTCAAATAAAAACTCATCTAAAGAAATTCCTTTTTCAAGATGCATGAATAATGATTCAATTGGCACCCTAGTTCCCGTAAAGACTGATTGACCACTTAATATCTCGGTGTCAATATTAATAATATCTTTTAAGGGTTCTTTATTATTACTATTTTTAATTGCGGAAATGAATTTATCTTTTTCCATTGGTTCCACATTGTTGATACCACATTCTCTTTCATACCCTTTATAAGCATCACCATCCCAAATATGACAACCATTATCAACTAAGAACTTAATATTAGTATCACCACGAAGGAACCATAACAACTCAGTTACAATGGTTTTAAATGGCATCTTTTTAGTAGTCAGGAGAGGAAACCCTTCCTGCATATTATGACGAATGCTATATCCAAAAATAGATTTGGTTCCAGTTCCAGTGCGGTCCTGCTTGACTACTCCATGCTTTAAAATAGTTTGGAGTAGCATTTGGTATTGCTTATCAATATTCATAATTTAATTTCTTTCCAAGGTCCTTCGTTTTCCCAAAAGTTAAAAGTATCTCCGTCTTTTGGAGAAAAATTTTGATTTTTTATTTGGGATAATATTTTGTTTGCATGAGCCTCTTTTGCAGTATCTACTATTTTTTGCCAAGTTTTACTTAATTCGACAATTTCAGAATCCTCAAAATTAATTGAAACCCCCTGTCTATTAATCATAACTCGTTTATCTGTACCAATCACATACCACGGTTGCGGATTTTCTAGAGAAACCGAATATAAGAATAGAGTTCGGCTTTCTGGATCTTCTCCGTGATTTTTAATTAATACGTCAAACGTCTTGTTTGCTAAGTCGATCAAGTCTTTCATTGTGCTCAATTATTTTACTCTGTACCCAGCTAAAGTTTACTGGTTGATAGCCAGTTATGCATGCACAAACGCTATATGCGCCATAAATATCATGAACAAATGTATGAGAATGTCCATATAGGTGGTATGCTCCTCGACCTTTTCCATTAAATTCCAAAATGGGATAATGAAACAGACAGATTCGCCTAATTCCAGCTGGCGAAGTTTGATCTTTAAAGAAAATTTCTTCGTAATCTTTAAATTCTAAAATAGTAGCAGCTTCCCTAAGCTGTCTCTGCCATTCAGCATTTATGTGATCACAGTGATTTCCTCTAAGCCAAATAATATTACCTCGAAGCTGACCGAATATCCAAACTAAATATGATAGCTTTGCTCTATGCAAAGCCGCGTCTCCCAAAAAGAAAACAGTATCATCTTCTTGCACAACAGCATTCCATCTCTCAATTATCTGCTGATCATGTTCTCCAATAGTTTCGAATGAATGATAGCCTTCTTCGAATTTTAGAACATTTGCATGATCAAAGTGAGTATCGCTAATGAACCACGTTTTTTGTGGATCATATATTTTAGATTGGTCAATATGTCTCATAATTGTAATTCTGGAACCCAATGTGTGGTTCTACCGTCTTTTGTAATTTCTCTTACTACTTCATTGTGAAATGGATCTACTTGCTGTGCATATACTTCAAATTCAAAAACATAATTTCCATATGATCCATCCACTTGTTGATAATTTCTAATGCTGGCTCCGCCTTGAGAATATGATGAGTCCATAATCAGTTTAGTCCAATTCCAAATCAAGCTAATTTCCTCGTCAGTTAGGTCTTTAACTAGCCTATGCGGAGAAACCCGACTGCGATATAGAACTTCGCATTTAATATAATTTCCTATTCCTGCAAATAATGACTGATTCATCAATGCTTCAGCTATTGTCTTATTTGGTAGCTTTTCGAATTTTCTAAGTGCCGAATACACAGATAACGTGCGATCATTTAATGGATCAATTCCTAGTGATTGTAGTTTTTTATTAAGGTCAGTTTTGTTTGCAAATTTAATTGTACCAAACCGGCGTTGGTCAACAAAGAATAATTGAGAACCGTCTGTAAACTCTAATGATATGTGAGAGTGAGGTCTTATTGTTTTACTCCAATATCCTGACATTCCAAGAGTTATCCACATTGTCTGGTTTTCTTCAAACTCTAGCCAAATAAATTTTCCGTGTACTCCTCCGCCAACTACATACGAAGGCAGCATTAATTGATCTAGGCCGACTGGCGATTTTTTTAAAAATCGTCCTCCTAAAACATTGACTTTAGCTAATTGTTTAGATATAATTTCACTAGCTAGTCCTTCATATACTCGGCGGCACTCTGGTCCTTCTGGCATGATACTTGATTTTAGATAAATAATACCAAATAAATCAATTACCTGATGGGAAAATATATCTTTAATTATTCAGCGTTCGTAAACGAGAGTGCATCAATGTCCACTACGACAGCTTCTCAAATTTTAGCACTAGCTGATCAGTATACTGAAACTGACTCGTACAAAGCCGAAGATTATTCAACTCCAGAGAAACTTTCTACCTTAACTGACACACTATATTCTCAAATTAAAACTGATAGCGGAGAAACTGATGCAACTACTTTTATGACAGCTGCGATGGACCTTGCATACAAGTTTGTTTCCGAAGATGCGTGCCCGACCTGCGAAGAAATGATGGAACCTTGTGACGCATGTAAAGTACATGCCGAAGAGATGAAATCTCAAGAAGATGATAATTGAACTTATTCTTAGTACTGCATTGTTTGTCTCTGATTTAATGTCCAAGGTTTCTGGTTCCAAAAAAGAAACTAAGACTGCAATATCTGCAGATCTTGAGAAAATTGCAGAAACTCTAGAAAAAGTTGCGCATTCTCTTCAAGCTGGGCAGTATCCTCATGGCGCTTGTCAAATGATGCACGAGTTAGCTGACCAGTTCATTGATAAGATAGGTCCATACCTAGATTCTGAAACTTCTCAAAAGTTAGCAGCTGATCTGCATGAGTCAGCAAATGTAGAGAGACTATTTGCTGAAAAAACTGATATGACTGTCGATAAAATAAAAATCGCAGCCGGTCGATTCCTAGCCGCAGCTCTTTTAGTAAAATATTAAGTAGAACCGGTTGATGGTCAATAGTATAAAAGCTAAAGACTTTAAATATGTATTACTTAGCAAAACTCCGCTTTGAGTCTGAAGAAGACAATGGCAAAATCAAGAAAATTAGAGAACAGTATTTAGTAGAAGCCGGCTCAGTCGGAGAAGCTGAAGAAAAATTATTGAAAAGATTTGGTGACGGCGTTTCTCCATGTCAATTGGAAGCAGTTCAAGAATCTAAGATCCTAGGCCTAATTGAATAGGCTCGGTGGGTATCTGGGCTCCCCATTATCAAGTAGCTCAACCAAATAAAAACCTTTCGGTGATACAAGGAAACCGTGCAAAAATCATGGCTAACAAATCTAAAGCCGCAAGCAAACCTGTTTACGAAACAGTTATGAGAAACATCCAGAAGATTACATTTCCAACTGGTCGAGTTTCTTATAGAGTACGAGTTGGTATGGATGGGGAAACTTACACCAGATCAGCAACTTCTCTTAAACAAGCAAAACAATTTAAGGCTGAACTTGTTTAATTACAGTTAGTCTTAAACTCAAAAAGGGAGCATTGCTCCCTTTTTTTATTTTACAATAATAGCTTATCTAAATCTATTCCGTGTTCAGACAATTGATCAAATATCAATTGCCTAGCGGCAACCCAAGTTTTATATTCATCTTCTGGCATAGAATCTGGTGGGTGCTTTACTTTGGCCCTAAAATCCTCTTGTATTGAAAATAGGCAAAGTGCCATGTCTAGTGATTGGGTTGCTCTAAGGTGTGCAACTCTGTCGTCAATATCGTCTAAATTAAATTCAAGAACCGCTTTCATTTTCTATAAATTTTTTGATTTGTTCGAGTTCGGCTTGTCCTAATATCACTTCGTCCCACGCTCCATATTTTGATTTATAACCGACTGCATATTTTAAGCCATGCCAAAGTCTCTGCCAAAAATTTCGGTAAGTATTTAAATGGACTTGCAAATATATTTCAGGTTCATCATTAAACCCAATTAGTACAACTTGATGCTCTAATGCTTTGCATGCACATAGAACCAATTCAACACGTAAGTCATTTGATTGCTGGTGCATGATTTGTTTCAATAATATTAATAATCTCTGAATCTGGTACATCTTGTTTTACTAGATCGTATGCATCGTCTAAAATTCTCATAGACTCTGTGCTGCCAATCATTGCGTCAATTTTTCTATTAAAGAAATACCTGACGCCGTCTCTGCGCAGCATTGAAATTAAATCTTTAGGTTCTGGTACAAAATATTTGTTAAAGCCCATATTAGTTTATTTTAAAGTAATCGTAAATTCCTTTAACTTCACTATTGAGCGCCTTACCGATAGAATCGGCTTCCATTACTGCTTGATAAACATAATGCGGAACATTTAAGTATTCATAGAGTGCGCCGCTCTTAAATTTTACTCTTAACTTACCAGATGCTTCATCGTATCCGATTGCTTCAATTGTGGAAGAGTTTACTTGATTCATGCTCATAGTAAACTATTATACTCAGAAATCTATTGAATGGTTTATTTGGGAAACAAAAATTTCACCATTACAAGACTCATCTGATTCTATTGAAACTTCAAAGTTGTTGTTTGTGAGAAATACCCGAAAATCGGCAATACTGTAATTAATAAAATTCCCAGTTTCAGTATTTTTGAGCTTAATATAAACTCGGCCGTTAGCCGTTAAATAGGTACCTAGTATATCAAATTTGGTACCGGTTTTGGAGTTGACAGTAAATTCAGTTATCAGTTTTGCGTCTCTCATCTCTTGAGAAATAATAGTATAACGTAAAAAATAGGATTGAAATGGAATAAAATATGACGTCGGTTATCCAGTAGGAGCCTGTCCATTTCATTACGAGCGCGAATAGCACATCGAAGCCAAGTGGGTTGAAGAACGTCGCCAGTATTAATAGACTGGTTGCAACTATCTTCTTCTGTTTTTTCTTCAATTCGACTAGGCTCACCTTCCATATTTTTGCTATTTTTCATGAATGATTTTGTATCGGACTCATGGAACATCAGTTCGGTCTTATTTATTACCTTACCATTTAGGAGTTTCGCCGATCTGGTCTAATGCGCAATGAAAGCCAGCGAGTCTAGTTTTTGCTTCTAAGAAACACCCACAAATCTTACAACGCGCAAGTAATGAATCAAAATGTTCGCATTCTCTGCAAAGATTCATACGAGTTTGCTGAATTTCTTTTGATACAAATACTTTTGAAATTATTGAAGTTTGAGTTGTGGGTTGAACAGCTGGTTGGCTTTGTGCTTTTGCTCCGCATCCGCAACCTCCGTCTGGTGCAGTTGGTGTATTTTCAGTGCTCATAGTATTATTTAATCAACTTTTTACTAATTGCGTTGAGTCTGTAAATTCCAGATATTTCTCAAGCAACGTTTCTGAATTTTTTCGATATTGCAGAACGGCTAAGTCTTTAGCCTTTGCTTCAACTTCAATATCAATATTTGAGTCATATGTTCGGATTTGTTCGTATACGTAATCTGCATGAGATCTTGCAATAACTGAACTATCTTCAAAAGTTTTTTTACAGCTAGAATAGTGATACAGTGGAGTACAGTCCCAAGTTGAATATGCTAATTTAAAGGCTTGTTCTTCGGACAAATCTCCAGTATTAAATCTGTGATGATGATAGTCAAACGTAATTGGTGTACCAATTTTTTTGTAGACCATTAAGTATAGATCACGAACTGAATACTGAGCTGCTTTATCGTCATTTTCGACAACTAGTCTTTTTCTAGTTGAGTCCCCAAGCTTTTCAAAATTTTCACAAAAACGTTGAGCGGCTGACTCTTTGTCTCCATAGGTTCCACCAAGATGGATGTTTATTGGAAATCTGTGAGTAATTGGAAGACCCATTAAATCCATGATTTGAGAGTGCTGATCTAAATCTTTAATTGTTTTAGTAACAACTGCTGGATTTGGTGAACATAGTACATCGAACTGACCGGGATGCATTGATACTCTGATGCCAGTTTCAATAACAAATTCGCCAATTTCAACAAGCTTTTTCTCTATTTGAGAAAAATTGTAGAGTTTAGTTATTTCATATTCTGACATCCACGGAAAAATATCGCTAGACATACGGTAAACCATAATGTCATTATCAACATTCCATTTGATGATTTCCAATAAATCACAAAGATTTAGGTAAGCTAATTCACCTGCATAATCTTGACCTTTTGCTTCAAAGGTCTTTTTTATCATACCACGATTAGCTGATATTTTCTTATCGGCTAGTGACAAATTAATACAACAATATCCTAATCGTGCTTTCATGTTACTATTATACTACTTTTGATAATTATTAGTTGCTGCTCGAATAACTCTAACTACATCGATTGCATCGTCGACTGCATCGTGAGAAACTTCGCCAGTTAAATTGGCTCTTTTTATGCAAGTATTCAAATTAGGCAGTGACGAATCTGCTTGCCAATCCATAAAGAGAATGGCTGGATCCATAACCCGCTGTCTCATTTGAATTTTTGAAGCCCAATTTGGCAACTTAATTAGAAAGTTTTTATCAAACGACGCAAAGTTTTTACCGGCGACATTTATTGAAACTCCGCCTGTTTCAGATTGTTCAAAACCTTGAGCAATGAGCCACATACTAAAAGAAGCGGCAACCGTTCCAGCTGGTAAAATGTTATGAGCCTTGCGGTAATCTAGTCTCTCGTCCTTTTTGAGACTCTCCATGTCACCCAACTTCTTCAATATATTGGAATTTAACCACAATGCATAAGATGATCCAGTGTATGACTGGTGCTCAACTATACAGTTAAATCGTGGTAGTTGGTCTAGCGGCAACACATTGTTCGTGTCTTCTATTACTGCTCCGACCTGTAGAACTTGGCAAATTTCTGGATCCAATCCAGTTGTTTCGATGTCAATTGATACGTATTTCATATTTTAATCCATTTGTGATTACTATTTAGTCGAAATGAGCCAATGTGTTCCAGTTTCCATTCAGTTGGCTCAATTAACGATAAGAATGGTTCTCCATTTCGGCCAACATATAGATGATACACTTCTCCAATTATTGGTTCGTATGAAAATTTCGCACTGTATACAAGGTCATTCCATCTGTATTCTTCGACCAGTTTAAAGTATTCATCTTTTAGCTCATTGAATTTTACTTCAAGCTGTTTATTTACTTTATCAACTCCTCTAAGTTTCCAATCTGAAACATTATCTGGCTTGATTGCTGGTGCTCCAACATTACTGGCATATGGCAATAACCCTGGATTATCTGCAATATTGTCAGGTTTTTTGGCCATTGATTAGAATGGAAAATCGTCGTCCAAGTCAGAAGTATCTGATTTTGCTGTGTTCTTTTTTGGACCAGCGTCAATGTCTCCAAAGAAATCGTCATCATCAAAACCTGATCCCATGTCAGCAGTCGGTTCGCCAAGTTGAGCGCGGCCTTTTCCGACTATTCGCCAAGCTTCTAATGTATTAAAATACTTAACTGTGCCTGAGTTATCGACCCAATCTCGGCCCTTTACATTAAACGATATCGTTACTGTGTCGCCGATGCCATATGAGTCAATCATATCGCATTTTTCTTGTACTAATTGTAGCACAACTTTTTGTGAGTACTTCTCATCAGTTTCGATTACGAATTCTCTTTTCTTAAAACCTTTATTGAAAGTTTGAGCAGAAAAGATATCGATGATTGCTCCAGTTATTTCATAGTTCATAATTAAAAATTTGGGTCAGTTATTTTAATATCAAAATCAGTAAATCCTTCAAATAAGTCGCGATCTGCTTGTAATCTAGCCTCGACTGAATGGCCTGGCATTACTCTGGCTCCAAGCCTCTCTTTTCGGATAGCCTCATCGATATCGAAATACATAATAAAGCTTGTATTTCTATCTTCTGGTTTAATATGCGCAATTCCACTGGGTGTCATAATGAAAACATCATCTTCGTGAAACTGCTTGTTTGAGGTGCCGTATGTCCAACCGTTAAAACCGATTGCTTCATAGAACTCGTCATTGTCCTTCATGGACTGACATTGCTCTTGACTTAAAAAGAAATAGTCTTTGCCGTCTACTTCTCCTGGCCTTGGGGGACGAGTTGTATAACTAACCGCATATTTAAAACCTTTGCTCTCTAGTAATTTTCGCATATGGTCCTTACCTGATGCGCCTGGACCTGCTAATATTATTCTTTTATGCATGCTCTCTTTTATCAATCTAAATCAATAAGTTCTAGCTTCTCCGTGCAAGATTTTAAATACTGGAAACCTCAATGAAAACTCTCCATGTTGATCCTGAGTTTCTTCAAAATATTGAACCGTAATTGTTTTTCCTAGCAATTCGGCTGGATTATCTCTAAAGAATCGGCGTTGTTCTAGCGAAAACCCAGAGCCGACCTGAACTTTATTACCCCTATGCTCAACTATTGCATTCTTTAACATAAGTTCTTCAACTTCTGCCCCATTTAATATGACTCGTTGAACTGCTGTTTCGATATCGATTACTACATATTCCGCATCATGCATTTCCTTGACCTTAAGAATTTCATTAGATCTTTTACCGAGGTAAGTTGAGTCTTTTCTTAACATTAGTCCCTCCCATCCCTGCGCTCTAACTGTTACCATTAATTCCAAAATATCCTTCTCACCAGTTAACACAATTTGTTCAAGATGAGAAGCGTGAGGCAGTTTTGCAAAAGATAATATCGTCATTAATCTATAATTTCTAGTCCAAAAGGTTTCGCTAGAGCCGCCTAATAAAAAGTCATCAATAGTTAGCATATCGAAAGCCAAATACATTGGATTCTTGATTGTGTGGTCTTTTCTACCAATTTGCTTGATGATTCCTTGAAAATCCTCTTTGCCATTTTCGTCAACTAAACAGATTTCGCCGTCTATTACAGTGTTAACTAAATTCAATTTTTCCAGATCAGCAGCCAAGACAGATAATGTTAAAAATTCATTACCGGCTCTAGAGTAGAACTTAACCTTTCCATCTGCATCAAAAATAGAAATGCAACGAATTCCATCAAGTTTGCGGCTTACGAACCAAGTATCGTTAGCAAAGTCAACCTTTTTCTTGGTCTTTTCGTCGTATGGCATTGCTAGAGCTACGTCAAAAGTTGGAATCGTTCCAGGGAGAACTGTGTTTATCAGAGTAGTAGTGGCTCTAGTTTTCAAGTTTCGGTCTATCACATCATAGATGATCTCTGCGTGAGCTTGATTCTTATTAATAAATCCATTCACTGCAGCAATTGCATGATTGCCAGTGAGCCGGCGTTCATTCAGGTCATCGAGTAACTGAAACAGAGTATCATGACAGTCAAATACTAAATCTGCATGTTTCTTGAGATTATCTGAAGTTACATAATACTTTTTAAATGGATGATATGTATACTTTAATATTTGCCTAAAGTATTGAGAATCATACTTTCTAATTATTTCTTTCTTGTCGTTTGTTGAGGATGTCGCTTTCATTTCTTCAATAAATTGCGATATCATTTCAAAATTATCCATATGGTATTTGTTATCTAGTTAATATACAAAAAAAGAGAGCGAATGGCCGCTCTCTACTAACAAAACTAAAAAAATAATTATTGAGCAGATTCTTCTGCACGATCATTCTCAAAATCCATTGCTTTTTCCAAAGCAGAGATTTGACTATCAAGCTCTCGCATAATGCTAATTACTTGTTGTAATGCAACCGCTACTTTGAAAATCTTTTGTGCTGGACCAACTCCTGAACCCTCATACCGATTAACTAAAACGGCTAATGCTTCAACTGTCGCAGCTGTCAATTTAACAGTTCGAGTTTCATTGTTTTTTGGAGTATTTTGAATGGCTGCGTCTAGTCCAAGAAATGCATTAATTAACATAAATGCATCATTTGGTCCCTTAAACGAAAATTTAGAATTGCATGAATTCTTTAGCCATTTTAGGTCTTCTGAGTCCAAGTTAACATCAAAGAGACCGGTTCTCATTTCAATTAACTTGTCAAGTTCAGATTTTGGATCTTCAATTGGCTGCGATGCTTCGCCAGCAACCGCATCAGTTTGTAAAGTTTCTTCTTGGAGAACTGGATTCTCTAATGTATTGTCCATATTTTAATAATGATTTATAAAATTTTACTAAGAATCAGAGAAAAGGTTTAGTTCTTTACTCTATCTAGAATAATTAATTGGGAGTATACCATTTTTGGATAGGCCTCCTCAATTTCAATAAAACCAGCCCAATCAACCTCCTCAAGTTGCAATTGAGTCTTGGGAACACGCTCTGTTTCTAAACCGATTTCAGATAAATCTGAAATTCGACATATTGCATAATGGATAACACCAACCGGCTTTTGTCCTCTATATACAGTTACTGAATGAATCGTCGGTTCAAGCTGATCAGCTCGTAATCTAATTCCAGTTTCTTCGTATGTTTCCCTAAGTGCCGCTTCTAATTCGGTTTCACCAGCTTCGATCGAGCCCTTTGGAATACCAACTGTTCTCTTTTGCCAACTTGCACCAGTCGGGTGAACTAATAAAATCTTTGTTCCCCAAACAATAGCAACTCCAGCTGCTCCAAATTGTGATCGTTTTTTCTCAACGATAAAATTCTCAAAGTTTTCAATCATCGATTTTAGTGTACGTTGCTTGGACGTATTTTGCCTTTTTTAATTCTTCTCGACGCTTAACGCTAGGTTTAACAAATTCCTGTCTGTCACGAAGTTCACGAACAGTGCCCATTTTATCGCTTTTTCTTTTATAAGCTTTAAGGGCTTGATCAATATTTTTAAACTTAGAAACATCTACGATAATCATACTTTATATTTTACCAATTTTTTTATTACGGTTCTCACTAAACAAAACTAGAGAGATTTCTCTCTCTAGTCAATTTATATGAATTTTACATTATTCTTCTTTTTCTGCTGGTTGAGCTGCTGCCGCTCCTTTTTTCATGTTAACTGAAATTTTAGAAACTTCATCAGCTAAAGGTCCTGCTCCAGTAATACCGGCCCAGTAACCATTAACTAGAGATAACATATCTCCGCTCAATTCTTCAGAAATACAGTAATCATAGAAAGATCCTTCATCTGAGAAATTTTTCTCCCAAACTCCAAGAACCAATTGCGCTGATTGCTGATCTAACGATAAGATCATGAATGCAATTTGCAATTCGTCGGCTCCGTCAGTATAACCTTTAGCTAGGTCTCTGATCTGTGAACAATACGCGTAAGCTGCAGATTCTGCATCAATTTGCTGACCTCCAGTATTTACATCAGACGTAGCTGCACTGATTCCCTGAGCGGTTGCAACGCCAGCTCCAACACCTGCGCCAACTGCGGCACCAGTTCTAGCCGCATTACCGGCTGCTGTGATTGCAGAAAATCCACTCTTTGCTAAATTTGCATCAGTTGCGCCGGCTGCTAAAGTAGCAACGTTTGCGCTTCCTCTAATTCCAACGCCAGTTGCATTTCCGGCAAGGCCTGATCTAAATGCTTTACCTGCTCCGGTAATCTTATTAACTGCGCCAGCTGCTCTGATTGCTCTTGCGCCTGTAAGTAATCCCTTAGCCGCTGCACCTACTCCAAATGTTGCAATCCCGATTACTACGTCAAGCGCTAACGACTGTAAGAAATCTACGCCGAGTGCAGTACGAATATCTTCTTCGGTAATTTCTTGACCATATAGAGCTCTAGCGAAAGCATCTGGGCTACCAGTAAATTCTCCGTCTAGTGCATCATACAAATCTTCTTTGTATGCAGCAGTATATGCTACGTTAAGCGCATCGAAAATTGCTTTTGAATTTGCACTGTTTGCTGCAGCGGTTTTGTGAATCGCTCCAGCCAATGCAGCTAATTTATCTTCGTTTGTTCCAAAGTTTAATCCAAAAATTGAAGTGCCTTCAACTCCTTTTCTAAATTGAGTAGCTAAGAAATTCATATCAAGGCCATCAATTAAAATCTTTGTACCGTCTTCATCGAACCAAACGGCAAAGTTTCCGTTAGGATCCTTTTGGCGGTTAACGATAACTTCGTAATCAATAGTACCGTCTTTAAATTTCAACGTTGTATTATTAACGTTTGCATCTTGGCTTAAGATGAACGGTTCTAATTGAGAAATAATAGAATCGTATTCTGCTTTTTTGGCAGTAGGATTATTAATGATCCCTTTAATTGCTTTTAGTCCAGCTGAATCAGTATCAAGCGGAGTTGCTAATGACTTAGCTGCAGCCTTTGCTTCAGCTGCTGGCACTGCTTCAACAACAAATGCGTTATTTTCAAGCATTAATGCGTATTTTGAAAGGTCTAATCTTTTCATTAGGAATTAGATTTTGTTACTTTTTATAAGGATCAGTTTGTTCTGAGTAAGTCCAGCCTTTATTTACGAAATAGTATTTAGCTCCGGCTACGTCAGGATTAGGTTTAACATTATCGCCACCGTCTTCGATTTTAGCTTCATTAAAGATTTTTTCAACGGCTGGTTTATCTAAACCATTTAATTTGCACCATTTTGCGATATCCGTGATTAGTTCACTAGTGATACTGTCTTTTGGCTTATTATCAGCAGTGAGCATACCTAAGCTTTCAGAAGTTCCGCCGCCGTAAATTCCGTCAATTCCTGATTTTTTCACTTTGGCAGCAGCTGCTGTGTCAGTTTTCTTATCAGCTCTCTTAAATTTACTAACTAATGTTTGAGTAGCTTTAATTTCAACAATTTTCTTTGAGTTCTTGCTGAATTTAACAGCATCGCCGCCATTCAATAATTTAGATTTTAGAAATGCAATTACGTCTGCATCAGCCACAATCTTTTCAACATCAACGTATTCAGGATTGGCATTAGTTTTTTCTTCTGGCTTTGGTGGAAGTAACTCAGAGTCTTTCTTAATTTCTTCAACGTCTTTCTTAATTTCTTCAGCTGTCTTATCGCCGGCTTTCATTTGAGCAGCTGATTTTGCATCAAAAACTTCAAAATTTCCAACTTTAACTAGTGGAGTTGCTTTAGTTTTATCAAATCCTTCTAGTTTCTTAAAGATGATTGCTCCCTTTAATAGATCACGAGGAGTTAGAAAACCTGGATCTCTTTCTTTGGCGATATCCATGAACGCGATTAACGTAGTGTCATCTGCGAATTTTTTAAACTCTGGGTGAGCTAGTGAAGAACTAACTGCAATTTGTGGAAGGCTTGCTTGTGGATCAAATTCTCTAAGCACAAGCTTAAATACTGCAACTTCTCCTAAATTTTGGTCAGGTTTGTCGGTTTTTAATTTGAATGAATCTTTTGCTTCAGTAACGAAGGACTCATTTACAAATTCATCAAATGACTTAAATAATTTCATTTCAATTTTTAACGTTTTTGAATTGTTCAAATGTCATGAACTGTGTACTTTTATTTATTTGGGCAGATTCATTAATTCGAGTAGTGTCAGTCGCTGGATCAGGTAGAGCTCGAGTAACTTCGCTAGGCTCGTTACCTGTATCCCAAGCTTCTTGGACAGCTTTCATTAATCTCTTCATCTCCTCGTCCGATTTGATTTTTCCAGATTTTCTAAGATCATTGGCCACTTTTCCGAGATTAGATTCATCTTTATTATTCATATACATCATCTTTGCATCAGAATCGTATACGTCAGAGAAGTACATCTCTACAATTGGGTCAGTATTCGTCATATCAGGTAGCGGATCAATGTCTGCTTCTAATCCTAAATAATTTAGAACTTCTTTCTGAGTACCAATTAATTTCTGATAATCATTATCTGTTAGGACTTTTTCTCCAAACATATTGTTTTCGTCATATAGTCCAGGATTCAACATATTTGAACCAGTTGCTGTGTTTGTTGCATCCGAACCAAGGCCGCAATCGTCTTTTGATTCTTCTGCTTTATTCATAACTTCATCAACTAAAGCGTTGAGTTCAGCCTTACCTGCTGCGTTTAAACTAGCTTCGTCAATTTGATATTCTTTTAGAATTTGAGCTTTAACTTTTTCACGAGTTGCCGTATTCTCAGCCTCTTTGATTAATTGAGTTGCACCAAGAGCAGAAAGTTCTTCGGTTGAGTCTATTCCAGAGATTGCCTTTTTCCATTCGTCATAGCACTTATTATTCATTATTGCCTTGGCAGTCTGTTTTAATACAAAGAGCAACAGACGACGACCTATTTTTTCGCGGTAGGCAAACCGTTTACTAATTTTAGTTAGGGTTACTAAATAATCATCAAAATGTTTTCCGTGCTTAATGAAGTCTTTTGGATATTTTGAGTATACTCTCAATACATTAGCTTCGCCGTCGCTTAACGTTTTTAGAATAGTCGGATCCTCCGTCATTTCTTTGAACAGTTTTGCAAGACCATCACTATCTCCAGCATTAACTGCTTTCTTAACTAATGAGGAATCTACTGACCAGCCAGCTGATCTTAGTACTCTAGTAGCTTGTGGATTCGCTAAGATCTTATCAGTTGCCGTGATTGCATCAGTGAAAGACATGCGAGCAACTGCAGCATTTACGTAAGCTTCTTGAGCAGCCTTTGGAGCGCCAGCTTCAACCATTTCTTTAAATGCTTTGCTGTTGGTTGCCTTTGCAACAAGATCTCCGTCTCCAGCTGCGAGCTTATTAAATTTATTTACTAGCCCGTCGATATCTGCTGCTGGGACCCCTTTTGCAGTAGCGGTTGCTGCCACATCGGCTTTAGTAGATGCGGCTAATACCGTATCGCCTTCTTTTAATGCAATGACTGCTTCTTCTGAACCCTTAACCGCTTTCATTAATGGAACTTCAATATTCGTTTCAATAAATTTAACGAATTTGTCTCCTTTAACCATACCGAAGGTCGCAATGCTCACTACTTTTCCAAGTAGGGAACCGACCGCCTTTAATATTGTAACCAATGATCCTTTAATAAATCCAATAAATCCTTCGAGACCCTTTGCAAGAGTAGAAGCTTTATCGATACCAGCAGTTGCTTTCAATTCAGCTGAGGCTACTTTAACTGCAGCTGTATCTGCTTTGAATATTGCAATTCCTAATTTATCAAGTATTTTTGCAAATGGAGTAAGGCTTAACTTAAGACCTTTAAATATGTAATTTGCTGGAATTGCTGCGATTGCTGACAGTATTGCAAGAAACCACATTCCTCTAGCTCCATAAATTAGTGCATTCAATAAGTTAGCAACAACGTCAATTGGAAAACCAACCCACGAACCTGGAACCAATCCAATAATGTCTAAAATTAAATGTAGGATACCGATTGCAGTACCGCCTTCAGTAATTGCGCTTAGTAGGCTTTTTACTGAATCCCAAAGTCCTTCGTAAACAGCCATTGCTTCGTTTACTGCTTTGCGATAAGCCTCTTTTGAAACTAAACCGGCTTCTGCGATGTTTGCAAAAAACAACAAATGCTGAGACTCATTAATTTCTTCAATTTCATCAAATGATTCTAATAGAACCTGTTGATATTGCTGAGTATCGGCAGTTGCTTCGTCGAAAGATAATCGTATTGAATCTAAAGATTCCCAAATCGTCTGAGGAACTGCTTTAACTAAATTAATTAGTTGATTTGACGATTCCTCGTTGATAAATTGGTAATCTTGTGCAGTTAGCACATATTTCATGAATAAAAACCTTTTTGGTTATTTATTCATTAGATTTTCCCTTATTGATGAGCTGTTGGACCTGGTGAAAATATAGAGATAAGTAATCTTCTGGCGAAGATTCAGCTAAATATGTTAATTGTTCGATAGCCTGCTCAATTGTAGTAAAACTCATTGCTGGATGAAGAGTCTTGTCGTTATATGAAACGGTAACGGTTCCGAACATAGCGGCTTCATACGTTCTAGCTGGCAAAAATCCTTTTTCAGTATAGAGATCCTTACTGATATTGATGCTTGCGATTGAATTTGCAAAGCTTTTCCAAATTTCTAGCCGATCGGCTCTTGGTATTTGCTTATACACTTGGATTCCGTCAACTGGTTTGCCAGCATGAGTCACAAGCAATTGAGTTCCATCAAACATTGAGTGACCATCTAGTGCAGTAAGTAAATCCAAAATAATCGAATTCTTGGAATGGCCGACCTTATAGTTCTTGAAATCTAAATTTCCATAATATAACACATCAGTATTCTTTTCTCTATTTAGAATACGCTCAGTGTTTATTGACATACAGTCCATTGCGAATCGTTCTCCGATTCCAGGCATGTCAATAGATGGAATTTTTCTGGTGAATGGGTATCTTTTGGAATTTAGGAAAGAATCTGGCAATGACAAATCAGTATCAAGTACATACACCGGAACCGCCATCGCAGCTGCTACCTTTATTAATCCTTCAAATTCGCGGGCATCAAATAAACCTTTTGCCAGCGTTGATAGGTTTCTAAATCTGGCTTTTACATAGATTGCTGAATACTCATTTGCCATAATTCGGTCAACTGTCTCCTGAAATGGAATATCATATTGATCGATTATTTCATTAAAGTATCTGATATTTAATTTGCCAAGTTCTCCATCTGGAAAAATCGCAGTTGTGTGAAAGCTTGGCAAATACGAATAGAAGTCGATTTTGCAATCTCCTTCAGATTCCCTAATTGCATCCAATAGACCGATTTGGTAAAATGAGTGTCCGGGAATATCTTCTTCAAATATACCAAGTTTACCAAAATAGGCGTATAGTATCTTTTTCATGCAATTAGATATTTTTAAAGCCTGCAAAATGGGTAATAAAATGTTTACCTGAGGCAGCGTTTTTATTTACAAATACTTTATCAAAGTTTGCATTAAAGATCTCCATCATTTCTGCAAATTTATTCTGTCGCTCAGGTCCAGTTAACCAAGAGTAATGAAAATGATATTCAATTATTGCAAGACGAATGTTTGACCAATCAGTAATTGCTTTGACCATGTCATATTCCATTCCTTCAATGTCCATTTTAATAGCAGTTACACCCTTCAATGCATCATTTATGTTAATTGCTTCGACCGTAGTCGTCGATCTTCCTTTTATTGGATGCACTGAGTGTTTTCCAGAATCCTGAGACAAAAAGAAGTCTACTGATTTTTGATCATCGTGAACAAGGGCCTTTTCGATTATTTCACAACGATCAGCTACTCCATTTAGAGCAAGATTGCGCTGAGCAAAATCGACATTGTTATGAAATGGCTCATAACTGTATACCTTTTTTACTTTTGGAAATTGGGTTAATAATCTAGTCGCAAAAATTCCAATATGACCACCGGCGTCTAACCAAACGTCTTCTTGGTTAAGATCAGCTAGAGTCAATATAGACCCGTCTTCTGAAAAGTGTGGAGTAAATAGTGGCTTAAAATATTCTCCACCAGTAGGCTTGATTGAGATATTTTGAGATACGTTAAATTTGATTTCGTCTTCAGATCGAACTACGAATTCATACTCATGGTATTTGGTTTTCTTCTTAAAAGTTCGCAGATCTCCCGAAGCTAGAGCTTCATCATACGACGACAGGACATTTGACATAATCTATCAGTAATATAATTTAAGCTATTATACTACTTATCTTCCTATCTGGTTCACTTTGGGTTAAAAATCTTTTAACGTCAGATGCTTAAGTTTTGACTGAAATTTGATTTGGTCTGCTGATTTTTTAATAAAAGAAAACGGTACCTCGTGAGAAGTACCGTCGTCTAATATTACTAAATATGTATTCTGGTTAACCGCTGCGATCTTTCCAAAGGCTCCGTTTTTTAATTCAATTCTGGTTCCAGCATTAAATTTTTTATCAGTTAAAATTAAAAATTCTTCAGATTCTCTTAGTCCTTTTTTTTAGACTGATCTAGTGTAATGTATTGGCTCTTTAAAGAATTTACATTCTTTTCTAAAGAGTGCTTTAATTCGTTTAATTTGTCAGCGTATTCATCTGTCATATCTGAACCAGCTAGAGCTTCATCTATTGAGCTAATTGATTTTTCTAGTTTTTCAATGTTCTTTTCGATTGAAGACTTTTCAGTATCTACGTTTTTATTGAATTCTACGTTCTCTTCCAATTGGATTGAATAGAGTTCAGTAACATCATAATGGAAATTTTCCATTACATAGTTGTGAAATGCTGGTCCTTCCATCTTCTTAATTGTTCTGGTTTGACCAAGTTTTTCAAATACAAAAATATTTTCGTTTACTGTAAATACGTATGCATCATTTTCAAGTCTTTCGTTAACTAGTCTTTTTGCAAAATCTAGGTGAGCTACATTTTCTAAGCAAGAAAGAAGTTTTGTAATGTTTGTACGAGTTTTAACTGATTCCATTAAAAAGATTTCAGATACGTTTGCTGCATTTGCGTCTTCTACCGTCTTTCCATTTACTGTAAACTGTAGAGTATTTTCATGAAGTTCAAAACCAATTGTCATTGTTTTTAACTTAGCTGAATATGTGTTTCCTTTGTGTGAGAAACCTAATGCATTAACTGCTTCATATAGTTCAAAGAAATCTGGATAATCTTCTGCTACCTTCTCTGCTTTAACTTGAACTGGAGCATCTTCGCTTGACAGTTTAACAAAGCTGTTATCAATAACTGTCATTACTTCATTTTCAGAGATTGCTAGATATGGAAGAACTACTGAGTTCACTTGAGCATCACCATTACCGATTCCGATATTAAAGGTTCCAGCTGAACGAGCTTCAACCATACTTAACGTATTAACTAGTCGGTTAACGATAGGCATATTCACCTTTCCACGAAGTTTCATTTTTAAAGAATCTGAAGAAATCGTGTTTTCTAGCAAGCACTCTTCAAGAATTGAACATGCTTCTTTGTAAATAATTGGACTTGCTTGGCGCATCTCATGAATTGCATTCATAATCTCGAATTTAGAACGGTTTTCTTCAAGATGAGAATTTACTTGAGCGAGAGCCTCAGATACAGATGGATCGTATGCATATTTTGAAAGACCGCTAATAAAATGAGAAATCATTCTGAACTCAGGTTGAGTAGCAACGCCGCTTTCTAGAACAACTAGAGTATGTCTGAAAACTGGGTCGCTAGCCAAAGCGCTCTCTTTTAGAGCCTTGATCTTTGTCGCTAGATCAGCTGAGCCAGACATGGCTTTTAATTTTTTAGCTGGTGTATTAGCTAAGCTCTTGAATTTTGCAACAACTTCTTTTAGAGATTCGTTTGCAGTTGATTCAGAAAGCTGAGATAATGTATTTAGAGCATTTTCAAATACCTCCGCTGGAGATACTCCCAATAGGATTGAGTTGTTGATAGACTCTACTACCATTTTAGTGGTAATCGCGTTCTTTACACTCTCATTGGTGTTAAGCTCAGTTACTAGTTCTTGGATAAGGCCGTTCATTAATAGTCCTTCTTTTTTTTGTTATTTATCTATCGGTTGACTATGTTTATTTATACACAAACCTGCGTATATCTTATAACATCGGCGCGCCAGCATTACCTGACTCGTCACCAAAGCTTGAACCGAGGTTGTTTTTTACAATTACTGACCTTGGTGTATTTTGAGCTCCGCCGGCTGAGTTTATTGCAGATACAGTAGCCGTGGTAGAAGCTGTGTTATTTGCAGCAGAAGCAACTGGGGCTGCACTAATTGCATTAATATTAGCCTTTGGCTCAACTAAGGTAGTGCCAACTTTGATTGCTTTAACGGCAGCTGCCTTCTTCCATTTATCTACTTCTGATTCAAGCTCCGATACTTTAGTCGTCAACGATTTAATTAAATCCGCGTTTCTAGATGCTTCTAACATAGCATTTGCCCCAGCCGTTTCATTCTGGATGATAGATTGATAGTCGGTTGACGATCTCCATTTACCGGTGTACAACATTGACTCAGTACCATCCTCAGATATCACGGTTATAATAAACAAGTCGTCAGTTGAATCAAGTATCTTTATCGCTACTTGTTTGCTTATTTTAAATGCAATTTGACCGTACTGTAAATTCTCATATGCAGCATCTTTCATATTCGTAAATTCAGCAACAACGCTCTTACCGAATGCTAACTTAAATGTCGAATTTAGATTTAATGACATTGGCGTTGGAGCATCAGATGTTGCAACCTGCTTGTAAATATTAAATCTAATAAAGTTGTCAGTTGGATCGATCGGTAATATCATTTTTCCCTGACCATATACAACTTCATTGCCCAATTCAGTAGAAGTAATTAATGCATTTCTTGAACTAAGCAAGACGTTTGATTTATGAAAAAATACTGGAGCAGCTACCTTCTTCTCTTGAATTTGTATTTGAGAATTATTATTGCCTAATACTACATTAAATGCACCCGATGCATCAAAAGTGGTCTGTTGAATTTTGTTGTACACAATATTTGATTGAGGTCCTCCGATCAATTCAATCTTAGCTAAAGACTTTCCGTATTTGTTCGGATTGAATATAGTCATTGAACCGGTTCTAATAATATTTTCACTAGTCGCTTTATTAAACAATCTTAGTGTATAGTCGATCGACATTGAAACTGCAACTGCTGCATTTTTAAGAATCGGCCGATATGCTAGAGGTTCTCCAAAGTTATCTTCTTGATATATGACTAAATTCCCAGATGAAATATAAGCTGTTCCAACTTGTTCAAAAACTTGAAGTTGGTGAATCAATATCCAATTTTGATCTGATCCTCTACGATTTAGAATTGAAATTAGGTCTTCTGGGAAGGCTCCATTCCAAGTCGCATAATATTCAATATAGTCTCCATCTGGTGCCTCTTGAATAACTGCTCCCAAATCATCAAATTCGTTTGTTTGAGAAACCGCTGCTTCGTAATTTTGTGTTACTAAATATCCGTTATATTCTATGTTATTTGTTCCATAGATTATTTCAGAATTAGCTTCCTGTAAAAAGACTGTAACTGGAGAATTCTTAATAAATCCAATTCCGCCAGTCGCTAAATACTCAAATGAGTTTGGACCAAATTGATCAAAATTATCGTTTAGGTACTTGATTGAAGGAATCTTAATATCAATATACTTATCGTATACTGCATCTCCGAGGTAAAGCGGTCTAACGTTTAATGATAAAATATCTTCAGCAGTTATTGAATCGAGTACTATATTCGAAAAAATAAAGTTACGAAGATCGTTTAGTTTGTGTTTAACTCCAACTATTACAGAGCCAACTTCTTCAAAATTAAATCCTGAAGCAAAGTGGAATCTAACGGTATCGAATACTAAATTCGCTGAATATAGTGTATTGATAGCACTTTGCGTAAGAGCTGGATCGTAATCTTGATATTCTGGAGCAATATCACTATCCAACAAAGCAAGTCGTGATCCGCCGATTGGTGCAACAGTAATGTCTTTAATATTATGGGTTTTAGATAAGTCACCATCGTCATTATAAACCTGAATAAGGTCCAAGGTCGTATTATCCAACTTGTAGAAAGTAGACGTAATTAACTCTGGCGATGGATCACCAAGAGGATGTGCCATAAATTCTAGCACACAATAGTCAGATAATGAAACGAATGTTGAAATCATTTATACTTCTTGCCTAATTTAAAAGTTAACCACGATGGAGTATAGCTAACTCCAACTCCGATATATGGAAAAAAGGCTGGTGTCTGTTGCATAGAAAGACCATATCCACCCTGAATGCCAATACCGAGATAACCTGAATATTTTTGATTTAATTGACGTTCAATCATATTGATTCCAGACATTTGAACTTGTGCTGGAAACTTTGTGCTTGATGTAATGTGAAAAATTCCTTCTTTATCTTTTGACATTGCTAAGGCTAGAGCAATACCAAATTCGGGATTAATTTCTACTTTACCGTCTTCTATTTTATTGTCTTTAATCTTAGTAATAATTTCACCTAGGATTTTATAGTAGTTACCATCACCATATTGTTTGTCAATGTTAATTGTAATTGACGAGTCTGATGAAAGTGAAGCAACGCTTCCAGGTGCACCAATTCCAGAAATAACCTGATCTTTAAAGTTAATTTGGTTTTCTAGATAGGCAATCATCTCTTGGCCCTTTGCTCTCTCGCCGAGAACATCTTCATACTTATCCTTATATTTTGATAAGTTTTCTTCGATTGTTTCTTTATCGCCGGTTAGGATGCTGATCTCTGATTTATAGTTACCAGCCTCGTCGTGCCAATATTCCATAGTGTCTTGCAACACCTTTAGATTATTTTGGGCAGTTTTTTCCTTCTGTGCAAGAATCGCAAGTTGTTGCTTGAGTGTATCTTTATCAGAACACTGCTTGAGTGCCATTAGAATAAAGAGACCAAGTACTGCAATAACAACCCACTTAAGATTACTTGACAGGATTTCAATGAGTTTCATTTTGAATTAGGTCCAGTATTTTTTTAAAGTCAACTGGCTCGCCAGTTTCCTTCTCTATTTTATCTATTAGACTCCTTTCCCTCTGTCTATTTTGCTCAATCTTCATGAGCGAATTATTTCTTAATATCTCAAGAGTATCGATTCGAGCTTTAATATTGTCTAATTCGGCTGAGATTTCATTATACTTAGAAATAATCTCCTTTATTTGATCAAAATATTTTTCCATTATGATGATAATTTAACTTTAATTCCTCCAGCCAATAACTCGTATATTGCATTTAGTGTTGCATCATTTATTCGGTTATTGTAATTTCTCACTTCTTTATCTTCTGCCTGGGCAATAGATTCGGTCATAGGCTTCTCAGGCTTACCTGCTGTGTATATTGAACTTTGATCAACTTGCGTGACGTTTGACGTATTGATTTGGTCTCCGTTCTTTATAGTTGATACAGTTTTGCTAAGATCACTACCTACATTTTGAATAGCAGTTGACACTTGAGTTTTCATAGAGTCTACTGATTGCACTACTGGATTAACTGGCCGGATAATCTGAGCAGTTTCACTTTGGCTAATTAATTCGGACGATTCAACTCGAGCAGACTCGATTGATTTATCTTGGTTAGCCGTCGCATTCCTTTCAGTCATTTGCGCAATATTTGAAGATTCTAATCGAGTCGTTGCTTCTTTAATTGCGGCCTCCTTATTTTGAATAGTTGCAATAACTGCTGGATTTAAATATTCTTGCAAATTGTTTAGCTGTTGAATTGCTGAATTTTGATTTGCAATTACTGTTTCAGCGTTCATTGCCAAATTAGTATTAGCATTAGAAACTACTCTTGATGCTTCCACATTTGTTTGGTTTGCCTGATTGTATGTATTTACGGCGTTTGCAACAGTTGTATTATTGATTACTTGCGAAGTTGCATTTGATACGGCGGGTTGGGTTTGCGTTTTAAATAATGAATCTAACCCCGCAAGACCTGCCATAAAATCGCTCATCTCAGTCGTCTCAGTTGGAGTGCTCTTTACAATCGACTTAGGCAATGGTGCGGCAAGTCCCTCGAGTAAATTTTCGCTAGCTACTTGGGAAACGTTTGTTGCCGTTTGATCAGCAGTCGTATTGAGAGCAGAATTTATAATACCAGTCTGTTCAGCATAAGACTCAATACCTTCATAGTCAGTTTCATCCAAATCTATTGATTGCTCTAAACTGACTTTTGCAAATTTTTGATAAGCAATTAATATTCTAGTTTGCGAATCGACTATGCCATCTTCAGGTAGACCAAGACTCTTCTTCCAGGAATTTAGAGCAGCAGTAGTGCCGTCTCCAAAGTTTCCGTCTATTGAGGCGGGTTCCATCCCCAAAAAAGTTTGAAGATCTTTTACGGCTTTACCCTTGGAACCTTTCTTTAAATCTGCTGGCATCTGTTCTGGTTATTTACTAAGATTATTTATCAGCTCTGAGAGCTTGGGGATAATCCAGACGGTCGGTCACGACTTATCTCAAAAACTTCTTGCGATATTGAACTGGTCGATCCGTCCCCAGCAGTTTCAATTTCTTTTACGACTAATTGTTTATAGATCGAGTATTCATAGAATGGCAATCTATAGAGGCTGTCGAATGACTGGTTAAGCTTCACTGATAATACCCTGTTTGCCTCAAACAAGTTCATCAAGTCTACCTGAAATAAGGAAAAGACTTTTGATAGTGAAGCTTGATCCCAAAAAAAGTGGAGACGTCATTTTGGATCCGCATTTTGGGCAGTTTAGACTTACTGATAGTGATTTGCTCTCCTGAAAAAGCGTTGCAAATCTGTCAATAAACGAAAACTTATTGATGTGCCAATTTAAAGACTCATTCTTTAGCTTATTATATTCAGCATCATCAAACGTGCTCCAATCTTGCACAAGATATGGTAAAAGCTTGACAAAAGCCCGATCAACAGTTTTTCCTTTCTTTCGATCAGTAATTATTCGAGTTCGAATTCTCTCTATTGCACCAAGGGTCGGAGCATATAGGTAAAAGGTCTCATTAAGTTTAGTAGATTCTACTTCAAAACACTTATATGAATCTTTGAAGTACTGCGAAAATTCCGGCTTCATGTCAAACGATTGCATTAGTGAGCTGGTCGTTCTGACTTCAGTCGAATATTTTGAGTCATCGGCACAAGTTTCAGTACATTCAAACTTAGTCCATAAGACATTTTCTTTGTTTGGAAAAGTCTGTTCGTGAATTGCAAAGATGATATACATTCGGTCTACTTCGCAAATATCTCTCCATGATAACCATGAAGCAGTAGTCTTAGTTTTAATTCGAATGCACTTTTCTAAAATAAAATTGAGCTTATCGTCAATGTCTAGAGCATCGGCCTCATCAATGGTTGACCAATGTCTAATTTCTCCGACCGTAGCTGCCCTAACTGTAATCTCAGTATCGTCTGGATAAAAAATTCCGCCAGATGGCAAATTAGTAAGTGGAATGTTTTTCCAAAATGAATCGTTTGCACCGGATATTGTTGACTCAGTCGATTGCTCAGTTATGACAGCTTGGCCCAATGAAACGGGCGGTTTTTCTGGCTCAATTGAATTTTTGCCATAAGCTTTATCAGTTTGTTCAAGGAATGACTGAGCATCTTCCGGGATATATCCCTCTATTTCGCTCATAAATATTGACTTTTTTAGAATTTTATATTAAAAATTCCAAGAAAGTTTTTGCTTTTGCTGAGCTGTGTTGAACCGATTCGTTTAATCTGATTAGGCTTTCGGGATAGACTTCATGTTTTTCCAATGTGTCTGGATCAGTAATAAAAGCTCTAATTGTTTTTGTATTCTTGTCTACTTTGAATGAATCAAATTTACCAACAATCGGTTTGGGATTCTTATCAGTATGGACTGAATTTACTTTAACTCCTTTGATTCGGCCTCCTACTTTGAATTGAGAAGTTAATTCCTTAATTTCTTTATCAAAATCAGATGGTTCAACATCAGTATTTGGTTTAGACAGATCAGCTAATGGAAGAATCTTGATTGCAATACCTGGTGTAAAGTTACCACGAGATGCAACAAAATTAAAATCGCCCTTACCATAGAATGGAAGGCCTGACATTGCATTTTGACGTTGACTATATGTTAATACTGGTCCCATTAGCAAGAACTATTTGGATCTGGATTTGTTTTAGTTTTAATTAATAGCGCTGATACTTTAACACTAAATTTTGTACTAGGGTTTAATATACTTAAGCTATTTACAATTTTAGTTGGGTCAGTTGTTGCATCTGGGGCAAAATACATATATGCCTCACCAATAGTAAAGTTAGAAGAACTATTTCCGCCATTCGAAAAAATCGACGAAATATTTCCAGTTACGATATATTCAGATGGATCGATCTCTGCACCGTCTTCATCTAGCTTTGGATATTTTACAAATAGTAAAACTCCTTTTACATATGATTTATTTGGATTTAAAACTTCAACGAATGTTAATACTGTATTTGGGTTAGTTGCAGTAGCGGGGCTTGATAAAGTCAAAGCTGTGCCTGAAATGGCAACAACTGTGGTCCCAGCAGTAATTCCAATTCCGCTAACCGTGCTGCCAACTCTAATTAAATTATTTGCAAAGGCAAGGGTCACGGCTGTACTATTTAAAGTAGTCGCAGAAGTTGCAGTTGTTCCACCAACTAGTGCATTACTAAAAATTATTTCATTTTGACCTTGGCATATTTCAAGATCTAGATTGGTAAAGCCATCTACTGGAAAAGTAAAATTGTTGAATTCGCAAAATGATGATACTAACTTCTCTCTATCGAATATTGAGAAACAGCCATTTACTAACTTGAGAGTGTTCTTGATAGGATCACCATCGCACAAACTGCCAAATGCAGAATTTACGCGTCTTTTAACTGGATCATCACTATATTTGATGTACATCTGTGCCGGCTACTTTTTTAGACCCGGCCTCCCCTAGATAAAATCTCGTCTAGATTTACCTTTTTTAAAGGTCGGACGGGCTCTTTATTATTATCTATCTCCGTTTCAGTAAGAACTTTCGGTTCAGGCTTAATGTAATCAACTAGTGATTTAATAAACCCAAGTGCAACAATTGGAAGAATTGCACCAGACACAATTGAGAGCATTCTTTTCTGATAAATGAGTTCCTCTTCGTTTAGTCCGAACAGCTCAATCCATCCCTGAAAATTCTCAAGATGAGTGTATGCGTAATAAGTATTTCCCATTGCCTGCATAGCAGTTAGAGTAATGAATAACAACCAAACGATTGTCTTATTCATTTTTTCTAATGCAATGATAGATGCTAAAGATGCGGCTGCACCCAATTCGAATGCGATTGCTAAGCTGATAGCCAGCCACTTAGGGTTGGACATGCTAAAAAAGTCAATTACGTGAATTGTCGATATGATTGAAACTAAAAAATAAAGAGTAACAAATGTTCCAATAATAGAGACGTTTACAGCTTTATTACGGTCGATTGTCATTTAGCCTCTATCTTATTTTTAATATCGGATAGACTAGTCTTTCCCTTGTCAACATCTTCTTCGTAAATCAAGAATTCAAACATTGTTTGTTGACTAATATGTTTAACTTCAGCTGCTGTAACTGGACCAGCTTTAACTAGCGAATCCGTTACGTCAGCTGCGACTTTTGCTTGTTTGTATGCCTTATCTGCTTTTCTAGATACGCTACACTGTTGAACGAATAGAATAAAAAGAAAGCCAAGTACAATTACCTTAAAGTGTTTTTCAATGAACTGCATCACCTTAAAAAATTTTTAGTTATTTATCTGAACATACTAGTCCTTCAACTGAATTGCCCAATCTATAAAGAGCTGATAGTTAATCACCAGTAAAACTAGTCCAGTTAACCACGATATACTCTTTAGCCAAGTTCCAAACGTAGACTCCCAACGATATTTGACCCAGATGAGATACGCGTAATACTCAGTTGTCTTAATTCGTTGATAATCAGCTGAAATTATTTCAAGTAAACCATCTTTCATGAAGACTTGGTTTCTTTCAGCAATTGCCTCAGTTACTCGGCTACGTTCAAGAAGATCAGTATCTTGGCCAGCCAACAGAGTCTCTGGCTGTAAGTTTATTACAAAATAGACTCTCTTTAACCAGTCAGTTCGCATACCCTTTTCTTTGAGCAGGCCTTCCTGTGCAAGGCGGCCAATTACCTTTCGATAGAATTGATAATTACTAGCGTCGCGATAGCAGGCCACTAGGTTTTTCCAAAAGGAAACTGGGTTTAGCAAATCTAATATGTAACTGATCATGTATTATAGAAATTCTTTTAGTCTGTCTTTAAACTCCGGATTCTTTTCCAGAACATTTTCACGTAACATTTTTCTGGCTTTTCGAATCTTTGTTTTTACAGTATTGAGATTCATATTGTATTTCTCAGCTAGATCATTACCCTTCATGTGATTGAGCTCTTTATCAATTAAGATAGATTTCTCAACACAATCTGGCAAAGTAGTCATCATTCTGAGAGTCTCGACATATAGCGATTCGATATAAGTCTCTTTTTCTAATACAAAGCCAGAATCATCAGGTCGATCTACTTTGTTTTCAACGTCATCTAGCCTAACAGCAAACTGTGTCTTTAGTTTATGCTGGTGCAACAGTGATTCGTTTTTAGCAATAGTGTAGATCCAGGTAGTAAATCTGAATTTATCGCTATATGACTCAATACTTTTGAAGATTTTATACAACGTGTTGTGTAATACTTCTTCAGTAGGTTCAGTATTATTAAAGAATTTCCAAATGAAATACTTTAATTTTGGATACATTATCGATGCAAGTCTATTTCTATCTCTCTCGGAGTAGTCGCCGCTCTTGATTTTCTCAGCGAGCGTCTGCATCTCATCGTTTAATTGGCGGTTTAGTTGATCGTACGTGCTCATTTAGTTAATTTACCTAAGAAATGTATGATTTGGATTCTCATTTTTCCATTGTTCATATCTTTCAGTAATTTCAACTAAAATTTTATTTCGAACAATATCGGAATCTTTAAATTGATGAACTCCGACTCCAGGTACACCGCTTACTAGTTTAATAAAATCAGGAAGAGCGACCTTATTTTTAGAAATATCGTATTGGCTGACGTCTCCACAAATAAGTACCTTAGAATCTTTGCCCAATCGAGTCAAAAATAGCATCAGCTGTTTAAAGTCAGCGTTTTGAGCTTCATCTAATATCATAAATGCATTATCAAAAGTTGCTCCTCTCATGTATGCTAATGGTCTAAACTCGATTACTCCCATTGCCTCTAGCCAATCGACTATGTTTGGGTCATGTATCAATTTTACCATATTTGAACGATAACTTTCCATAAATGGATCGATTTTATCCTTAATTTCTCCAGGAAGAAAACCCAATTTTTCGCCCGATTCTTGTATTGGTTTTGACAAGATAATTTTTGAAATACTGCCACTCAAATAAAGTCTAAGAGCTGCATAACAGGCAGTAAAAGTTTTACTAGTACCAGCTGGTCCAAAACAGAATGCAATTTCGCTATCTTGGATAGTATCGAAATAGTGTTTTTGGCTTTCGTTTAGAACAACATGTCTTAAGTCAGCCTGTGATAATTCTAAAGTTTTTGATGTACGTCGGGTTGATTGCTTCTTTGGTCTAGTCGGCATCTACGTTTAATTCATTATTTTTGAGGTACTCTGTGAGAGCTTTGCACTTGGCGCATTTCTCATAGTCTTCAATGCTTTCGAAAAAGTCTTGGGCTTTCTTTAAAACTTCTGGCCAGTCTACTCGTTCGGCAACAACGTCTAATTTATCGCCAAGCACAACCATCTGCTTTATGAAAAGCCTGGCTGATTTTTGATCAATTGCAGTTTCTACACCCTGTAGTAACGTATTAAAGATTCGGATCTTATCGTTTATTAAATCAAATTTCATCAGCCAATTTATGAATTTCCATAAAAATATCCCAACATTCTCTTATACTCAGAAACTGAATCAGGATCTAATGCGGTTCTAAGTTTTGGCTGCCCGACTTCAGGTGTTGAGTTTAGTGCACGAAGTTCACCGAAATCGAAACCTGATTCAACTGTTAGGTATGCTTGGTCTAATATTTTTTCTCTAACTTCCCTTAAGTACGCTGGGTCTATTTTATCAATTTCTTCGTTTGCAATCTCCCAGAAATTTGGAGACTCAAAGAAAGCTGAGGTATTTACACAAGTAATTGCCAAGTCATCATTTCCGCTTTGGCTTCGATAAGAACCGTTCGACGATTTACCGAAGGAACCTAGCTCATGAATAGTTCTAAACTCGTTTGGTAAAATCCGATTTGTGCTGGCAATAAATTTATAGCGTTCACAGTACTTAGCTTTATTTGTAATAGTCAGTTTTAGTCCAGGCTTGTAACCCTTCATTGCTTCAGTATGCTTTGAATGGATTAGTTGACCAGGCCAATATTGTGGGGTATTGGTAATTCTGTCTAATACGTATTCGCCTTTATGATTTAACTCTATTAATAATCGAACTTTCTCTGGATTAAAAATAGAATACGTTAATTTTTCTAGCGTATTACAAAACTCATTAATGTCCTTTGTGTTTGTTCTAAAAATTGCAACTTGAATCAATCCAAAAACATCAGTTTCGTCTTTTACAAATTCCTTAACACTAAGCAGCATTTTAATCGGCAGCGGTATGAACTTAAAGACATTGATTACTGAATAATCTTTACCGACGCCATCTGCTGTATCGACTGATAGAATATAGTAATTACCGTCATTTCTAATATCATCTGGTGTGAGCTTTGCAAAGTTTGGATGTGCACTAAATCCATCAAATAAATCATCAAAGGAGGGATCCTGGCACCACTCAGGTTGGTCGTATGGAGTCCTAATATTAAATATTCTCTTGAGATCTTTCGACGATAGCAGTAGTTTATCGGAAGAGAAGAATTGTAATCCATATTCTTGGTTAAAATCTTCCTCAGATCCTAAGTTTGCGATAGTCATCTTCTTCCAGTCGTCGTCTCTGCCTGGAACTTGCCACCAATCCACTCTGAGCGGAGTATATGAATTTTTACCCTCTACCGCATCCATATAGATTTCATAAAATCTATTCATTCCATTTGGCGTTGACGTAATGATAACTTTGGAATTAGTCATTGACGAAATGGTTGGATATATCGCTCGATAAAAGAAGTCAAGGTATGCTGCATTAATGTGCGCAAATTCGTCAATATAGAGAAGATGAATTGTAAAACCAATACCTGTATTTTTGGTGGTAGTTCGACCAATCAATCTGCAGCCATTATCGAATTTTAGTGATAATACGTTATTTGAAATACAACCAGGTTTTAGGAAGAACGGCAAGTTCTCAAAAATTGATTTGATCTTGTCGACTACTTCTTTTGTGGTTGATGCAACGTTTGCAACTGCAAGTACATTCTTATCTGAATGAAATATCAGGAACCACGCAATGAATACGCCTGACATTACGGTTTTACCGATTTGTCGAGAGGCCATTAATATATTAAATCGGTTTGCCTTAAACGAACTTATAATCTCTTCTTGATAATCCCTAAGCTGAATAATGTCAATACCGTTTTCTGTCATAACCTGACAGTACTTATTGGCAAAATAGAGTGGATCAGCTTTGCATCGAGTAATTTCGTCCATTTCCGCTGGCGTATACTCAAAAACAATATTTGCTTTTTTCCAAGCCGGATCGTTATCTTTAAATGGAGAATTCTTGATCTGTTTTATATCAAACAGACCGTTTTCGAAATCTTCTAAGAGTTTATTAATTTTCTCAGAAGTCCATATTGCGTTTGATCCAGTTCCTTCGTCAAGTTTGGATACTTTGATTCGACTAGATCCACCGCTATTTGTTATAAAGTCTCTCATATTAAATCATTGATGTCGTCAGCGAAAGTATCCTCTTCATCATTACTTTCAGCAGAGATTAAATCGTCAAGACCTCTCTCTTGCATTACTTGAATCTTTTTAGCTGGGTGAGTTAGGTGCCTAACTTCACTTTCTTCAAGCGCTAAAGGTTCAACATCAATTGCTTTTACTAAATTTTTTGTGCCAGCCGTTACGAAATATTCTCCAGATTTTGCGTTTGCTGCTCCAAGCTGTGGAGTATCGCCAACACCGCCCTCTTTTAACTCAACTTCCTGTTTAGCCTTCTTGTAAGTATCTTCCAAAAACAAGAGATAGTTTGCCTGTGTCTTAACGACAGCCGACAATTTATCCTGTAGCTGACCAAATACTTCAAATAGTCTTGGGTGAGCGTTTCCCTGATTAATTTCCTCTGCAATCTTTTCGATTGCCATCTTTATTGTGTTTAACTGAAAAAAGATATTGGAAATATTTGCATTGTCTAGAGTCTGTTTATGTTTAAAATACTCATGTCGATCAATTACACCAAGGTCAACATAAAATTTGAATAGCGAATCAGTAATTGATTTCGCTTGAGCTTCAAACTTTGAGTTTAATTCTGCAAAATCTATTGGTGGTGCTTGTTGGATTTCATGCAACTGCTCGTCAACAACATCTGCGTGTTGCTCAGTTGGGTGCCCAGAATATGAACTTAATAGATCTTCAAGTTCACTTTTTATTTGAGCCTTCTTTTCTTTACTAAAAACTTGTCCAGCCATAAATTAGTTTAAGCGATTTTCGTTCTTGTCCAATGCCGGATTTGCGAAAATCTTAATCTGCTTAACTGCTTCGATGTGTTCGTATATGAAACGTTCAAGTCGACTTAGAACTCCGTCAAGTATTGGGGTGGCACCAAACATTTGGTTTGATAGTGTCTTTTTTAGGATATTACCTTTATAGTAATAGCCTAGATGCTTGCGCTTATCTTTTCTATTATACGCCGTCCAATATATCGAGTTTCTGATCATGTGCTTAAATTATATTATATGATGTAATGCTTTTGCGAGGTACTCTCTTTTTGATCTGAATGTTTAGCGCGCCGAGCTTATCTTCAGAAAGGCCTTCTGCATAAGTATTACCTTTGCTATCAGACCAGCCGCCTCTAATTACTGGGAATTCGTCTAGTCTAATAATGATGTCGTTGAATTCGTCCAGGCCGATTGGAGAAGCGGTCGGATTTTTAGAGAGAGAAATTTCATTCTTTTCTCCAAGAATACTGATGTTGACTGAGTCTACGCCATTAATCTCTTCAATAACTTTAATTAAATCACTCTTTGGAACTCGATCCTGTCGCTTTAATGAAATAAAGTATTTACCGATCACATCAGTAATGTCAGATTTTACTATTTCTGGCGCAATATCATCAAAAGCGATGATACTCACAAATATCACATATTTTGAAATAGTTGGATCGACTATTTGAATATCTGTTGAAATCATTTTTGTACCAGATCTCTCAATGTATTTAAGCAATTCATTCTTTTGGAAATCGCTCAATTTGAATTTGGAAACAGGCAGATTAAAATAATCTTCGCCACTCTTAAACAACTTTCTCACATCCGGTACTAAAAATAAGTTAATCATTCTAGAATCAAGAATAGTTCCATTTGCGTCCTGTGGCAGATAAACCTTGATAGTTGAGAACATTTGCATTTTTCTTAGTAGGACTTCATAGTTATCAGTATTTACTAGTGCGAAGTTTTTTGAAGCTTTTGGTGCAATAAGTTTAGTCAATTCAATGCTCTCTGGATCAACTCCAAAATTTGGAGGGCTAATTGTAAAAATGTCAAAGTAATCATTCATATTGATTTCTTCGCCAGTTGGTGCAAACCCAGTATCTTCAAACGTAAACTGGATTCGGCTAGGATCATCGACTTTGATATTACCGGCAGAGCCGTCAGTTGTTAAATATTCAACTATAATTTCTGAACCAGCATCTGGAATTAATCCAAAGTTTCCGTTTCCAAAGAAAATATCCACCCCGTTAGTAATACCAGTTTTGCAGATAAATCCCTTGCCTTTACGTGGAATATCTAATAGTGATTCGTATTTTGTCCATTTTTCTCCATTGACATATACGTTAACCATAAAGTTATCAATGTAGAAGTTATTCATAAAGCCCATTTGGAAAGAATCAAATGCTTTACCCTTTGCAGTAAACGTTTGAGTTTCAACAATTCCCTGTCTAACGCTAAATATAGTTGGAGTAGGCTCTCCAGTTAAGGCAAGGCGTATTTCGTCTTGTGGTAATTCAACCACATAGGTCAATCCATTCTGTGTACACTTGAGTCTAAATAGGTTATTAATGATTGCTTTGTTTGCAGGCAGCTCATTAGAATTTAGATTAGGTTTTCTGATAACTCTAATTTGAGCAGTTGCCCCAATTGCTCGACTTGGATTATGCCCAGCAATTGCAGCTAGAGAATAAATCGAACTTGCCCTAGACGCCTCATTTAAATTAAGTTCAGTAATCGCATCTTCGATATAGTAGAAGATAAGCTGACTTAAGTTTTCAAATACAATCAGCAACTGACCATATGGCGAGGCTGCAGTAAAGATCGATTTTCCCTGCTTGAATCTTTCTTGTAGAAACTGCAGAGACTCCGATAAAATATCGCGGATATTGATTCGAAGACTCGTAAACAATCGATAATTCGAATTTTGACTAGACAATTCTGCCATTAATGGGCTTCTTTTTGATTATTTATCAGCCTGCGGAAAAAGAATGCGAACAGCGAACCTACTATAAATAGAATTAGTATAATAGCTATTATATGGGGGTGCTTGGAATCGACGTGGGTTATTCCAGTATGCTCGCACGCCGAGGATGATGCTAAGACTCGTAAAAACGTATCAAACCGATAAGTGGCAACACTTCTATTTGGGATGTAATCAACGGATTCGTTGGTGCTCCTGCAACCGAGGTTGAGTACGCAGTAGCGGCCTAACCAAGGCGGGTCGATAGGAACCTAGGAACAGAAGACTATCAAAAAGGGAGGCGGTTCGTCCCAAAACGGATCAACACGGTTGGTCGGCTGACCTATAGCTGAATAGTTCGTCAGATTAGAATAACGTGACTAAGCGTGTGAACGAGAGCCTATTGAAAGGCCAAGCGGACAGGGGTTCGACTCCCCTCACCTCCACCACGAATGCGTCATCGCTATCCGCTGTGACGCATTCTCTTTTTTAGACTAAACTATACTGCAAAAAGAAGTATAACCATGTATGCTAGATGTATTCAGAAAATTGGGAGATCACACAATTGTACCGGAGTTAGGCAATTACATTCGCGAGCAAATTAAATCAAACAAAGACGTTAAAATCTATGTTGGTTCAGATTCTCACAATACATTAATTGAAACTAGACTAGCAACAGTAATCGTGATTCACTATGGCAATAATGGAGCGCACGTTCTTTATAACAAGAGCGCAGTCCCAATCATAGTTGACCGATTTACTAGACTGTGGTTGGAAGTTACTTCGTCCGTCGACACTGCGAAATTTTTAAAGGAAGAATGCAAAATCAAAGTAAACTATGTTGATCTTGATCTAAATGACGACCCTCGGTATAAAAGTAATTCTATTCTAAGGGCAGCATTGGGCTACACTGAGAGCATGGGATTTAAAGCTAGGTGGAAGCCGTTTAGCCCGTTCTCAGTTTCAATAGCTGATTCGATTTGTCGATAAATAGACTATATGAAGAACCTCAACACAGACGATATCTTTCTTAGAAATCTAACGATTGCTATTTTAGATCTACTAAATGGCGAAACTCAAATAGACCTTGCCCGTAACAATATTGTGCAAAGTTATTCAGTGCCATTCTTCTATAATTATGGAACAGACGAAGGCTTTTTAAAGGACTTCTATATTGGTTTACCGGACAATTGTCGAGTACCAGTTGCAGAAGGCACCTATGATATAGTGCCCAGAGGCATCGTTACACTAAGTACTTTTCAGGTTAAGTCTGGCGATATTACTAATAAATTCGTTAGAGGAAACTTTGCCGAAGACGGAACTGCTGCAAATGGAGAAATTACCTATGTTCCAAAAAGCGCTCTGCTCTATTCTCTGCCGATGCAGGTCAAATTTGATATTAAAGTAATTGTTGACAACTTAAATAAGGCATTTAAAATAGCCGAAGAGCTGTTAGATTTAAACTATTCAAATCGAGTAGTTTACTTTCAATACAAAGGAGTTAGAATTCCGGCACAAATTCAGTTTCCAGAAAGCGAATCGATTGAAAAGAGCTATAAGTTTACATACGCAGACAATAATAAACTAAATGTCAACTTATCAATTAACGTTGAAACATACTTCCCAAGCTTTGAGAAATCATCTACACGAAACAGAGCTAACGTTATGGATAAGATATTAGTCGTGCACAAAGATCCCAACGGAGGTGTTATCAAGAGCGACTGGACTGATCAGAATACTTAACTGAAATCTAGATCTAAATCGAAATTGTAATATTGGAAAGTTGCAGTAAAAGTTTGAAACTGTGGCGTGTTTGAACTATAAGACAATTTCATTTCGCTTAAGCTCGTTAACATTGGTCTATTCAATACGATTGATGCAACTGCATAACCTTCATTATTAAGTAAAGTTAGCCGAATGGGCTTAAAGAATGGGTGATTGTTATTAACAACTGCCTTTGATTGTGCGATACCTAAACTATTCTGAGTATTTTCTTTGGTAACATTGAGCGGGCTTAAATAGTTAAGTGCATTATCCAAAAAGATAAAGTAGTTTAGAAAAGCATCTGATAATTTAAAAGTTAGAGTCAGAGTACGCTCGAATTGATCTTCAAGTGGTTTTGCACTCTGTCTCTCCTGGATTTTACCGAGCGGATTAACTTGGGTCAAGAGTTGGCTCTTAAATCCAGGAAAATTAATTCCCTGAATAGTTGACACCATGAAATCATCAAGGTTATTATATGGCAGGAGCAAGCTACGATAATATTTCTCATACTTCTTTTGAACTTCATCATTAAAGAAGTCAGCCGGCAGCTGGACCATAAATCCATTTTGTCTCGCGTTAAGTATCATATAGAATTATCTATTTGCGTACTACTTCTAACAAAAAGTGCCAGCATTTAGCCGGCACAGTTTGACGTATAGTGGTAGATTTACGCTTCAATAAATTTGAATAGAGTTGCATAGTTATTTGAAGTTTCAATGTTTGCCAAGTCAGTAAGCTTAATTGGCGCATAGCTAACTTCTTTTTCTTGAGCAAGCAGCTCATTGAACTCCTGATTAAACTCTAGGAACTTTGGATTCGGTTTACGAATTTCAACGCCGCTATCGTCTTTTTCAACTAGTGCTGGCGCAAGAGAAACTCCGCCCTCTTCGTCTTCGGTTCCGTATTTTTTAATTAGCTCATCTCGTTGAGCATCAAGTAGAGTAATCTCTGCCTTGACTGTGTTTGCTAATTGAGTCAACCAATACTTTGCAACTAGTGATAACTTCTCTTCGAGAATCCCAGTTGCAAGTTTCTGGCCAGTCTGCTGATTAACGCGTCCGTTTAGTTCAACATCCAAATTGTAAAACTCAAATAACTTGATTGTTTGTGATTGCATATTACGTAAAAGCTTTTAGGATTTTATACTCAGTTTTTCTAAAAAAGTTTCAAAAAAAGACCCCTGAGGAGGGGCCTTTTAACTATCAGTGAATCTCCAGTTATTCGCCTGGAGCCGCGGTTGTCGTAGTAGTCGTTTCTTCAGGAGCAGCTGTCGTAGTCGTAGTCGGCTCAGCTGGAAGAGGTGGCATCGTGGTAGTTGGTGCAACCCAATTAGTATCACGAACAAATCCTTCTTTTGTAAGGATTAGGTCAACTAGGACCAGATCATCAGTTCCCCAATCTTCTAATTCTTCAGATGTCATATTGACAACTTTTGTTGTAAAGTATTCGCCTTCTTCCTCATAAAGATTGAATGTGCAAGACGCGTTCTTTGAAAGAAGGTCATAGTGCATTAAACGAACACCCGCAAAAACGGCAGTCTTACCGAAACCTGTTACTGGTTGAATTCTAACTTTTAACATTGTAATGTATCTTTTTTCTTATTTATCTATTAACTTATACCGTATTTCGTGCGATAAGTTTTGAAATTTTGAGAAACTTCAGAAGAACTTAGAACTCTATTGTAAATTTTTATTACTGGTAGCTCTCCAACAAAATGACCAAAATTTGGTGCGTAGCTCCCTAGGTATAAATTATAACCAGCGCCATTGCCAAATTGAATCGTTTGTTCTCCGCTTCTATTAACATTTTGAACGAGGTCGCCGTTCATATAATGAAGAGTGTGCGGAGAATCATTAATACTCCTTGTAAAAACATAGTGTCTGTATGTAGAATCATTCCAGTCACCGTATGCACCAGTTCTTGGAATAACTGAATATGGAGAACCTCCACTGTTCCAATACGTCCACATAGTCTGAGCAAATCCACCACCGTCTGGATCGTTCATATCCAAATAGAATGAAAAACTGCTTCCAGCGTTAGGACTTCTTAATGCAATTGGATATTGATAACTTTTTGTTGAAGTTGCTTTAAATACAAGTTCAAATGAGCAGTCAGTTAATATAGTATCAAATGGAATTTCGATATAATCGCTAGTTCCATCAAAAATCATTAATTGGTCTGAATTAAATGAAACATTTGAAATATCTAATACTCGATTTTTTGTCAAGTCTAATAGAGACTTGTCAGTTTCTCTAGTGTTAGCTCTAATTGCTAAATCCGCAACATAATACGAAGTATTAATTCCAGCAAAATTATGATAGAGAGTCGTATTCGTGTTGAGCGTGTATGACACCTCAAAATATTGCCAGGCATTGGAGATCGACATTGCTTGCTGAACTGATGGATTGCTGTTTGCTCTACCAATTGTAATGTATCCGCTCGTACTAGAATCCCCTTTGACCCAACCACTAAATGTGTAAGTTGTGCCAATATTACCAGAAATTGAAGTCCCGA
>SXGQ01643428.1_pt1 | contig 38160 bp, 35 predicted proteins | sample 3178371 | NCBI WGS metagenome assembly SXGQ01 (sample SAMN11356859, study PRJNA531348) | freshwater metagenome | isolation source: freshwater sample F1-20 | place: China: Fuxian Lake, Yuxi | collected 2017-12-25
ACCTCGGCGATCCTGTATGTGAAGCCCGAATGGGTCCGCAAGGACAAGATTGCCGGGAAGGACTCGGCGAAGGGCGTCGACGGCGACCCGCGAAACGGCAGGGCGGAGCTGGGCAAGGTGCAGCAGGATCTGAAGGTCAAGCTTGCTGTGGCCCAGATCCGGGCTCAAGTCGCCAGCCGCAAGGGGCAGTAGCCGCCAGCGAGCCGCGCGGGCGCATGCGGTAATCTCTGGCCATGCAGACGAGCGGTCTCCGTGGGCTGATGGTGTGTGGTGTGCTCGGCGTCTGGGTCCTCGGCGCCGCGGGCCAGGCGCCCGGCACCGGGCCCGGTCTCTCGGTCCAGGCGACCAGCGCCGAGGCGCGACGCGAGGCCTGGGCGCGGCACCAGCAACTGAAACGTGAGTCTCCCGTCGCGGCACTGCCGTGGCGCGCGGTGGGGCCGCGGCTGCAAGGGGGGCGCATCGAGACCGTGGCGGTCGCTCCGGGACGGCCCTCGACCATCTACGCCGGCGCCGGCATCGGCGGCGTCTGGAAATCGCTCAACAACGGCACCACCTGGACGCCGATCTTCGACCGGGAAGCCACCACTTCGATCGGCTCGATCGCCGTCGCGCCGTCCGATCCGAACGTCGTGTGGGTCGGCACCGGCGAAGTGTTGATGGCGCGCAGTTCGTACGCCGGCTTCGGCGTGTACAAGTCGACCGACGCCGGCGCGACGTGGACGAACATGGGCCTGACCGATACCCATCACATCGCCCAGGTACTGATTCACCCGCAGGATCCCAATCGTGTCTGGGTCGCCGCCATCGGGCGGTTGTACTCCGACAACGAGGAACGAGGGGTGTTTCGCACCAGCGATGGCGGCCGGACCTGGCAGCGCACGCTGTTTGTCAACGAGCGCACGGGAGCCATTGATCTCACACTCGATCCCTCCAATCCCGACGTGTTGTATGCGTCGATGTGGGATCGCTCGCGCAAGGCCTGGGGTCACTCACCGAACGGGCCTGGCAGCGGAGCCTACAAGAGCACCGACGGCGGCGCCACGTGGACACTGCTTGGCGGCGGCCTTCCTTCAGGCGATCACGTGGGCCGCATCGGACTGGCCATTGCCCGCTCCAATCCCCGCGTGGTCTACGCGCTGGTCGACAACTACGCGCCTCCCCCGGCCCCTCCGCCCGGAGCCAGCGACCGCGGCGGCGCGCCGGCGCCAACGCGCATCGAAGGCGAGGTGTATCGATCCGACGATGCCGGGAGCAGTTGGCGCAAGGTGAACACCGAGCCGGTGGCGACCGGCTGGGATTTCTGTCTGATCCGGGTGGCGCCTGATAACGAAAACGTGGTCTACCTGCCGAACCTGCGCTTCATGGTCTCGGAGAACGGCGGCCGCACCTACCGGCAGATTCAGGGGACGCTGGTTCATCTGCTGCCGCACGGCTCGACCGTGTTGCACCTGGACCAGCACGAGCTGTGGATCAACCCCCAGGACGGCGATCACATGCTGTTGGGCAACGACGGCGGGCTGCACCTCAGCTACGACCGGGGCGCCTCGTGGCTGCATCTGAACAACCTGCCGATTGGCGAATTCTACGCGGTGACGGTGGACCTGGACACGCCCTACAACATCTACGGCGGCACCCAGGACAACGCCGCGCTCTTCGGCGTCTCGACGCAGGCGATTGCCGACGATCGCGGTGACCAGTGGACCCAGATCTACCTCGACCGGTGGGGCGGCGGCGACTCGTACTTTACTTATCGCGATCCGTCCGACCGTGATCTCTTCTATTACGAACATCAATTCGGCGATCTGCGGCGCAAGCATCTATCGACAGGCGTCACCGAAGCCATCGCGCCGAGGGCCCCGGCTGGTCAGCCGGCCTATCGCACGAACTGGATGACGCCGTTCCTGTTCTCGGCGCACAACCCTCGCACGATGTACTACGGTGCCGAGCGTTTGTTCAAGTCGCTGGATCGCGGCGCCTCGTGGACCGCGATCAGTCCCGACCTGACCAGCGCGCCGTCGCGACAGGGCAATGTCCCCTGGGGCACGCTGACCAGCATTTCCGAGTCCCCATTCGCTGCCGATCTCATTTACACGGGTGCTGACGATGGCCGGCTGCATGTGACGCGTGATGGCGGCCGCACGTGGAAGCGCATTGGCGAGCAGTTGCCGGAGCGCTGGATCTCGCGCGTGGTGGCGTCGCGACACCATGAGGCCACCGTGTTTGTCGCCATGACCGGGTATCGTTTCAACGAGTTCACTCCGTACTTGTACGTCTCGCGCGACTACGGGCAGACCTGGACGCCGCTGGCCGGTAATCTTCCAGCCGAGCCCATTAACGTCGTCGGCGAGGACCCTGCCGATGCGCGCATCCTGTACCTGGGCACCGATTCGGGCGTGTACGCCTCGATCAACAACGGCCGGACGTGGATCGCGATCGGCGCCAGCCTGCCGACGATTCCGGTGCACGACCTCGTGGTGCATCCTCGCGAGAGCGAGCTGGTGATTGCCACCCACGGGCGCAGCATCTACGTGGCGGACATCAAGCCGGTTCGTAACCTGAAGTGAGGGGCTTGGCCCCCGGCACGCGTCTGGTCCCTACGAAATCGTCATGCAGTTCATCGAGGGCAAGAACGCTACGTCTCGTGATCCGCCACCGTTGCGATCCGATCGAAATCGCTGTCGGCGTGCTCGAGGCGCGCGCCGTGGTGGTGCGCGCAGGCGGCGATGAGCACGTCCGTCGCCGGCGCTGACACGCCGGCCGCACGACAGCGGCGGGCCAGGCCGTGCGCGGCGTCCCAGACGGCCGAGGTGATGGCCAGCTCTGGAACGAGCCGCTCGAACTCACGCAGCACCTTCTTCTCGCGGTCGCCCCCGGCGCCGTTCCAGAGTTCCAACCGGACGAGTGGGCACCAGTGCGCGGTGCCCGCCTGGAGCACCGCAGCAACCCTTGCCCGAACCGCGGCATCACCGTCCGGCCGGAGGAAGTGGATCCAGGCGGAGGTGTCGACCAACACCATCGTCAGCCCCGGCGCCGCAGTTGCCGCAGCTCGTCGGCCGTCATCATCTCGGGGCACGACCCAGCCCGTTTCGTCAGTTCGGCCATCCGGCGGCGATGGTTGAATTCGGTGATGGCCGTCACGATGGCCTCGCGCTTGGTGCGCGCGCGCGTGAAGCGCATGGCATCTTCGAGCTCCACGTCTGGAATATCAACAGTGGTCTTCATGCTTCCAATCTACCATGGTCTGTATTCTCCCGGCCCGGGCGGGGCGGCCGCCTCGCTCGCAGCCGGTTCCAGGCGCGCGCGACCACGTGACGGCCCTGCACCTCGTCGAACAGCGAATACGCCACCGGCGTGACCAGCAGCGTCACCAGCAACACCATCGTCTGGCCGCCGATCACGACCCAGCCGATGGCGTGGTTGGTGGCGGCGCCGACGCCTTGCGACACCACCAGCGGCACCATCCCGGCGACAAACGCCAGCGTCGTCATCAGGATCGGCCGCAGGCGGTCGCGGCTGGCCTGCACGACGGCGTCGTGGGTGTTCATGCCTGCTTCCTTCAGCTGGTTGGCGTGATCGATCTGCAGGATAGAGTTTTTCTTCACGACGCCAAACAGCACCAGCAGGCCCAGGCCCGAGAAGATGTTGAGTGATTGCTGGAAGATGATCAGCGACAGCAGCGCGAACGGCAGCGTCAGTGGCAACGACAGCAGGATCGTCACCGGGTGCAGCCACGACTCGAACTGCGCCGCCAGGATCAGGTACATGAAGATGAACGACAGCGCGATCGCGGTCAGGAACGCCGTGGCCGTGCGATTGAGCTCGCGCGAGCGGCCGGAAAAGTCGGCGCGATATTCGGGACCAAAGTTCAGCTCGGCAGCCGCCGCGGCAATCTGCTCCTGGGCGGTGCCCTGTGAGGTGCCGGGCAGCATGTTGGCGTTCAGCGTCACCTGCCGCTGGCGGCCCATGCGGCTGATCGTGGCCGGCGAGTCGCCGCGGGTGAACGAGGCGATGTTGTCGAGGCTGACAATGCCCAGTCGCGACGAGGGCACCGGCAGGCCGGCAATTGCCTCGGTCGTGCTGCGGTTGATCGCTTCCGCGCGCAGGTGCACCTCGTACTGCTCGCCCTGGTCGTTGAACGTTGTCACCTGGTCGCCGGCGACCAGCAACCGGATGGCGTCGGCGGCATCGGCGACCGAGACGCCCAGGTCAGCGGCCTTGGGCCGATCGAGATAGACCGACACTTCCGGCTTGCCGGCGTTCAGCGTCGTGTCAACGTCGACCAGGCCGGGAATGGCTAGCGCCTTCACTCGCAGGTCCTCGCTGTACTTCTCGAGCTGCTCCAGGTCCGGGCCCTGGATCATGAACTGGATGCCGCCGCCGCCACCGCCGGGCCCGCCGCCCTGCTGCACGGCGGTGCGGATGCCGGCCTGCACGAACGGCGGCAGGATCTCGTCGCGCACCTGCGCCATCACGTCGAACTGATTGCGATCGCGGTCTTCGATGGGATGCAGGCGGACCAGCATGCTGGCGGTATTGAGCGTGCCGGCCGCATCGCCGGCCACGGTCACCAGCGTGAACTCCACTTCGGGAATGGCGCGGACCGCGGTGCTGAGACGGTTGGCCAGCACCTCCATTGACGCGAGACTGGTGCCTTCCGGGGCGCGCATGGTCACGTCGAACTGCGACTGATCATCCTCGGGCGTGAAGTTCACGGCCGTGATCTGGAACAGCGGCACGCTCGACAGCAGCACCAGCACCGCGCCAATCGCCACCAGGCCGCGGTGCGCCATCGACCACTCCAGCATCCGCGTGTAGCCGCGGTCGAGCGGATCGAACAGCCGGTTGTGCTTCGAGTCGCCGTGCGCGCCCTTCTTCGCTGGCTTCAGCCAATACGCCGACATCATGGGCGTGAGCGTGAAGCTGACAAACAGCGACACCATCACGGCAAACGCCATGGTCAGGCCAAAGCTCTGCATGAACTTGCCGACCATGCCGCTCATGAAGCCGACCGGCGCGAAAATGGCGACCAGCGAGAAGGTGGTCGCCATCACGGCGAGGCCAATCTCCTTGGTCGCTTCGACCGCCGCCTGCTTGGGCGGCATGCCCTTCTCTTCGATGAACCGGAAAATGTTCTCCAGCACCACGATCGCATCGTCAATCACGATGCCGACCGAGAGCGTCAGCGCCAGCATGGTCAGCATGTTGAGCGTGAAGCCCATGTACCAGACCAGCGCGAAGGTGGCGACAATCGAGGTCGGGATCGAGATCGCGGCGATGACCGTTGACCGGAAGTTGCCCAGGAACAGGAACACCACAACGGCCGCGAGCACCGAGCCGACGATGAGGTGTTCCTGCACGGCGGCAATCGACGCCTCGATGAATTGCGCCTCATCGCGGACAATCCTGAGCTTGTAGCCGGCGGGCAGGATCGACTCCAGGTCGGCCAGGCGCTGCTTGACGTTGTTGGCCACCGCCACGGTGTTGGTGCCCGACTGCTTGCGGACCTGCAGCAGGACGGTGGCCTCGCCGTTGACGCTGGCCTGCGTGCGCGGCTCGGCCATGCCGTCTTCGATGCGCGCCACATCGCGCAGTTGAATCGGGTGGCCATCGACATTGCGCAGCACGACGTCGCCGAACGCGTCGATCGTTTCGATGCGCCCGCGCGTGCGCAAGGCCACCGATTCGGCACCCTGGTCCATGCGCCCGCCGGGGATGTCGGCGTTCTGCGACTGCAGTGCACGGGCCACGTCGTTGACCGATAGCTTCTGCGCCCGCAGCAGTTCGGTGTTGAGCCACAGGTTCAGCTGGCGGCTGCGGCCGCCAATGACGACAACCTGGCCCACGCCGTCGGAGCTTTCCAGCCGGCGCCTGAGGACCTTGTCGGCAAACTCGGTGATGTCGCGGACCGGCTTGTCGGCGGTCACCGCCACCGTGATCACCGGCGCGGCGCTGAAGTCGAGCTTCTCGACCGTCGGTTGCAGCACCGTGCGCGGCAGCAGCGGCAGGACGCGGTTGATGCGGTCGCGCACTTCTTGCGCGGCAATATCGGCGTCCTTCTCGAGCGTGAAGGAGACCACCACCTGGGAGATGCCCTCAGACGAGGTCGAGCTGAGGGTATCGATGTTGCTGATGGTGTTGACCGCCTCCTCGATCTGGTCGGTAACTTCAGTCTCGATCTGCTCGGGCGCCGCGCCGGGCAGCCGGGTGGTGATCGAGATGGTCGGGATATCGACGTTGGGAAAACGGTCGACACCCAGCCGGCCAAAGGCAAACAGCCCGACCACCGTCAGGGACAGCACCAGCACCCAGGCGAACACCGGTCGACGGACGCAGATCTCAGCTAGCCACTGCATGGCTACCTCCCGACGACGCGGACGCCGTCGACGACTCGCTCCACGCCGTTGGCGACCACGCGCTCGCCCGCCTTGACCCCGCTCGTGAGCTCGACCCGCTCGCCGACCGCCTGACCGACCATGACCACGCGTTCTTCAACCCGGTCGCCGTTCACGACAAACACCCGGGCCGTGCCCGACACGGTGCGCACGGCGGCCGCCGGCACCAGCAGGCCCGGCAGCATGCTGGCGTGCTCGATCTGCGCCGTGGCGAAGAAGCCTGGCTTCAAGCGATTGTTGCCGTTGGGCACGATCGCCTCCAGCGTGAGGGCGCGGGTGGCGGCCGCCAGCGACGGCGATACGAACCGGACCTCGCCCACGAACTTCTCACCCGGATAGGCGTCCACCTCGAAGGTAACGGCGCTTCCGCTCGCGACCGCTGACACGAACTGTTGGGGCACGGTCAACTCCACGCGTAGCGGATCGACGCGCATCACCGTGGCCACCTTGGTGCCGCGCGTGACGTAGTCGCCGACCGACACGAAACGCTCGCCGACAATGCCCGCGAACGGCGCGCGCACGGTCGTGTCGGACAGCGCCTTCTGCGCCAGCGTGACGCGGGCGCGAGCGGCCAGCAACGATTGATACTGCTGGGCCGCGGTGTTGCGCGCCATGTCGTACTGGCGTTCGGTCGCCACGGTCTGCGCACTGCGCTGGTCAAACTCCGCCTGCGACAACAGTTGCTGCTGGTGCAGCAGGCGCGCGCGCGCGAACTCGGTGCGGGCCAACTGCAGGGCCGCCGCCGCATTGGCGACTTCGGCCACCTTGTCGACGGCGAACGGCGCGCCATTGGCAATGCCGAGCCGCGCCTCGATCTGGGCGGCATTGGCCTGCGCCTCGATCGCCTGCGCTTCGCCCTCGGCCGCCACCAGCCGGATCAAGCTGTCGCCGGCGTTGACGCGGCTGCCCCGCTCCACCGGCGTCGCCATCACCCGGCCGGCCACTTCAGCCGCCACTTCGGCATCCTCCTGAGCGGTCAGGGTGCCGCTCACGCGGATGAAGCGCTTGATGGGCTCGTCCACGACGGCGGCGGTCGTGACGGTGATCACGGCGGCGTCGGCAGGCGAGGCCGGCGCGTCGGCACCGGCGCGATCGCACGCGACCGCCAACGTGGCGCTCAAGAGGACGAAGACGAGATTTCGACGGGACACGGGCGGCGCTCCTTCAGGTTACGGCGACCGACGCCGGGACTTCGCCGGGCGCGCGGGGGTTTTCGAGGCGCGGATACGCGCCCTGCAGGAACCGGTCGACAGTCTGCCGCGCGTAGAGGCGCGGGTTCCTGATCATGGGCAAGTCGGCATCAATGGCATGCAACTGCCGCCAGGTGACGAGCGGGCTCATGAACGCCACGCCCAGCAGGCGGGGATCGGGCTTGCGCAACCAGCCGTCACGGGTCAGGCGCTGCAGGATGGCGGCGACGCCGACGCGCCCGCTGGTGATGCGCTCGGAGAGGTTGACGCGACGGAGCCTGGCCATCCGCACGCCCTCCGACAGCAGGATCCGGAACATCGACTGCTCGCGGGGCTCGACGAACCCCTCGAGCGTGGTGATCGCGAGCCGCTCGAGCAGGGCGTCGACCAAGAGGCCAGGAGAAAGTGATTCTCCTTGACCTCCTGATTTCCGGTTTCTTATTTCGGAACCAGCTTGAGAATGCGCGCGGTAGAGCTGTCGGTGACGACGTAGATGGCGCCGTCGGCACCGACGCGCACGTCGCGAATCCGTTCGGGCTTCGGCTGCAGATCCTTCAGCAACCGCTCTTCTCCCACCACTTTCTCGCCGTCCAGGACCAGGCGCACCAGGTCGTTGGTGGCGTGGCCGCCGACGAACAGGTTGCCCTTCCACGCCGGGAACAGGTTGCCGGTGTAGAACGCCATGCCGCTCGGGCCGATCACGGGATCCCAGTAGTACGCGGGCTGCTCCATGCCGGCCTGCTGCGTGATGCCGCCGGTGATCGCGCCGCCGCGATACTCGATGCCGTAGGCGATCGTCGGCCACCCGTAGTCCTTGCCCTTGCGCGCGATGTTGAGCTCGTCGCCGCCGCGGGTGCCGTGCTCGACTTCCCACAACTCGCCGGTCGTGGGATGCAGCGCCGCCGACTGGATGTTGCGGTGGCCAATCGACCAGATCTCCGGCAACGCCCCTTCCTTACCCACGAACGGGTTGTCCTTGGGAATCGAGCCGTCGGTATTGATGCGGACGATCTTGCCGATGCCGCTATCGAGGTTCTGCGCCTGCATGCGGCCGGGAATGTTCGATCGGTCGCCCTGGGTCACAAACAACGTGCCGTCACGGCCGAACACCAGCCGGCTGCCGAAGTGCAGCGGCGAGTTGAACGCCGGACGCTGGTGATAGATCACCTGCATCTCGTCCACCCGCGGCGCCGCCGGGTCGTCCACGAACTTGCCGCGGGCGACGGCGGTGTTGTTCACGCCGGCCTCGCCGGTCTTCGGCTCGGCGTAGCTCCAGTAGATGAGGTTGTTCTTCGCAAAGGCCGGGTCGAGCACGACGTCGAGCAGGCCGCCCTGGCCGCGCGCGTCAACCGCAGGCAATCCGGCGACGGGCGCTGACAGCGTGCCGTCGGCGCCAACCACCCGCAGGCGTCCCGGCCGCTCGGTGACGAGCATCTTGCCGCCGGGCAGGAACGCCAGGCTCCACGGGTTGACCAGCCCCTCGGCCACCGTCACCACGTCGAACGCGACCCCGGACTTCTGCTCGGGCGCATCGGTTTGCCCGGCGCTGGCGGGCTTTTGTTCGGGATTGTTGGCCGGACGCGGGTCCACGCCCTGCGCGGTTGCACTGCCGGCGGCGCCACCCACGGCAAGGGTCAAGGCGGCCGCGATCACACTGAGCTTCATGTTGGTCTCCCCAAACAGCGATCTTACCTCAGGGAGTTGGCGGGGCCGGCCGGTGTGCGTGGCCAGGTATACCCCGGTCTACGCTCCCGGGTCCTAGCGGCTCAGCGGAACCGCATCTTCAAAGCGGATGCGCAGCACCGTGCCCTCGGGCAGGTGGACGTCCTTGCCTTCGGTGGCGGCGAGCACGCCGCCACCGCCGATCAGGATGCCGGCGATGGCACCCTTGGTGCCGCCGAGGACGCCGCCGATGATCGCGCCGATTCCGGAGCCGGCGGCAATGCCGGGAAGCTCGCTCTTGATCCCGCCGCTTTCAAGCGCCTGGATCACGTTCCCGCGCGCATCGTACGTGCGGCCGTTCACCATCAGCCGCGTGAACTGAAGCGTCAGGCTGCCCGTGCGATCGGTGCGGCTGGCGCGCTCGACGGATGACACGTAACCGGTCAGCCGGGAGCCGGCCGGCACGATCAGGTCGTCACCGCGATACAGGTCAACGACCGTGGTCGCCTCGACCGCGTCCTCGACCTTGGCGGTGTCGGAGGTGAGGCCCGCGCTCAGCCGCACGTCGAGCTCGGTGTCGGCCGGGATGGTCCGCGAGGACTGGTTGCCCTGCTGGTTGTTCTTCTGCCGGTGGTCGCGATCGCGGTTGTCGCTCGTGTCATCGGTGGTCGAGATGCCCCCGACGTGTGCGATGTAGCGATCGAGACGGTCGCTCAGGTCGCGGCGCTCGCGAGCGGTCACGGTCTCGCCCCGGCGCGCCTTGACGCGCAGGTAAGCCAGGTCGTCTTCGAGGTCTTTCAGTTCACGGTAGTTGCCCGTGAGCTCGACGCGGGCGAGTGCCGACTGCGCATCCTGGACTTTGCGTTCCAGGGTCGCCATGTCGGTGTTGCTCTGCGCGGCGGTGACGCTGGCGGTCAACAGCACCGCGGCCATCACTCCAAGGTCAATTCTCATCTTCCACTCCCCGAGCGCGACAATTACGCTCACGGGGCCATGCAGAGCAAGAGCCGTGCCCATTGAAACACGGGGAAACTTGCATCCACCTTTGCCGTCTTACCGTTTATGGGCAGCAGGCTGCCGAAGTCGTCTGGTTTTGGGTATACAACATTCAAAAGGGACGTTTGGCAGCGGCGCGGTTCTTGAAATAGAAACGCCTGAGGACAATCGAGATGAAACTGCACAGCCGGCTGGCATTGGTGTTCACCCTGGTCGCGACCACCGTGGTGGCGCAGACGAAGGTGACCCCACCGAAGAACAAGTACACCGTCGAGCAGGACGTGCAGATCGGCCGGGAAGCCGCCGCCGAGGTCCGCAAGCAGTACCCCATCATCACCGACGATCAAATCGAGGGCTACCTCGAGCGGCTGGGCGAGCGGCTGGTCAGCGCGGCGCCGGCCGACCTCAACAAGCCCCAGTTCGACCACTCGTTCACGCCGGTGAACCTCAAGGACATCAACGCGTTCGCGCTGCCCGGCGGGCCCATGTTCGTCAACCGAGGCATGTTCGAGGCCGCCGGCGGCGAAGGCGAAGTCGCCGGCGTGATGGCGCACGAGCTGGCGCACGTGCTGCTGCGCCACGGCACCGCCAACGCTACCAAGGCGCAGGGCTTCCAGATTGGCGCGCTCGCCGGCGCCATTGCCGGGGCGGTCATCGGCGGCGGCTGGGGGGAGGTCATTTCCCAGGGATCGCAGTTCGGCCTGGGCACGTGGCTGCTGAAGCACAGCCGCGAGTACGAGAAGCAGGCCGACTTGCTCGGCGCGCAAATCATGGCACGCGCCGGTTATGACCCGCGCGACCTGGCGCAGATGTTCGAGACCATCGCCAAGCAGGGCAACGGCGCCCCGCCCCAGTGGCTCAGCAGCCACCCCAACCCGGGCAACCGAACGGCGTACATTACACAGGAGGCACATCAACTGCGCGTGGCGCCGCGACCCGACGACAGCGGGTTCGCCCGCACCCGCTCGCGCTTCGCCTCGCTCGGCCCGGCTCGAACCATGGCCGAGGTCGAACGCAACAGTCGCAGCGGCGGCGGGGAGGGCAACCGTGCCCCGGTGTCGGTGGGACGCGTCGGCGATCCGGTGCCGCGGCCCGCGACCCAGTACCGCACCGTGACGGGCGGCAAGCTCTTCCAGGTGAGCATCCCGAGCAACTGGACGGCGCTCGCGTCAGAAAGCTCCGTGAAGTACGTGCCACAGAACGGCTACGGCCAGGCTAACGGACAGGAGACCATGACGCACGGCGTCGAGCTGGGCGTCATGCGCGCCTCTTCCCGCGACCTCAGGAAGGCGACGCAAACACTGGTGGAGGGCTTCCTTCAGGGTAACGAGGGCATGCGCGTGGCCGGTTCCCAGCGCAACGTGCAGCTGTCTGGCCGCGCCGCCATCCTCACACCGCTCGAAGGCCGTTCGGTCCTTGGCGGGGTCGAGCACGTGGATGTCCACACGACGCTGCTGGCTGACGGGAACCTCTTTTATCACCTCGCGGTCGCGCCGGATCGTGAGATCGACCTCTACACCGCCGTCTTCACCCGCGTCGCACGGTCGATCCGGTTGAACGACCGCTAGATCCAACCCTGCCCTGTCCGCCGTAGCCTCGGCGAGGGTGGAAGGGTTGCCTACGGCTTGCGCTGCTCCAGCAACAAGGCGTTCCCGACGTACTCGGTGATCGACAGCCGGCACGAGGGGGTGGGCCCGGTGTAGCGCGTGGCATGCCAGGTGCCGGCGGGCACGTAGACCACGTCGCCCTCGCTGGCAACGAACGGTTCTTGCCCTTCGAATGCGTAGCGGATCTGCCCGGCAAACACGAGCCAGAATTCCGCGCTCTCGGCGTGGAAGTGGCCCTTGTCGAGCGGGTTGAGTGGCGGCAGGTTCTTCTCGTGACCGTAGAGCACGAGCACTTCTGACTTGTCGTCGCGGACGAAGCGGCCGCCGGAGTATTTCTCGTTCTTCGCCGCGGCCTCGTGAATGTTCAGGTGCGGCTGGTTGAACTCGTCGTACTGCCCGGGTGTGCGGTTGATGGTGACGGGCACCCAAGCCGTGCCGGCCCCCGGGGCAGGCGGCGCAGCCTCTTGCGAATACATCGTCTTGGCGCCGGCAACATTGACGACAAACCGCAAGCTCGGCGCGGCGCCGATGGTTTCGACCGAGTAAAAGGTCTGGCGCGGGATGTTGATCAACGACCCGCGGGTCGCGGTGATCGGCGCCTGCCCCTCGATCTCCACCCGCACCTCGCCTTCGACCACCGCGAACCACTCGCGCGTGTCGGGATGAAATCGCCGGCCGACCCTGGTGCCGGGCGCGGCGAAGAAATACTCAGCGGTCAGCCGGCCGTCATCGACCAGCAGCTCGTGCCAGTTGGCCTGCCCCTCGTGCCTGGCCTTCAGGTCCGAGAGCTTCACCCACGGCTGCTGCGGTGCCACATAGCCGGGTGTCGTGATCGGCTTGGGCGCCCACGCGCTGGTCGGCACGGGACGCGGTGGCGCGGGCTGCTGCGCGATTAGTGGCGAAGCACAGCCGGCGATCAATCCGGCGACGGCGGCGATCAGTTGTCTTCGCATGGGCTCTCCGGTCATGACGTCCGGCTTCAACCGGACCGTCGGAATCAAAAGTCCAGGTTCGCCGTGATCCGTGTGCCGTCGGCGGCGAACGCGTCGGCGAGCAGCCCGATTCGTCGCCTAGCCTCGTTGAGATCGTGGTTACCGAGGTTGATGTTGAGCAGGTCGATATACCACGGCAACTTTGTGTGGCGCATGACGTAGCTGACGACAATCTCTCGCGCAATGGGCAGCGTCGTGGTCTTCGAGACTTCATGCACGTCCCGATTGCCGGCCTTCAGCAGTTTTTCGTACTCCTCGTCGATGAGGCGCGCGCACAGTTCGGCCGAGAACACCTCGCCGGCGTGCTCGCCCTCGGTCAGCACCGCCTGCTTGTGCAGCCATTCCCACAGGATGCTCAGGCGGATCTCTCCCGTCGCCATGTCTTCCATCAGGTACAGCACATCGTCATTGCCGAAGAAATCGGCCGGCTTGAGCGCCGCGGCCTGCAGCCCCTGGCCAAAGGCGTTACCGTACTGGATGGCCACGCTGATCAGATCGCGGGCACCGCGCACGGTGCGTGGTGCCGGCTCCAGTTGCGTCAGGCCCGCCGCATCGGCATCGGTGTAGGTCAACCGCGGCCACGGGCGCCCCATCTGGTTGGCCTCGCCGGCCTTTTCCCAGACCGGCCGGACGATGTGAACCATCTTCCAGTGGGCAACCCACTTGCCGCTGGCACCTTCGCGTTGTTCCCGTTCGGCGCCGCCCAGCGCGCGCTTCATGCCGGCGGCCACGCCGCTGTCCGATCCCACCGGGATGTTCGGCTCCATGCCGCCCTGCCAGAGCGCGAAGCGGCCCTCGCGATCCGGCGTGTTGACCGCCCGGCGCACGCGATCTTCGTACTGGCGCATGTAGCCGTAGGTCATCGTGATGGCGTCGATGTTCGGGTTGATGAAAGTGCCGTCCCACGCCATGGCATCGGACACGCTGTTGATGTAGTCCCAGCGCCCGGTGTTGAAGCCGACGAAGTGCCGGCCGAGCGCGGCCCGGATCTCCATCAGCTGGAAGCACGCCTCGACCTGCTCCACCAGGACGTAGGTCTTGATGGCGCCGGACTCGAGACCCACGTATGACTCGAGCGACGAGAGCATGTCGCTCCACAGCGCCGCTTCTTCGGCGGTCTGGATCTTCGGGAGGTACAACACGACGGAGGCGCCCGACTCGCGGAGGCGCCGATGGTTGTTCACGACGTAGAGCGTGGCGTCCACGATGGAGGCGGAAAACCCTTCGCCGCCGGCGTGGCGGATCTGCCGATCGTCGAGGTGCAGCCCGCGGGCGCGGAAGATCTTCGTCGTGAAGCGCAACTGCCGCCGCCAGTCGTCGATGATGGGCCGCTGGAAGAAGCCCGCGGCCCACTGGTTCATCTCGGCGGCGACCTGCTCGGCCACCTTCAGGAACAGCGGATCTTCGTGGATGGCCAGTTTCAGGTTGCGCTGATTCTCCAGCGACATGGTCGAGACCTGTCCAAGGGCGTCTTCGCCGTCGAACATCCAGCCGTCGGCGCCCGACAGCAGCGCGTACGCGACGTTGCGGAGGCCGACTTCAACTGGTGCGTGTGGCCGCGAAGCGGGGCCGGTGCCCTGGATCCACTGGCGTTGCAGATCCGGCGGGATCTCGCTGCCGGTGAACCAGCCCTCGCGCGCGTCGCTGACGCGGATGTCCGTGCGGCCAATCAGCTCACCGGCGGGCAGAAAGCCAATGCGCTGCTGGTTCTGGGCGCGCTGGCGGCGGCGTGCGATCCGCTCATCCATCAGCGTCTTGCGAGCGCGATCGAAATGGGCGAGGTGCTCGAGGGCAGCCATGGCCGCCGGCGTCAGCACATCGGCAAAATCGGCATGAAGGGTGCCTCGAATCTCGAGCGTGCGCACGACGGTCGTCATTTCGGAACTCTCCACAACAGAATTTCGGCCTCATCGACCCGGCGGCGTTCGTCGGGCGCCCAGCCTGGCATGTCGAACTGGTGCGAGACAATGCGCGTCCCCGGCACGAGCACCCGCAGCTGTGGCATCAGCCGTTTCATGATGCTCGACGACAGGTATGCGGTCAACACGGTCGCTTCGCTCAAGTCCGCCTCGAAGAGATCGCCCCTGATGAAACGGACCCGGTTGGCGACCCCGGCGTCGTTGGCGTTGCCCCACGACTGGACAATCAGGTTCGGGTTGATCTCGATGCCCATGCCGCGAGCGCCGTACTTCTGCGCCGCGATAATCGGAATGCGGCCGTCGCCGGAACCCAGGTCGTACACCACGTCGGCGGCCGTGACACCGGCCAGTTGCAGCATGGCATCGGCCACGGCGTGACGGGTCGGGTTGAAGAAGATGTCAGGCGTCCCAGCAGGCGCCTGGCCGCGCAGGGCCGCCGTCGCCGCAAGCAGAACGCTGAGGGTGAAAAGGACGCGCGTGGCCATGGCCGACGGTTAGTATAGGGCGCATGAGGCGCTACCTACCGCTCGCGGCGTTTGTGCTCTGCTCCCTACTGATGTGGCGTCCGGCTTCAGCCGGACCAATCGATGGCCAGGCCATCGGCGGGCCCGAGAAGGGCAAACCGGTCGCCGGCGATCCCGGCATTTCGTCAATGGTGGTGATGGAGCGCCCGGAGTTCCGGGTGCTGCGCGATTGGGCCGAACCGGGCGCGGTCCGTCGCATGCACAATCACGTAAACACCACCTATCACGTGTTCACCCTGCTGACGGGTCAGCTGGTCCTGACGATCGAGGGCCAGGAGCCCGTGGAGGTGAAAGCCGGGGACGTCGTCGACCTGAAGGGCGGCGTCATGCACACCTTCAGGAACTCCGGCACCGTCACCGCCACCATCGTCGAGGTCTTCGGCAAGGCGCCGAAGCCCGCTCAGTAGCCGGCTTCGACCGAGCGCGGCTGGCCGGGCCCGCCCTGGTCAATCGGCTGGGCCGGGTCGGCGACGACCGCTGCGGACAGAAAGCGGTTCAGCCCGCAAGAGGGGCGGACCAGCTGCGGTACCATGGGGGGATATCCTTCCCGTCCATCGCAGGAGAATTCCATGAACCGCGCCCTCATCGTCGTCTTGCTGGCTGCCTCGTCCTTGGTGGCCTGCAGCCCTGATCCAGTCGCCACGGCCACGGCGCCGGCACCAGCGGCCGCCGCAACGACGGCGGGAGCCATCACCGGCACGATTGCCGAGACCATGAACTCGGGCGGCTACACCTACGCCCTGCTGAAGACCGGTTCGACGGACACGTGGATTGCTGCCAGCGAACTGCCGGTCAAGGTTGGTGACCGCATCTCAGCCACCATCGACATGCCGATGGAGAACTTCACCAGCAAGACGCTGAATCGCAGTTTCCCCCTGATCTATTTCGTGGCGGGTGTGACCCGCGATGGCCAGGTCGTGCCGGCCGCTGACGGCACCGCGGTGCTCGCCCTGGCGCCGAGCCACGCCCCGACACCCGCGGGTGCTTCGCAGGTGGTCGAACCAATCGCGCCCGCACCCGGGGGCATCACCATTGCCGAGCTCTGGGCGAAGCGCAAGGAACTGTCCGGCAAGGCCATCGTGGTCCGCGGCCAGGTGGTCAAGGTCAACAACCAGGTGATGGGCGCCAACTGGTTTCACCTGCAGGATGGGTCCGGCACCGCCAAGGACGGCACCAACGACCTGACCGTCACGACCAGTGCGACGGTCAATGTCGGTGACATCGTGACCATCTCGGGCACGCTGGCTACCGACAAGGACTTCGGGTCTGGTTATGCCTACGACGCGATTGTGGAGAAGGCGACCGTAATCCCGAGCAAGGCCGCCAACAACTGAGGTGGGTTACTCGGAACTGCCGCGGAGGACGTCGGTGAGCTAAACAAGAAGGGACCGGTCCATGGACCGATCCCTTCGACTTCCGACTCCCGGTTCCCGACTCCCGTCAGGTCCTAGCTGATCATCACCTTGCGGGGATGCTGCGAGTTGTCCTCGAGGAAGGTCTTCTTGTTCGCGAGGTCGGCTTCGGTGGGCTGCACCTGGCCGTTGACGTCGGTGACGCGCGAGGTCACCGTGTGCTCGCCGGCGCTGGCGCCGTTCCAGGTGTAGTTGTAGAGCTTCCACCCGTACTTCGCCGTCGTTGACGGATCGGCCGTCGCGGCGTGCCACGGACCGTCGTCGATCTTCACTTCCACCGACTTGATCGGCGTGCCGTCGTTCAGGACGATGGTGGTCAGCTTGTGCGCGTTGCCAGCCTTGGTGACGCGGGCGACGAAGGACTTCAGGTTGAGGTGGGTGATGCCGGTCTCGACCCACTTCATCTCGCCGTTGATCATCTCGCCCTTGAGCGTGCGGTACCAGTGGGTCTGGAACTTGCCCATGTAGGGATCGGGCTGCGCGACGATTTCCGAGAGCCACTTCACGTTCGGGGCGCCGTACCAACCGGGAACGATGAGGCGCAGCGGCGCGCCCTGGTGCTTGCTGAGCGGCTCGCCGTTGAGGGCATAGGCGAGGAACGGTGCCGGGTCGCTGGCGAGCGCGCGGGCGCGCGGCAGGCTGCGGCCGTACTGCTGTTCGACCTCGAAATTGGTGCCGCGAAACGCGACCGTTTCCTTGCCGCGATCGGCGCCGAAAAACACGATCTCGTGCGCGTCGGCCTTGAGGCCGGCGGCGTCGAGCACGGCCTTGAGCGGCACGCCGGTCCAGCGGCCGTTGCCGATCAGGCCCTGCACCGGGCGGCGGTTGCCCGAGCACTCGAAGCCGGCGATGAGCTCGGTGCTGCCCATCTTGCGAATCTCATCGAGCGACAGCGACTTCGGCGAATTCACCAAACCGCCGACTTTCAGGCGATACGCGGCGGCGTCGACTTCGGGATGCCCGTAGTGCTGCGTGGTGAAGAACTGATCTTTCGGCGTGAACGCGCCGCTCAGCGTGCGCGTGTCGAACAACCGGCGGTCAACCGCCGGGGACGGATTGAAGGTCGCCGGAAACTCGGTGAACGGCACCACCGTCTCGCCCTGCGCCAACACCGGCAGCACCCAATCGAAGCCGCTCGCCGCGCCCAAGGCTGCTACCGCCAGCCCGCTCTTCATCAGATCACGACGGTTCATCTCACTCATGAGGCCCCTATTAACAGGTGACGCAGCGGTTGTTGTTCTTCGAGCCGAGCTTCATCAGCAGCTCGATGGTCTCGGGAATGGCCGAGAGGCGCTGCACCGGGCCGTTCGCCATGTCGGCGGTGGTCTGGCCGCTGCGCGCGACGGCCTTCGGGTCGGCGCCCTTGCTGACCAGGTACAGGATCATTTCGTTGTCGCCGCGAGCGGCCGCGTGGTGCAGCGGCGTATAGCCGTCGTTGTCGCGGTGGTTGACGTCGGCGCCCAGCTCCTCGACCAGGTACTTGACCGCCGCCATCCACGCCTCGGGGGCATGGCGGTGGGCGTTGCCGGCGAAGCCTTCGCCGTACTCGACGCCGGTGGCGGCATGAATCGGGAAGGCGCCCGGACCGCCGTACGGAATGGGCGGCGCGTCGTATTTCTCCATGTCCTTCTCGGCGGTCGGCATGATCGCGCCGCCGGCGCCCTGGGGCTGGGCGGCGGCGACGAAGTCACCGCCGCGGCGGGCGCGCTCGCGCGGCGACATGGTCGCGATGTTCGGGTCGGCGCCGTAGGCGACGAGCAGCTTCATGGCCATGACGTCCACGCCGTAGGCGGCGCGCCAGAACGCGGTCGAGCCCGAGGTGTCGGCGAGGCCGCAGTTGCGGTTGCCGCAGCCGGTGTAGACCAGGTACCAGGGGTGCGAGCCGATCCGGTGATTCGGGTCCGCGCCCTTGTCGAGCAGCGCCTGCATCACCTCGAGGTAGGTGTGCTTCTGCAGTTCCATTTCCTGCGGCTGCGGGAAACGGGTGCGTGGCTGCCAGGGCGTGTTGACGGCGGCCCACAACGCAGTGACGCCATTGTTCTTGGCGGCAAGGTTGGTGTTGGCGCCGCGCTTGATCAACATCATCGCGGTGTCGAACTGGCCGTTGATGATGGCCGTGAGCAGCGGCGTGGTGCCGTCGCCGGCATTCTGCTGGTCGATCTTGGCGCCGCCGTCGAGCAGCGCCTCGGCGGTTTCGATGTAGCCCTGCCGGGCGGCGTGCAGCAACGCCGTCATGCCGCCCTTGGTGGCCACCGGCGGGTTGATTTCGTCGGGGTTGAAGTTCGCGCGCGGGTCGGGCGGCGCGTTCGGATCCGGCGGCGGGATCTTGCCCGAGCGCATGATCTCGCGGCCAGCCTGGATGGCGGCCTGCACCTGGCTGGGCGACGGCTTGGCTTCGCTGTCCTTGCCGACGAAGCCCTCGATCACCTTGCGCTGGCGGTCAGCGGCCGCCCGGTCGAGGGCGTTGAATTTCGGGATGTCGATCACCTTGGTGGTGAGCGAGGCATCGGCGCCGCGCGCCAGCAAGGCCTTGACGGCGTCCACTCGGTTGGTGCCGGCGGCGAAAATCAGCGGCGTCTGGCCCGCCTCGACTTCGACGGCATTGATGTCGGCCTTGGCGTCGAGCAGGATGTTGATGATTTGAGCGCTGCCGGACGAGGCGGCCAGGTGCAGCGGCGAGACGCCGCTGTTGGTCGAGCGCGCATTGACGTCGGCGCCGGCCTTGAGCAGGATCGTGGCGAGCGCGGCGCTGCCCGACTTGGCGGCCAGGTGCAACGGGGTGTACTGCCCAATGCGCGTGACCGCGGCGGTGTTGGCGCCGGCGTAAATCAGCATGTCGGCCAGTTCGGCGTCACCGCGTTCGGCGGCCCAGTGCAGCGCGCTCATGCCGTCGCCCTGCGCGCCGTTGACGTCGGCGCCCTGCTTCAGCAGGTCGCGGACGGCGGCCTTGTCGCCGCGCATGGCCGCATCGGCGATCGGCGAGACCCGCTGTTGCGCGCCGAGCGCGGTCGTCAGGACCAACGCGATCGCCAGACTGATGGAAACGTGACGCTTCATTCGGCTCTCCCTGAACGAACGTGGGCGGCACCTGAAGTGCCGCCCCTTCTGGCAAGAATTCCGGAGCCCGATCCCGGGCCCCGGCGGTTCCTTAAACCGCGGCGGTCGACGGCATCGCTTGCGTCAGCGAGAGCTTGCCGGTGCTGTCGCCGAAGTGATCCATCTCCATGCCGAGGCCCTCGGCCATGGCCATGAACGCGTTGGCCATCGGCGTGTCGTTGGCGGCCTTGATGTGCAGGTTGCCCTTGAGCGCGCCGTTGGCGTGACCGAGCAGGATCAGCGGGCAGCGGCGGTGATTGTGCACGTTCGGATCCGCCATCGGCGAGCCCCACACGATCATCGTCTTTTCCAGCAGGTTCTTGTCACCTTCCATCGATTCCTTCATGCGATCGAGGAGGTAGGTCACCTGGCTGACGCGGTACTTGCAGATCTTGTTGAACTCCAGGATCCGGTCTTCGCGGTCGCCGTGGTGCGACGCGGGGTGGAACGGCTGGAGCGAACCGCTCTCGGGGAACACGCGGTTCTGCGAGTCGCGGCCGGTCTTGAACGAGATGATGCGCGTCATGTCGGTCTCGAGCGCGAGCACCTGCAGGTCGAACATCAGCTTCATGTGCTCCGAGAACGAGTCGGGCACGCCGGCCGGCGCCTCGGGCAGCTCGCGCTGTTCGCCGCTGCTGTTGCGCGCCTCGATCGCCTGGATGCGGCGTTCGATCTCGCGAACGTTGTTCAGGTAACGATCGAGACGGTTCTTGTCGCCGGTGCCGAGCTCGCTGCGCACGCTGGCCACTTCACCCTGGATCCAGTCGAGGATGCTGCGGCGCGACTGGCGGCGGGCCACGCGGTCCTGCGGGGAGCCGCCGGTGCCAAACAGCATGTCGAACGCGACCCGCGGGTCGCGGATCATCGGCAGCGGTTCGTTGGGTGAGGCCCAGCTGATCGAGTCGGTGTAGGCGCACGAGTAGTTGTAGGTGCAGCCGCCGGCCTGGTCGAGGTTCTCGATGCAGAACTGCATCGACGGCAGCGGCGTGGCCTGCCCGTACTTCTGGGCGTAGAACTGGTCGAACGAGGTGCCGGCCCAGATGTCGGAACCCTGCGTCTGCTTCGGGTGCGACTGGGTCAGGAACACCGCGCTCGAGCGGAAGTGGTCGCCGCCAATTTCCGGGGCGGTGAACGCCTCGGCCATGCGGACGTCGGTGTTGCTGACAATCGTCAGGTAGTCGCGATACGGCTCGAGCGAGCTCAGCGCGCTGTCGGGCACCATGGTGAAGTCGGCGCCGACCTGCTCGGGCGCGAACAGGTGCTTGGTCGCGCCCCACTTGTTGCAGCCGGCCAGGCCGTGCACCTCTTCGATGCAGATCAGGCGGGTGCGCTCGGCCGCCGTCGGCGCGGCGCCAATGCCCCTGGCGGCAACCATTGCATCCAGGAACGGCAGCGCCACCGCGGCGCCCATGGCTCCCCGGATGAACGTGCGACGCGGCATGTGCTTACCTGTGAGGTACGACATCGTTATCTCCCTGCCTTGGTTTCGGTCGTGGTGACTTCGGACTCCACTCGCTTCATCCGGAAGGCGTCGCTCTTCACGACGCCGAGAACGAACGAGGACATTTTGTAGTTGCTCGCTTCGGCCGACTTGGCAATCGCGCGAATCGTCGGCTGGTCGTAATACTCGACCCGGCGGCCGAGCGCGTAGGCCATCAGGTTGTCGGTAAAGTTGCGCACCAGCGGCGTCGGCCGCTTGCTGAGTGCGGTCGTCAACTCGATCAGCGAGGTCACCCGGGTGCCGTCGTAGAAGTCGCCGGTGGTGTCGAGCGGCATGCCGTTCTCGCGCACGCGCCACTTGGCCGTGACGTCGAAGTTGTCGAGTGCCAGGCCAATCGGATCCATGAAGCGGTGGCACGAGTTGCAGGTCGCGTTCTTCCGATGGATCTCCATCTTTTCGCGCGTTGTCAGCAGGCGCCCTTCCTTGGCTTCGCCGGCGGCCTCGAGATCCGGCACGTCGGGGGGGGGCGGCGGCGGCGGCGTGCCGAGCAGCACTTCCATCACCCACTTGCCGCGCAGCACCGGCGAGGTGCGGTTGGCCATCGAGGTCTGCACCAGCACGCTCCCCTGGCCTAGCACGCCGCGGCGCGACTGGTCCGGATAGGTGAAGCGGCGGAACTGGTTGCCGGTGACGCCACGGTAACCGTAGTGGCGCGCGAGCCGCTCGTTCAGAAACGTGTAGTCGGCGGTCAGCAGGTCGAGAATGCTGCGGTCGTCCTTCACGAGGCTGGCAAAGAACAAGCGCGTCTCGTGGCGCATGGCTTCGGCCAGGTTCTCGTCGAAGTTCGGGTAGAAATTCGGGTCGGGGTGCACCTTCTCGACATCCTGCAGGCGCAGCCACTGGGCCGCGAAGCGATCGGCCAGACCCTCGGAGCGGGGATCCGCGAGCATGCGCCGCGCGTGCTTCTCGAGGCCGGCGGCGCTCGACAGCTCGCGGCGCGCCGCGGCGTCGAGCAGTGCCTTGTCGGGCGGCAGGCCCCAAATGAAGAACGACAGGCGCGACGCGAGGTCAACGTCGGCAACGCGGTAGGTGCCGCCGGCGCGGGCATCGGTCGGGGCGCGTTCGAGGCGGAAGATGAAGTGCGGGCTCGCCAGGATCGCCTCGAGCGCGCCGCGCACGCCCATTTCGAAACCGCCCTTGGCGGCAGACGATTCGTAGAACGGCATGAGCCGATCGACTTCAGCGGCCGCGAGCGGGCGGCGGTAGGCGGTGGCCCCCAGGCGCGTGACGATCTGGCGTGCGCACGCGGCCTCGTCAGCGGGCGACGTCGGCCGGCAAGTGAAGATTTTCTGGCGGCTCGCCGTGGTGGAGATGCCGGTCGTCTTGAGCGGGCCACGAATGACCAGGTCGCGCATGTGCGGCAAGGTCGTGATGCCGCTGCCGCCGGATCCGCCGCCGGCGTACGACCAGTCGTGCGGACGAATCAGGTCCTCGTAGGGGCCGTCGATCTTGCGGACGAACGCGGCGGCCACCTTGCGTTGGCCGGCGCGCACCAGGAACGGCTCGGTGCGCAGCGGCGTCTGGCCGCGGCCGTCGGCGCCGGCGATGTTGATCAGCTCGTACTCGACCAGTGCCAGCCGTTCGCCGTCGATCGAGATGTCGATGTCCTCGAAGCGGGTGTTCTCGCCGGCATTGAAGGTCATCTCGAAGGCGTATTCGCCGTCGGCCGGGAACACGTGGTTCACCACCATGCCGCCGCGGGTGCCGTAGGGCGCGCCCTCGACGTGGTCCCAGGGGTGCTGGGACATGTAGCTCGGATTGGTATAGGTGGAGTCGATCGACGGCGCGTCCTTGTCGCCCACCGCCATGCGGCTGATGTCGGCGGCGCCGTTCAGGTACGACTCGAGCAGCGTCGGCGACAGCGCCTGTTCGTCGGCGATGTTGTCGAAGTTCGCGCTCATCGTGTCGAGCGGTAGCCAGCGGCCCGCCTCCACATCAAGGTCGAGCAGCTCCTTGATCGCGCGCGAGTACTCGGGGCGGTTCAGCCGCTGGAACGTGCGGCCGCCGGGATTCGGGTTGGCCCGCGCGTAACTGTCGACGGTCGTCTCGAGCGAGGTGATGAACTTCTGGTAGACGGCCGGTTCGGGCCGCGGCATGCCAGGCGGCGGCATCATGCTCGCCTGCATCTTGCGGATCATCCGCTCGGCGGTGTCGGCGTCGTGACCGGCCTTCGCGGCATCGAAGGACGCCAGCGACAGGTTGCCGGCCTTGGCGCGATCGCTGTGGCACCCGGCGCAGTAGCGCTTGACGAGCGCGTTTTGTTCTTCGTGGGAAATGGTTGACGCAAGCACCGGCTTCGCGGCGGCGTGCGAGACAACGGGCTTGCTCGTGGTCGCGGGCTTGCCCGCAGTTGCGGGTACGGATCCCGGGGTCCCCCTCGTGGCGGCGGGCGCCTTCGGGGCGGGTTGCTGTCCCGCAAGTGCGACTACGAGCCCGAGGCACACAAATGCTGTGCCCAGGGTGATGGAACCGACGCTTTTCATTCCAGCACTCCCGCAGGCCAGGGGCTGAGCCAGTTGCTAGCTCGGCTACCTAGCCTCTCTATCTCGCCAGACTATACACCTGATTACAAGGCCGGATGGCTGAGGCAAGGAGATATGACTTCTGGTGACATTTGTAGACATTTCGGCCTGAAAACACGAAAAACGGGCGGGCGACCTGTTGAGGTCAACCCGCCCGTTTAAAGAGGCCGCGCCGGCACCCCATTAAGGGGTGCCCTACGAGGTAACCACTATTTCTTGGTAGCGGTCATCGCCGACGGCGACGTCAGCTTGATGGTGTTGCCATCAACCGTGCCGGCGTACTTCGTGTTCCCGGCCGTGAACGTGATCTCGGCGCCGCGCAGGCGGCCCTGGAGGGCCTGGTTGCCGAGGGTTCCCGAAATCATCTGGAACGTCTGCGTCAACTTGAGGTCGCCGTTCGGCGTGCCCCACGTGCCCTCCACCTTGGCCGGCACGATCCAGAACAGCGCCGTGCACCAGCTGCTCGAGCAGCCCTCGGTCTCGGTCGAGGTCTCGTCGGCCTGCCAGTCTTCCATGGTGAACGTGTTCGACGCGATGCGCGTGCCCGGCTTGAGGTCGAGCAGCTTCGGGCGAAGCTTCATGTTGATCGAGGGCAGCAGGAACATGGTGATGACGTCGGCCTTCGAGAAGTCGGTCTCGAACAGGTCGGCCTTCACGAACGTCGCGCGGGCGGACACCCCCGCCGCTTCGGCGTTCTTCTTCGACAGTTCCACCATGTCGGGGTTGTACTCAACACCCATCGCCCGCGCGCCGCGCTTGGCCGCGGTGATCACCGTGCGGCCGTCGCCCGAGCCCAGGTCCATCACGAAGTCGTCCTTGGTGACCTTCGCCATGTCGAGCATCTTGTCGACGACGGCCTGGGGCGTGGGAACCCACACCACGTCCTTGCCGGCCTGCCCGACCTGGGGTTCGAACGGCTTCGTGCCGGTAGCCTGGGCGTACGCCGACGCGCTCGCCATCAACATCATGGCCAGCGTCAGCAGTGAAGAAATCGCGCGACGTGTGTTCATCGAGGTGTCTCCATAATCGGGTACAAGTAGCTATCAGTCCGTAAGAACAACGATCCATCCGAGACAGCCGAGACCAGCCGGCCACCGTCGAGGCGATTGGCCGCCAACCGGCGAAAGTCCTTCCCCGGCGCAATGACCGTGGTTACGCCCTGCTCCGACGGAAAGTATATGCTCCCCCCGGCAAAAGCGGGGGACGCTGAAACCGTGCCGCCCAACCGCTGCTGCCAAAGAGTGGCGCCGGTGCGCGCGTCAAGGCAGGTGGCAATGCCGCCGTCGGTCACCACACATAGCTCATCACCAACAACCAGCGGCGACGGCGTGAGCGGCGCGCCGCGGCTCAGTTGCCACGCCGTGTGCGTCTGATGTTCGAAGCCACTTCTCTACTCCGCCATCGACACTACGAGCACTCGCCGTTGGGGCACGGTTGCGCGAGCGGCGCCCCGGCTGTCGGGTATGCCACCCGGAAGGGCCGCCGGTACGGCCCTGATCCGTCGTTGACGAGGCCGTCGAAGTCGATGACCGGGACGGCGGTCACCAGGCGCTCAACGGTGGTTGCGGCCGGCACTTCGAAGCACGGGGCATTTAGTGTGGGCGCGCTGGCTGGCGTCATGTCCTGCGACTTCCAGACGAACAGACTGCCCCCCGCGCCCTGCACATCGGTGCTCGCTGACCCGCAACTCGACGTCGTGCAACCAGCACGCTGGCATCACGCAGTTGACATCGCCGGCCGCTTGAGCCGGCCATGTCTGGCCGGTCGCATCCTCGGCCGACCACACGCGGCCGGTGTCGTTGGTGGGCTTACTCCACGACCAGCACCGGCGACCCGAGAACATCCATTCGTGGCGTGATGCCGAGTCCGGGTGCGGTGGACGCCGCCAGCCGGCCGTTCACGCGCTGCGGGGCGCCCTCCGCGATCGACACGGTCACGTAGCTGTTGAAGTCGGTGCTCGTGAAAAGCAGGGGCGTGGGCGTGCTGTGTGCCAGGTGCGCAATCGCGGCGGTGACGATGTCGCCGCCCCAGCTGTCTTCGATGGTCATGGCAATGCCCATGCTCGCGCACAGGTCGCGGGCCTGCCGCGTCCTGGTGAGGCCGCCGAACTTGCTGATCTTCAGGTTAACGACGTCCATCGCGAGATCGGCCTTCGCGCGCAGCAGCATGTCGAGGCCGTCGACGTTTTCGTCGAGCACGAACGGATGCGGCGTGTGCCGGCGTACGCTCAAGCATTCCTCGTAGGTCAGGCACGGCTGCTCGATGTAGACATCGACGTCGCGAACGGCCTTCACCACGCGCATGGCTTCGTGCTGGGTCCAGCCGGTGTTGGCGTCGGCGATCAGCCGGTCGCCGCTCTGCAACACCGCCGCCACCGCGTGGATGCGCGCGATGTCCACGTCGGGATCGCCGCCGACCTTGAGTTGAAACCGGCGATACCCTTCAGCACGATACCCGGCCACGCGGCCGGCCATCGCCTCGGGCGTCTCCTGCGAGATCGCGCGATACAGGTGGAAGTCGTCGCCATACCGGCCCCCGAGCAACTCGCACACCGGCAAGCCGGCCGCCTGCCCGAGAATGTCCCAACAGGCGATGTCGATCCCGCTCTTGACGTAGGCGTGGCCCTTCAGCGCCGCGTCCATCAGGCCGTTCAACTTGGTCAGCTCGCGCGGGTCGGCGCCAATCAGGTGAGGGCCGAGTTCGCGGATGCCGGCCCGTACGCCATCGGCATACGCCGGCAGGTAGAACGGGCCGAGCGGACACACCTCGCCGTATCCGACGATGCCGGCATCGGTTTCGACCCGCACGACGGTGGAATCAAACACGGTCACTGACTTGCCACCCGACCACTTGTAGGTGGTCTCGTGCAGCGGCAACTCGACACGGTAGGCACGAATTCGTACGATTTTCATGTGCACGGTTATTCTATTGCCGGACGGCGGGGTTGATCAGCGCTCGCTTGGCCTGTCGCCGGACGACCACCGTCCCGATCGCCATGCTTCGGGACGCAGGATGACGAGCACGGTCAGCACCTCGAGCCGGCCAATCCACATCGCCGCGGTCAGCGTGATCCGGCTCACCGGGTGAAGGTCGGCGAAGTGGCCCATCGGGCCAACGGCGCCGAAGCCGGGGCCGACGTTGCCGAGGCAGGCGGCGGTCGCCGAAATGCCGGTCAGGATGTCGGCGCCGAACAGGATCACGATCATCGAACACACCGCGAACGTCAGCAGGTAGAACAGGAAGAACACGATGACGCCCTGCAGCACGCTGGGCTGCACGACCCGTCCGCCGAGCTTGACCGGCAGCACGGCGCGGGGGTGCAGCATGCGCCGCAGTTCCTGCATGGTGAACTTCGCGAGCAGCACGTGGCGGACCACCTTGGGGCCGCCGCCGGCCGACCCGGCGCAACCGCCAATGAACATCAGTCCCAGCAGCACCGCTTTTGCCTGCTGGTTCCACAGCTCGAAGTCCACGCTGGCGTAACCGGTGGTCGTCAGGATCGACAGCACCTGGAACAGCGCCGTGCGCAGGGTGGCGCCCGCGGACATGGCGCCCCAGAGAATGAACACCAGCACGGCGGTGGCCAGGACAATTACCCCCGTGTACGCGCGCAGTTCCTCGTCGCGCACGAACAGCTTGACGCTGCGCTGCGCCAGCGCCCGGTACTGGAGGGCGAAGTTGGCGCCCGCCAGGAACATGAACACGATGATCACCCACTCGGCGGCGGGGTTGTCGTAGCCGGCAATCGACTGCGGGTGGGGCGAAAAGCCGGCGGCGGCGAGCGTCGTGAAGGCGTGACAGATCGAATCGAACCACGAGAAGCCGGTCGCCCTCAGCGCCAGGGTCTGCAGGATGGTCAGGCCGGCATACACCCGCCACAGCAGCGACGCGGTCCGGCGAATCTGCGGGCTCACCTTCTCATCGTCCGGGCCCGACGCCTCGGCGAAGAAGATCTCGCGGCCGCCAATGGCCAGGCGCGGCAACACCGCGACGAACAGGGCGATCACGCCCATGCCGCCGAGCCACTGGGTCATCGATCGCCAGAAGAAGATGCCCTGGCCGTAGAGCGAGAAGTCGCGAAAGACGGTCGCGCCGGTGGTGGTCAGGCCCGACATCGATTCGAACATCGCGTCGATGGGGCTGAGACCGACCCACAGGTACGGAAGGGCCGCGGACCAGGAGATGAGGAGCCACGACAGCGAGACCACCGCCAGGCCCTCGACCCGGCGCATGCGTTCAATGGCCTGCTCGGCGTCGACGCCACCGGCGCGACGCATGGCGTGGCCGATCGCCGTCGTGGCCGCGCCGGACAGCACGAAGGCGATCGCGTCGGCGTGCTCGCCGTAGGCCAGGGCAATGGCCGCCGGGGCCGCGAACATCAGGCCGAAGACGCGGATGATGAGACCGCAGACGTGAATGACGAGCGACAGCCTCATCGCGAACTACGCACCCGTGCCGCTGAAGTAGGCCTGCACCCGGGGCGCCGCCGCGCGCGTGCAGAAGACCAGGATGCGGTCGCCGGGATCGATGCGATCATCGCCCCGCGGCACGATCGCGTGGTCGCCGCGCAGGATCGCGGCGACGATCACGTCTTCGGGCGTGCCGATGCCCTTGAGCTGCCGAGGCTCGAAGTCCTTCGACACGGTCAGCTCGAGCACGCGCGCCTCGCCGTGCTCGAGCACCGCCAGCAGGCTGGAGGTGCCGCCCGAAATCTGGTGCAGGATCGCCGCCACCGCGGCGCCACGCGCCGACAGCGCCACGTCGATGCCGACCCGTTCGAACAGGCGGAGATTGCCCGGGCGGCTGACCCGGGTCACGATTTTCGGAACACCGAGCTGCCGGCCGAGGAGCGACGCCAGCAGGTTCCGCTCGTCGTTGTCGATCACGCACACCAGCACGTCGCTGTGGCCAACGTCCTCGGACTCGAGGAATTCCAGGTCGGTGCCGTCACCGTTCAAGACGAGGGTGTGCTTCAACCGCGCCGCCAGGAGGGCGCCCCGTTCCTCGCCGCGCTCGACGATGCGCACGTCAACGTGGTCGGCTTTCTCCAGCCGCTCCGCGACCTCGAGACCGACGTCGCCGCCGCCGATGATGGTGACGCGTTGGCGCCCCTGGTTGGCGCCTGGCCGGACGATCTTCTGGACCTCGCGCATGGCCTCGGGCGTGCCCATCAGGATGACCTTGTCGCCCGCCGCCAGCTGGGTCGCGCCGCGCGGCACGAACAGCTTGCCGCCGCGCTTGACGGCGACGATCAGCGACCCGCGCGGCAGGTGCAACGCGCCCACCGGCGCCGCCACCAGCGGCGATGAGTCGTCCAGCTTGTACTCGAGCAGCCGCACCACTCCACCGGCGAGGGCCTCGGCATCGATCGCGCCCGGCGCGGTCACCACCTGCTCGATATCCGCGGCCAGCTGCGCTTCGGGCCACAGCACGCGGTTGATCCCAAAGGGCGCCAGGCCGGCGTTGCTGGATGAACCAATGAAGTCGGCGCGCGAGACCAGGCAAATGGTCTCGGGGCTCGCGATGCGGTTGGCAATCGCGCAGGCCACGATGTTGACTTCGTCGAGACCGGTGCAGGCCATGAAGAACCCGGCCGCCTTGATGTCGGCGCGCGCGAGCACCTCTTCGCTGGTGCCGCTGCCATGAATGAAATCCACATCGAGCGACGCAAAGCGATCCGCAATGGCGGGGTTGTGATCGATGACCGCGACTTCGTGTTCGGCGGCCAGGGCGCGGGCCAGGGCCGACCCCACTTCGCCGCCGCCGACAATGACTATGCGCATGGATGACTTCCGACCATTTACTCTACCGGACTGCGGGCCCGGCGTTGAGGGTATAGCGCATGATCGAGCCGTGCGCGCCGCCCGGTGTCCGCTCCAGCTCGTACACGTCGCCCGAAGGACCAGCCGAGCCGGCCTGCGCCGAGGCAATCGCCGCCAGGTCGGCCGGCGTGAGGGTCAGGTCCGCCACTTTCTGCAGGTCGGCCAGGTGCCGGCCATGGCGCGCCCCGACAATGACGCCGGCCACGCGCGGCCGATCGAGCACCGCGCGCAGCGCGACCGTGGCAATCGTGACCCCGTGGCGCGTGGCCACCTCGTGCAGTGCCCGCAGCAGGCGCTGAAAGCCGTCCCAGCCGCCAAACTCCTCGATGATCAGCCGGTACTTCACGAGCGACCGGTTGTCGAGCGGCTCGGCCGGTGCCGGACGGTCGAGATAACGGTCCGACAGGAAGCCGCCCGCCAGGCCGCCGTAGCACAGGAGCTGGACACCTGCTCCCTCGCACAGCGCGGTCATCGCAGTCGCCGGGCGCATATCCATCACCGAGTACTGGACTTGGTGCGAAACCAACGGCACGCCCGCGCCGATCAGCTCACGCAGCCGGCTGGTATCAAAGTTCGTCCCGCCCAGGTTCGCAATCTTGCCGGCCCGGCGACCGTCATCGAGCCATCGCGCCACCTCGACGTACCGTGGCACGGCGTAGTCCCACCAGTGGAACTGGACCAGGTCCAGTTGCTCCACGCCGAGCCGCGCCAGCGATCGGTCGATGGCGGCCTCGACGTCGCGGCGCGTGACGGTCGGCAGCGTATTGAGGTCGGGGACGTACTTGGTATGCACCTGGATCGCCGCGCCGCCGCGCCGGCCGCGCAGGAAGGCGCCGATCAGCTCTTCGACGCCGGTGTAGATGTCGGCGCAGTCGAACGTGGTGATGCCGGCGTCCACGAAGCGGGCCATGTCGTCGAGCGCGGCGGCGCGATCGATCGCGCCGTGCCCGCCGGCCAGCTGCCAGCCGCCCTTGAGGAGGCGCGACACGGTGTAGCCGGGCGCGATCTCGATCCGCGGAATGCTCATGGCTTGCTGGAGGCAACCCCCTTCTTGGGGTTGCCTGTTCCATGGGCTCGTGCTGGGGGCAGCGGCACAGCGGTCACCTCGCCGTGCCGAAACGTGCGCTTGCCCGCGCGCGTGATGCGGAACCGCGCACCGCAATTCGGATCGGGGCACGCAATGTCGGTGTCGGTGGTCATCCAGTCGTGGGCATGCGTCATCCGCTGCTTGGCGGGCAGCAGCGGCAGCAGCGCCGCCAGCGCGTAGATCGAGAACGCCTGCCCGGCCGGCAGCGTCAGGTTCTCGCCGCGCACCTCGAACCAATCGCCCGCGACGTGGCTGCAGACCATGGCCCGCCCGGTGGCGATGACCTCCACGCGCAAGTCATACAGCTCGAAGCTGTCGTCACGATCCGCCATGGCGGGTACTATAGCGCCGATGCGGGAAGTGGTAATCAACGGTCCTCCTGAAGGCGGCCGCCACGTCGTGATGCGCGGCGGGATCGCCGGGGCCCTGGCGCCGTTTGCGGTGTTCCTTGGCGGCGTGGGGTGGCTCGCGTTCATGGGCGCGCCCGACGAACGCGGTTTCTGGCCCATCCTCCTGGCGGCCATCGCTACCGGCATTGCCCTGGCCCGTGACCGGCACCGCTACTGCGACGCGCTGCTGGCCGGCATGGCCCAGCCGATCGTCATGCTGATGATCATGGCGTGGCTGCTGGCCGGCGTGCTCAGCACGCTGCTCGGCGCCGCGGGCTTCGTCGAGGCGCTGATCTGGCTGGCGCGCGCGGCGGGCGTCGGTGGCGGCGGCTACGTCGCCGCGGCGTTCGTGGTCTGCTGCCTCGTCGCCACCTCCACCGGCACGAGCTTCGGCACCATCATCATCGGCGGGCCGCTGCTCTACCCGGCCGGCGCGGCGACCGGTGCGGATCCCGCAATCTTGATCGGCGCGATCCTGGGCGGGGCGACGTTCGGCGACAGCATCTCACCGATTTCAGATACCACCATCGCGTCGGCGGGAACGCAGAACGCCGACATCGCCGGCACGGTGCGGGCGCGGTTGAAATACGTGCTGCCGGCGGCTGCGGTCGCGCTGGTGGCATACGCCGCCGCCGGCGGCGCAGGCGAGGCACCCACGGCAGCATCGGCCGCCGCCGCAGCGGGCCGCCCCGATGGCCTCCCCATGATCCTGGTCCCGATCCTGGTGATCGTCATGTTGCTGCTCAAGCGGCACCTGGTCGAATCACTGATCGCGGGCGCGGGAATGGCGACCGTGCTCGGCCTGGGACTCGGCTTGCTGCGCGCCGACCAACTGCTGCGCTTCGAGGCGGGCGGCTTTACGGCCCGCAGCCTGATCGTCGATGGGATCGAGCGTGGCGTCGGCGTGTCGGTGTTCACGCTGCTGCTGGTTGCGCTGGTCGCGGGTTTCGAGGCCACCGGCGCATTGCGACATCTCGTCGCGCGCGCCGGCCACGCCGCCAGCGTGAGGCGCGCCGAGGCGGGAATCGTCGCGGCGGTGTCGGCGGCAGTGTTGTTGACGACGCACAGCGTGGTCGCGGTCCTGGCGGTCGGTCCGTTCGCGGCTGCCACCGGCGCGCGGGCCGGCATCGGGCCCTATCGCCGCGCCAACCTGCTGGACCTGACGGTCTGCACCTGGCCGTTCCTGCTGCCGTATTTCCTGCCGACGATACTCTCGTCCAACGCCACGCAGTCGGGCATCGCGTTGGGAATGCCCCGGATCTCCGCGTTTGACGCCGGTATGCACAACGTCTATTCCTGGGCGCTGGTCGTGGTCGTGTTTCTGGCCGTAACCACGGGATTCGGCCGGTCGGAGGGTCCGCGCCAGGCGCCAGAATGAGTAGCATGGCGTTATAACATTTGTTGATACAATGGGGTGCATGGTCGTCGAGCTCAAGCTCCGCAAGATCGGTAACTCGGTGGGGGTGGTGCTCCCGAAGGAAGCGCTGGCGCGCCTCAACGCCGAAGAGGGCGACGTCCTCTTTCTCACGGATGCGGCGGATGGCTCGTTTCGATTGACGGCCGGCGATCCTTCGTTCGCCGACAAGATGGCGATTGCCGAGAAGATTAGCCGCCGTTACCGAAACGCCCTTCGCGAACTGGCCAAGTGAACGAGCCCGTGTGGCTTGATCGTGAGGACTGCCTGGGCATTCACGAGATGATGCTCTCGCAGCACGGCGGGCTGTCCGGGGTTCGCGATGAAGGCCGGCTGCTGTCTGCAATCGCCAAGCCGCAGAACCATTTTGCGTACGGATCGCGACCGTTGACTGAGATGGCTGCGGCGTACGCCGCTGGCATCGTCCTGAACCACCCGTTCCTCGACGGCAACAAGCGAACCGGATTCATGGTTGCCGTCACGTTTCTCGAGCTGAACGGCCTCGAACTGACGGCCAGCGAAGAAGCGGCCGTCCAGAACACCGTGGGTCTGGCATCGGGCCAGGTTTCGGAAACGCACTATGCCGGTTGGCTCGAGGCCAACTGCAAGACCAACGAATAGGCAACCCTTCCACCTACGCCGAGGCTACGGTGGACAAGGAAGGGTTGCCGCCACCGACATCAGAACAGAAACAGAGAACAGCTCATATGAAGACCTCAACCGCCGGCGACACGTCCGGTTTCGCCTCGCTCGGACTCGCCGCGCCCCTCGTTGCTGCCGTCTCGGCACTGGGCTACGAAGAACCCACACCCATTCAGCGTGAAGCCATCCCGGTGCTGATCGCCGGCCACGACATGCTCGGCCAGGCCGCAACCGGCACCGGCAAGACGGCGGCATTCGCGCTGCCGCTGCTGAACAAGCTGTCGGAAGACACCAAGACCAACCGCGGCAAGGCCCGCGCGCTGGTCCTGGTGCCGACCCGCGAGCTGGCCATGCAGGTGGCCGAGGCGCTGCACAAGTACGCCAAGGGCTCGAACCTGAACGTCGTTCCCGTCTACGGCGGCGCGCCGATGGATCACCAGATCCGCGCGCTGCGCCGCGGCGCCGAAGTCGTCGTCGGCACGCCGGGCCGCGTGTTGGATCACCTGCGGCGGCAGACGTTGAACCTGGCGACGGTCGAGATGGTGGTGCTCGACGAAGCGGACGAGATGCTCGACATGGGCTTCTCGGAAGACATCGATGCGATCATCGCCGAGACGCCCGACACGCGGCAGACGGCGCTCTTTGCCGCGACCTTTGCGCCGCGCATCCTGTCGATTGCCGGCAAGCACCTCAAGACGCCGACGAAGGTGCAGATCGCGCAGGAAAAGCGCGCCGCCGGCAAGCTCCCCCAGGTCCGCCAGGTCGCCTACATCGTCGGCCGCGGCCAGAAGACCGGCGCGCTCAGCCGCATCCTGGACTTCGAGAGCCCGAAGTCGGCCATCATCTTCTGCCGCACGCGCCTCGAGGTGGATGAGCTCACCGACACGCTGAACGCGCACGGCTACGGCGCGCAGGCGCTGCACGGCGGCATGATGCAGAAGCAGCGCGATCGCGTGATGCAGCTGTTCCGCAGCGAGAAGGCCGATATCCTGGTGGCCACCGACGTGGCCGCCCGCGGCCTCGACATCGATCACGTCTCGCACGTGATCAACTACGACCTGCCGACGGCGCCGGAAGTCTACGTGCACCGCATTGGCCGCACCGGCCGCATTGGCCGCGAGGGCGTCGCGATTACCCTGTGCGCCCCGCGCGAGCAACGTTTCCTCCAGTACGTCGAGCGCCTCACCAAGCAGAAGGTGGAGATTGGCAAGCTGCCGACCGAGGCCGACCTGCGCAAGCGCCGGCTCGAGGCGGCCAAGGATGCGATCCGCGAGCGCATCACCGCCGGCGGACTCGACGACACCAAGGAGCTGGTCGAGTCACTCGCCCAGGAGTTCGAGATGATCGACATCGCCGCCGCGGCGGTGGCCATGGCCAACGAGAGCGCCGACAAGTCGGTGGTGGGCGATGTGCCGGTCGTCGATGAGCGCCAGTCGCGCTCGTATGACGCGCCGCGTGACGATCGTGGCTACGACCGCGCGCCGCGGCCCGCGTTGCGGGCGCCGAGGGACGAAGGCCCCATGACCCTGCTGCGGATCAGCGTGGGCAAGGACGAAAGCATCCGGCCGGCGGATCTCGTGGGCGCCATCGCCGGCGAGGCGAAGATCCCGTCGGGCGTGATCGGCGCGATCAAGATTCACGACGACTACTCGCTGGTCGAGATCCCCGACGAACACGCCGAACGGGTGATTACGGCCCTGAAACGCACGCAGATCCGCGGCCACCGGGTCACGGTTCAGTCAAAACCGGCTCGATAGGTTCCCGCAAGGACGTCCCGTGGGGCGACCAGACCTTCGAGGCAATGATGTTCACCCGCCTCACCTTCAGCGTCGTCACCGCGCCCGCGCCAACGCCGCGGCACTAGCGAGGCGGGCCCGGCCGGCGGGCCCGCAACTCTTCGTGATCTTCGGGATTGCCCTTATTCTTGCGGGATGAATCAGCGCCTCATGGTCGGCGTCTCCGTTCTGGTCATCGGTGCCGCCACCCTCACGGGACAAGCGGTTACCGCGCAGCTCGGGATCACCGAGGGCCGGGCCCGGGAGGCCGTGTTCGACTCGTTCATGGCCGGCGCGGTCTCGGTGGCCGGCAACGCCCAGGTGTTCACGGCCGCGACGCCACAGGCCAGGGCCGCCATGGTGAATGCCGCCACCACGCTGGCGCGCGCGTTTGTCGAGAGCGACGAGTTCAAGCGCCGCTACGCCGACCATCGCGAGGCCAATGGCCCAGACCCGCTGCCCGCCGAGCTGACCGCCGACCAGGTGTTGGCCAAGCAACGCGCCGGCTTCGAGCAGCAGGTCGAGGCCCTGCGCAAGCAGTTTGGCAGCGACGCCATTACCCCGGAACAGAAGGCCACGCTCGAGGAAGGCTTCGAGACCATGCGCGCGCAGTTTACGGCGATGGAGACCGGGCCGCGGAAGGCCGAGCTCGAGGGTGTCCTGAAGACCCAGCGGGCCGAGCAATTGAGCGCACACGCGGCCGCGACGAAGGCGTTCGACGCCGTCTACCCGGCCGACCCGCAGGCGCTGGTCGCCCTGCGGCTCCGCGCGTTTCTCGACGGCACGCGCGACATCGACTTCACGGCCAGGCTGGTCGAGCAGGGCAGGGTGCGCAAGTTCGCGGACGCGGCCCTCGAGGCCAAGCCCGCCGAATGGAAGCTGTGCTTTCGCGCCGGCAAGCCGGCCACCGACGCGGCCCGGGATTTCGCCAGCAAATGGCTCGCCGACCTCAGGGCGCAAGGCGCCGCCGCCAAAGGCGAAGGCGGCCCAAGGGGCGTGAATTAAGGTTGAACCCCTGGCCCCAAAGGGTCTATCGTCTCGCGAGGGAGAGAACCCATGGATATTGACCGCAGAGCCTTCATCGCCAGCCTGGGCGGCACCACCGCCGTCAGCCTGATGAGTTCGGAGGCCAAGGCCGACGCGCTCGAGCATTGGATGGAAGACCAGCTGGACGAGCAGGCGGCCGCCGCCAGCGGCCAGGAGAAGTTCCCGACCGTCGCCGAACTCGACGCGCAGATCGAGACGCGCTCCTTCCGGCGCGGCGCCGGCAACGTCTTCACCTCGGGCAATCGCGGCGGCAACGTCAAGCGCCTCCCGGAGATGCCCAAGAACCCAACCCTCCAGGATTTCTTCCGCCTGCGCTTCGCGCCGGCGAACCACGTACTGCAGAGCGCGACGCGCGCGCTCAAGACCGGCATGTCCGAAGAGATCATCCTGGCCTGCCTGCTGCACGACTGCGCGCAGGCGCTGATGAAAGCCGACCACGGGTGGTGGGGCGCGCAGTTGTTCGAGCCGTACATCCCCGAGAAGTCCACGTTCGGCATCCGCTATCACCAGACGCTGCGCTTCTATGCCGACGCCGACGCCGGCTACGAGTATCCGGACCTCTACTACCGCATCTTCGGCCAGGACTACGTGCCGCCGCCGCACATCGAAGCCACCTACAAGATGCTCCGCAACCACAAGTGGTACATGGAGCCGCGCCTGGTCACGGTCAACGACCTCTACGCCTTCGATCCCAATGCGAAGGTTTCGATCGATCCGTTCGAAGACATTATCGGGCGCCACTTCAAGCAGCCGAAGGAAGGCCTCGGCAACGACAACACGCCCAGCTCGCACATGTGGCGCACGCTCGCCAATCCCGACGCGCCGCTTTAGGAAGTGAGAGGTGAGAAGTGAAAAGTGAGAAGCTCCTGGTTGTCCTGCTAACCTCGCTCTTCTCGCTTCTCACTTCGCCAGTCGGGGTCGCGCAACAGCCCAAGGTCAACTACAAGGGGCTGGAGATTCAAGCGACCGGCGTGGAGCGGGCCCAGAACGTTCCCCTCCTGGATTGCCCGCCCGGCTCCAATACGCAACGCGGTAACGCCCGGGCCGGCGAGGAGTTCGCCGTCGTGACCCTGGCGTTCAAGGTCACGCCGGCATTCAAGGAGGCGATCGTCAAGAAGCCGGTGCTGACCGATGCCTCCGGCAAGGTCTACAACACGTCGGTCGCCATCATCGATCCGGGTGCCCAGCCCGAGTACCAGTGCTCGTTCCCGTTCCGCGTGCCGAGCGGCACGAAGGTCGCGTCCGTACAGGTCGATACGGCCACGATCGACCTCGCCACCTTCGAGAAGAAGTGAGGCTCGAGGACGTCGAGCACGTCGCCGAGACGCTCGATATCGGCCCCGGCACTGAAGTCTTCGAGGTCGCCTGCGGTACTGGCGGGTTCCTGGTTTGCCTCCACGACAACGGTTTTATCGTCGGTGGGCTCGACGCCGACCCCACGCTCATCGCCGAGGCGAAGGCCGCGATGCCGGACGGGCGCTTCTCGATCGGCCTGCCGACCGCGCTCGATCCCGCCCAACCCTGGCAAGTGGTGGTGTGCCGCGCCTTCGGCGACTTTCCCGATGTGGACTACGCGCGCGGGATGCTGGCGCGCATGGCCGCCAAGGCCACGCACGCGATCGCGCTGCTGGACGTCCCTGAAGCGAGGTTCGACCAGCGCTGGATGCTGCGCGCCTTCGCCGAGATCGGCGTCTCGGCGGTGCAGATGGCAGCGGTGAAAGGGGAAGGCGGAGAAACGAAAGAGGCGCGCTACCACGTGTTCGCGCGCCTCTGAACCTGCTTGCGTGAACCCGCAGGCTTGATTGAACCTACTGCAGCATCGGCAGCATCGGCGTGAGCGCCTTTGAGCCGTAGTCAACCATGAACAACCCCAGCAGGATCGCCAGGAAGAACAGGCCGGTGGCGACCGTCAGCTTGGTCAGCTTGCTCGCGTACTTCACGTGCATGAAGTACCAGATGACCAGCGTCGCCTTGAAGCCGGCGATGAGCATTGCGACCGAGAAGTTCAGCTGGCCGAGGTCAACGAACGCGGCCCCGACGGTGACGGCGGTCAGCACCATCAGCGCGCCAAAGATGGTGACGTAGAGGCTGACGGGAGAAACGTGTCCAGACATTACGTGTGCCTCTCGACGAGGTAAAGCAGCGGGAACAGGAAGATCCAGACGATGTCG
>SXGQ01764085.1_pt1 | contig 38157 bp, 29 predicted proteins | sample 3178371 | NCBI WGS metagenome assembly SXGQ01 (sample SAMN11356859, study PRJNA531348) | freshwater metagenome | isolation source: freshwater sample F1-20 | place: China: Fuxian Lake, Yuxi | collected 2017-12-25
AATAATATCCCCCTTTTCGAGATGCGGTAGAACTTGCTCAATGAAATCATCAACTGCCTGCCCTGCTTTGACGAGCATCATGACTCTTCTTGGTTTTTTTAAGTGCTTGCACATTTCTTCAATGCTATGGGCGCCAATGACTTTTGTACCTTTGGCTTCCTTTGCAAGGAATTCATCAACTTTCGAGGTCGTTCGATTGTAGGCAACCACGGTATAACCATGATCATTCATGTTAAGAATTAAATTCTGGCCCATTACGGCCAACCCAATCAATGCAATGTCGCCTTTTGGTTCAGTGACGCTCATGGTTTTGTTTCCATTAAAAAATCTGATAAATGTCAATTGATATTTGTTGGCATACAAAAAGATTGCCATCCTTCAATGACCCATAAATGATAATCTAGGGGTAATTTGCCCGTTTGGCTAGCAAAACCTTGGATTTGGAAAGAAGAAGTTTTTGCTGGCAAGTGTGTCACATGATGAAATAATCGTTGGTGTGATTTTGTTGTAATCAGTCAGTGGGGTTTGAAATGGCAAATGAACTTTTTCCTATGGTTTCCCCAAAACATGATCCGGCGCCAATTTTTGAATTGTTCAGGGGAAATTATGCTACAGAGTTATTAACCGTTGCGGTTGTGCATTTGAATGTTTTTGAAGAGATCGGCCTTGGTTCAGTTGAATCCGAAATTTTAAGAGGCAAATTAGGACTTGAAAAAAGGGCTTGGATTGTCCTTGTCACAGGATTGAAGTCATTTGGATTATTGTTTGAAAAACAAGGGGTCCTTTCTCTTTCTGAAATCGCAAAATCCACCCTATTAAAAAATGCCCGGCACAGCATTGCGGCTTATATCGGTCTTTCGGGTGATTCCCCTGGTGTCATCGGTATGCTTGATCGTTTAAAAGCTTCCACTCCTGTTCATGCGGATAAACCTGATGTCGGCGCAGCGTTTATATTCCGTGAAGGGTTGGAATCCGCGATGGACAAGACTGAAAGTGCAAGAAATCTTACCTTGTCGCTTTCCGGGCGGGCGATGAATGTCGCACCAGTCCTTGCCGAAAAACTCCCGTTGGATGATAGAAAAGTGATTCTTGATGTTGGGGCTGGCAGCGGGTTATATTCAATCGCTTTCCTCGAAAAAAATAAAAATTTAAAAGCCATACTGTGGGATGGAACTGAAGTTCTAAAGGTTGCCGACCAGTTTGTAAATCAGGCTGGCCTAAAATCCCGAGTGACAAATCTGGCGGGAGATATGTTTTCAGACCCGACCCCTATGGGAATTGATGTCGTATTGCTTTCAAATATTCTTCATGATTGGGATGAGCCAGAATGCGTAAAACTAGTTAACAAGCTAGTGACAGCACTGCCGAAGGGCGGTTTGTTGTTGGTGCACGATGTTTTTCTTAATGATGATATGGATGGCCCGTTGGAGATTGCACTTTATTCCGCAGCACTTTTCTCGCTGACCGAAGGTCGAGCGTACAGTAAAAAAGAATATCAAACATGGTTAAACAAAGCTGGGATGACCTTTTTAAAAGTCATCCCAACTTTGGCTCATTGTGGTGTTATGGTTTTTTCTAAATGAGTTGCCCAGAATCATACGCCCATGACATTGTAGCCACAATCCACATAAAGAACCTGCCCTGTGATCGCAGAAGCCAGAGGACTGCATAAAAACGCAGTGGCATTTCCAACTTCATCAGCCTCTATGGCCCGTGGCAAGGGAGACCTGCTTGAGGCGTGATCAATCATCTGGCCTATGTCGCCTATTGCCCTAGCGGCTCTTGATGCGTATGGACCAGCGGAAATGATATTAACTCGCACACCTTTGGGGCCTAAGTTGCTGGCAAGTTGTTTAGCGTCAATTTGTAATGCGGATTTGGCGGTAGACATACCCCCTCCATAGTGAGGGACAACCCTTTCACCACCAATATAAGAGAGACCAACCACGCTTGCGCCACCCTCCCTGTTTTCCATCAAGGGAAGTGCCGCCCTGCTTAATGCGGTAAGGGAATAGGCGCTGACGCTAAGTGCGGTCAAATAAGCAGCCCGTGATGTGCTGATTGCGGGATTTTTTATTTCCGGGCTGAATGCGACAGCATGAAGAAGAATATCCACTCCTTTGACATGTTGTGATAGCTGATCAATCATGCCTTTGATGGAAAAATCACCATGTTTGGAAAAACGTTTGTCACCTTTTGTTTTTTCATCAACATCGTCCATGGTGTCAAAACCAACATCGCATGGAATGATTTTTTCGACTTTAAGTGAACCTTGTCCGAATGGGAGTATGCGACTTTCAGCGTCGGTGTCGCGTTCCATGATGCTTTCAACAATACCAACAAGCCTAGGGTGAACCGCGAGAAAAAGCGAAGCACCCGCAGCTTGAAGCGTTTTTGCAATATGCCATGCAAACCCAACATTATCACCAACGCCTGTAACCAACGCCACTTTGCCTTTTAAATCAATGGGAATCATGAAAGCTCCTGCGTTTTCGAACGAAGCAAAAATAAGCGAAAGCAATCTGGAATTTACCGTTTAAAGGTTGAACCAGCCTGGTGAATTCTATTGCCAGAATCAATCACCCCAGAAGTAAGCTGGATAAGGGCCTGATCAGCTTCCATGCGAACCCTGGGGTCCAGATCTGATTTCTTTTCACTGATTACTTCCAACACTTCTATACTATTGATTTTCATGCGACTAAGCGAGCGTATACATGCCGCACGAACCAAAGGTGCCGGATCCTCTTTTAATGCTGTTGCCAAAGCTTGGGCAGCCTGATTCATATTTGGCCCGCGTATTTTAGATAGTTGATCGGCGGCGTTTTCCCTTTGTGAGGGCTGGTTGGCATTTTTAAGAACCGCAATATTTTCAACTAAAATCGTGTCAACTTGTGCGATATTTTGTTGGCCCGGAATAACAACTATTGTGCCTAGGGGTGTTTGGTCTAATGGGGCGTATTGTTGGATCGTATTTTGATTCGCATATGTGTTGACACCTTGGTTTTGAATGCCATTTATATTTGCCAAGGGTTGATTGAATGCGTTTTGCATGGCAATGGTAGTTTCAATATCAGAAGGAATTGGCCTTTGATTTGGAACGGGAGTGAAAGCGTTTGACATGCCTTGGGTTGGATATGCAGGCACCTGTGCCCTCATTGAGGGTATGGATGGATAAAGTTGTGGTGCTTGGGGTGGGGCGTACATTGAGGCTGTTGGAGCTGGCCCTGTGGGTTGCCCATTGTTTAAATATTGGACAATCCTCACCGGTTCAGCCCCAGCGGCAATGACGGAACCATTCCCAGGAGGAATATTATCAGTAGTGGGCTTCTCAGAAGGGCGTCTTGCAAATATTCCGTAAACTCTGCCCATGGTTCTTTCAGCAAAGTCATTGGTTTTTGAAGTTTCTGAAGAGTTGACCTTTAAAATATTTGCTCTTGGTTGTCTGGGTTCCTTGATAATCAATATTGGATTTGAGGTTTCCAGGGTTTTCTCGGTGGCCTTATTTGTTGTTTTTGGAAAAGTTTTATTTTTTACCACTGGAGTGGTTTTAGATGTTATTTCCGTCGGTGCTTTTGCTAGTTCTTTTGGGGGAATGCGTGGGTTGGAATTTTCAGCAAGTTCAGCGGTGGTCTTGGTGGGATTTGCTTTTGATACAATCGCGTTTATTTCTTTATTGGCAGTATCATTTCCTACTGCTTTTACTGCTTTTTTCGCGATTTTCTCCTCCAGTTTTGGATTCATAAAATCGACACTTTTTAGTGGATCAGGTTTTGTCTTGTCCGCATGGGGAAGTTCCACATCGATTGGCTGGTTTTTAGTCGTGATATTTTTGTCTTGGGTGTTTTCAATCCGGCCCCATGATTTTCGCCAATCCAGTGCCTTTGGTTGTTCAAGCGGTGGTGATTGATTCGAAATACTAGTTGTATTATTTTCTGTTTTGATATTATCAGATGCTATTTTTGGAGATATTGGTTTTGGTTCAATATTTTTTTCCTTTGGTGTTGAAAGTGCTGGTGCGTTTTTTTGAATTTCTTTTACAGATATGACTTTTTCAGGTCCGGAATTGGTTGTCACAAGGACTTTTTCTTCTTTTAAAATTACTATTTTGTCACTGTTGGGATTAACCTTCTGGAAAGTTATCAATTTTTTGTTTTTCTCTGGTACGACCACAACTTTGTCTGCCCCTGGTTCTGGTATGGTGATAAATTCAGTGGCAGATTTTTTTTCAGTTGATTGTTCAACCTCTTTTTTAATAGTGGCGGTTTCGATTTTTAACGGTTTGTTATTCTTTTGTATGGCTGTTTGTGTGGGGGTAACTGAAGAACTATTTACCGCAGTTCTTGCTTCCACCACTTTTGATTCCTTGGGAGTGATGGGAGTTTTTGTAAGCCCTTGATCTGGCGGTATTGGTGAACCTGCCGGCGGCACATCGTTATTTACCCAATGGTAATTTGTGGTTGTGTTTTTTTCCTTTGAATTTGCCGCATTCTGCACAATGGTGATTTTTTTTCCTGAATCCAATGCTTCCACCAGGAAGCATTGTTCGCCATTTTTACTGGTCCATGCCAATATTAACTTGCATTTTATTGGTGATTTCCCATGCTCACTTAAGGTTAATAATTTTTCTTTGGGCTTTTGCACTTCGGTTACAGAATTTGTTTCTGAAAAGCCCAAACCTATTGTTGTTCCAGAAAGTGCCAAAAACAGGGAACTAAGCCATAATTTTCGTAGCATGATCAAATCCCCCAGCATAGCGATTAAACTATGCCAAAAATGTTAGGTATTCTGTTGTATTTATCGGTAATGCTTAGAATTAGCTTGAAAGGGAATTTAACGAAAATTCTTAATAATCATGCGGGATGGTAAAATAGAAAAGGCCTGGTGCTTTAAGCATCAGGCCTTTTGGAAGTTTGGGAAATGTAATTACTTAGCCCCACCCATTTCGCGGCGATATAAAGGCAAGTGTCTGTAGTAGACTTCCATAGTCAACATTGCCATGGAGGTTGACATAAGTCTACCACCCGCATCTGTATGCGCACCTATTGGGTCCCAACTACCAGCCAACATGACTTTTTTAGGATCAGTAGCAGGGATTTGTTTGCCAATTAGGATATCTCTCACACCATTTTTACGCTGGCCGTTAACTTCTGGCCCTAAATTCCAGAAGTCCCATGCTTCGCCACCCATGTGATGCATAACCTGTGTGGCATAATAGATTTGGTAAAGGTTGTAATTAGCAGGGCTTACAGCGGGATGGACTTTTTTCATAATCTCAACACCTTTTAAAAGCCCAGGGTTTCTTGGGTTAACACCCATGTATTGCCTGCAAAGCATACCAATAGCAGTCATAGCAGGAGAAGCACCGGGGTCGGTGTATCCATAACCACCCGATTTTGGATCATGAACAGCATCAAGGTATTTTTCAACCATCTTATAACGCTCGGTCGGAACTTTAAGCCCAGCCATTTGGCCACTCTTTAAAGCCATTGTACACCAACCAGTAACAGAAGTATCACCGGGTTGTTTTGGGCCGTATCTCCAACCACCACCATCATGCTGCGCATAAATCAAATAATCCAAGGCTTTTTGAGCTGATATTTTGATCAGGGGATCTGAGGTCATCCCATAGGCTTCACACATGGCAATTGTTGCCAGGGGATGTGAATAAAGGCCCCCTCCATAATTTCCATCTTTGCCTTGTTTCTTAATAAGGAAGTTAACACCACCCATCACAGTTTTGCTGTAGTCTTCTTGGGATTTTTTGCCTGAAGGCTTATGGGTTATACCAGCGGCAAGGAACGGTAATAAACCAAAACCAGTGCCTGCTATATCATTGCTCTGTGCCTTGTCAGTGTTTCGGTATTTGATCAGTTTGGAGGCAGGGTTTCCGATAGGGTGAGATCGATAGTAATCACCATATTTATCAAGTGACCAGTGGCCATCATCAGCCTGATGAAGGGCAAAAAATCTTAAACCACGGGCAACGGCTGCTTCAGAAGCAGCATTACCGCCTCCCTCAGTCAAAAGTTTTTCACGTGTTGCACCGCTGCGACCTGCGATACCACCAGGCGCATATATTCCACCCATACCACCCAATGAGCCAACATTACTACCCAATCCAGAGACATCCAAGGAAGGAGCAGCACCAGTGCCACCACCAAAACCTGGAGGCGGAGGAACGTTGGAAGCTACAGTTTCGGGAGAATTTGGAATTCCAACCGATTGTGATGGGTCTTCGGGTCCGGGAACACTCATTTCATCTTTGCGGTCAACATTATATTGGGTTGGTACCTCGATATCATTCCCGATATCGGTCACCGTTAAATCAGGTTCTGGTTCAGACTCCTCAACTTTTGTCGGTTCATCAAGCTTTGCAGCTTGAACTGGAGCGTTTTCAAAAGGAATTAACATGATCAACAGGATCAATAGACCATGCATTGCTGCACTCACAACACCGGCACCAAGTGCCCATGCAATATTTGCATAACCACCGTTGTCTTGAAGTGTTTCAGATAGTTCGACCCGTCCGGCTTCGTGTCCAATACCAGCAAAAACCGCTAGCCCCATTGCTGGTTTAGGAGCACTTACAGCAGGCTTAGCCCCCTCTAGGAGAATTGAAGAAACTTCTATACCCCTGTCACGGGCGATCATTTCAGCATTTTTTTCATTTTGGGCTACAATTTTGGATTCAATAGGCTTGCCTGTTGCCTTTATTGTGCCTTTAACAATGTAGTTCTGGGACATTTCTTAAACTCCTAGACTAATAATCATCTAATTATTATCTCATGATTAAGTTAGAAAATCAATTAAATCCTGTAATTGGGAAATCTTGAGTTTTTAGCATTAGATTCACTTTCTAATATTTTAGACGATGCTAAACCATTTTGGTTCCCAATATTTGGATCGTAATCCTTGAAAATAGGATCAATTTCGATTTTTCTGTTTCGCAAACGGGTTGAGATTTTCTGGTCTCCCCTTAGAAACCAAATTACCAGACCTACAACGACTGATATCACTATCGCAAGGAATCCAACAAATAAGGGGAGCAATCCTTTGGCCCAAGAGGTGGTTTCTTCAGGAGTTATCAGGGATCCCCTTGTGACTTTCAAGGTTTTGCCAATGACCAAGGGAGTATCTTTCCATGGGTTTTGGCTCTCCGTATTCGCGGTCTTGTACCGGTACTTTTTGAAAAAGTAGCCTTGGAATTCGATTAGAAAATCATCTTTTTCAAATGGTTGGATGTTGTCTGGAAGTTGTGTCATCAGGATGCAAACCGGATTGGGGCCGTATATGTCTTGAAAAACCCAGCCTTCATAAAGCTCACTTACTCCCAGGTTGATTAAAGCTGATGGAGGTGTAATTTTTCTAAGACGCCTTAGTCTGCCCTTTATTTCCACAACTTCGCCACGATTTGTTTTTGGCTTGGTCATCAGATCTGAAAAAGTTAAGTCTTTTCTTGCAGATTGGGCGAAAGCCTCTTCAGAAGTCTGGTAAGCCATAAGTACAAATTGAAAATATGCGGATGCTTCCAGGTCGTCATAGGTAGCCCCCAAAATAGGCTTTTCATCTTTGACCCGTTCAAGAAATTCCTCAGGAATAGGCCTAACCACATTGGAGTTGACAAGCGACCAGAAATCTTCTTCATCACCAATTTTCAATAATTCAATGGATTCAATGCCAATGGTTGGCGAGCCTGCGGGAAAAAGAATCAACCCACATGTTGCAAGCATGGTCTTTTCTTTTCTGGATGATAAGGGAGTGGAGAAAGACCATAAGTTGAATCCGGTGTCATCGCCGCTAACCAAAGTTGAAAGCGTTCCCAATATTCCGATTCCCGGAGAAGTGCCTGACCCGATACATAAAGTTGCGAGATAGCTTGGTTCTGGTTGAAATAATTGGAATAAGGGAACTGTTTCGATATCTTGCGAGTAAGATTTTTGTGGTGATAAGATATGAGGAAACAATAAAAGGAATGCTGAGATTAAGGTAATTTTGCAGGCTTTGAATGGGTTAGCCATATTTCGAGCCCGGAACAATTAATTTACGACACTGATGTTGAATCCAGGTGGTTCAACGAAGCTTACATTTTTGAAACCAGCTTTGCGGCAGGTATCAGCCACCATGACCACATTGGACCATTTTAATTTGCTGGCAGGCTGGATTTTCACCACTTCTTTTTCGGTGGCGGTTTCATTGGCTACTTTAAGCTTGTCAAATAGCTCTTTAAGATCACCCACGATGATAGACCCGGAATTTTGTTTTATGTGTATCTTTGCTATTTCTCCACGATTCACATCGTCAGTAACAGCTTCCACAACGATGGTGACATCCGCCTCGATCTTGGGGGGAGCATCGGGGTCTGGTGGTGGAGGTGGTTCTTTTGTTTCCTTGGCAGCAGCTTCATTTTCTGAAGGAAGGCTCAAATCAAACTGTCCTTCCAACCCTGATGGATTATAGGTGAAAATAAAGAATGTCAAAAGCTGGAAAGCCATATCAAGCATCGGGGTGATTGGGAGTATGACTTCTGAAGCTGGTTCTTCGTGTTTCTTTTTACTCATGTTGGTTGTGCCACACTTTTAGTTACAGCCCTGAGTTTTATTTGTCTAAATCCTTCAATTTTACACATTTGCAAAACCCGATAGACTTGGTCGTAATCAGTTAACTTATGGGCGCGCATTACGATAGTTGTCTTTACTTTGCCATCTTTGCTGGTTCGCTTTAGTGTGTTGAATTGGTTTCTGAGCCAAAATTTGAATTCACTGAATTTCATTGGCTCTTCACCGAGAATTATTATGAATGGGTCACCTTCCTTGAACTTATCAGTAAGTTTTTGAAGGGCTGTCGCGCCCTTTGATTCATAATCCTTCAGGATAAATGGTCTAACATTGATGAAAAGCACATCAGTTTCATTTTTATCCATCGGAACGGCAGACATGGATTCTGGAAGTACGATTTCCTCTGAAACTTGGTTTGTAACAAAGTTGACGCACATCATGAAGAACATAAGTAACTGCAAAACCACATCCAAGAGAGGAGTGAGGTTTGGTTCCATGTTCCCTTCGCCGGATCCACCATGACTCATGGTTATTGGCCTCTAACTTTAAATTTTTGCTAGGTTAACCAGTTATGCAGTGCCTAAATCATTGTAACACTGCCAGCTAGCTCTATTTATTTGAAATAAAACCCGTCTGACAAAAATTATTTTGCGGCACCAGGGGTGGCAATACTAGGTGATGAAGCCGGATTAGCAACGGCTGGTTGTCCTGCTGCTTTTTTCGTGCTGTGGTACATTTGAGTTAATAGATCATCAGCTATCAAGCTGGTATCCATGGAAATTTTAATCAGACGATTTCTGTAAAATGCATGGAAGAAAATTGCAGGAACCGAAAGTCCGATACCAAGCAGCGTAACAACAAGAGCATGTGAAATACCATCAGCAAGTTTATCTGGCCTTGGGGTGGACCCGGGCTTACCGAGTTCCATGAAGCTAAGAATCATACCAAAAACGGTACCAACCAAACCAATAAGGGGCCCAAGGGTTCCGATTGTGGAAAGATAGGTGATGGATTGTTCCTTGCTTGCTTTGATGCTATCAACCATATTGTAAGCGGATTCACGGGCATCCTCGATGCCATATTGCAACCTGGACATCCCCTGACTCATCACTCTTCCGAGAAATGATCCATCTTCCTTGGCGATATCAAAAGCTTGTTTGAATTGCTTTTTATTCACAAGATCCGTGAATTCCTCGACAAAATTTGGAGGAATTGAAGTAGCCATTCTAAGTTCCATGGCTAGAAGGCAGATAAACGCAATCAAAGCGATTGAAATTATGAGAATGAGTGGTCCGAAAACCCAACCAGCAGACTTAATGATGTGCACAAATAAGCTTGTGTTAGCGGCAGGTTTGCTTTCGCCGCCTTCTTCCTTCTTTTCAGCAGCAGGCGGGGCCCCTTCTTGAAATGCGTACGAGGTATTGGTGTTTAAAAAAAATCCTGCTACCACCAGAAACATAAATACAAGTTTTGACAAATTCCCTGCCATGATATTCCCCTTGTTAAGCTTTAACATACTTGATTACCCATTGAAATTTCAAAAATAAGCAAAAGTAAAATCTTTAAATTAAAATCAAACGCTCCAAAATCTCATCAGACTTTAATACCTTTTCACTAGCGATGCAATAATCAATTTACAATTTGACGCAAAAGGACAAATTAGTCGCATCAAAGAAATAAGAATCAAGATTTAAATCATATTCTTAATAACACAGGTTGCACCTTGTTTTGTCAAGCAATTATCAAGTTACTTTTCTTTGATTTTTTCCTGAAAGTGCCTAAGTGTTTTTGCCAATCCTTCGGTTCGTTGTATTTTTGGTTCCCAGTCCAATAATTTTTTTGCTCTTGATATGTCTGGTTTTCTGACCTTGGGGTCATCTTGTGGCAGTGGGTGAAATATTATTTTGCTCTTACTTCCTGAAAGTGCGAGTATTTCTTTCGCAAATTCCAGGATTGTGACTTCACTTGGGTTCCCTAGATTTACTGGTTCATGAAAGTTAGTGAAAAGCAATTTTGTGATCCCGTTAACCAAATCGTCCACATGACAGAAGCTTCTAGTTTGGGAGCCATCTCCATACACAGTAATAGGTTCACCGCGTAATGCCTGGCCCATGAAGTTTGGCAATACCCGGCCATCGTCAAGTCTCATACGATTACCGTATGTGTTAAAAATTCTAATTATATGTGTGTTTATGTTGTGGCATCGGTGATATGCCATTACCATGGCTTCTGAAAATCGCTTCGCCTCATCATAAACGCCCCTTATACCGATCGGATTCACATTTCCCCAGTAATCCTCACTCTGGGGATGTCTTTCGGGGTCCCCATATACTTCGCTGGTGCTTGCAAGCAGGTAAGATGAGTTTTTGGCTTTAGCCAGTCCAAGAGTATTGTGTGTTCCTAGTGAACCAACTTTTAATGTTGGGATCGGATGCCTGAGATAGTCAACAGGACTTGCGGGCGATGCAAAATGAAGAATATTGTCAATAGGCCCGTCAATCTCAATGTGGTGACTAATGTCGTGTCGGATAAAGCTGAACTGGGGGTGGTTCCTAAGGTGTTCAACATTTCCTAATGATCCGGTGATCAAATTATCAACACAAATAACCTCATGGCCCAATTTTAAAAAATTCTCGCAAAGATGAGATCCTACAAATCCAGCACCACCTGTAACAAGTGTACGCACTTTAGATTCCTTTCAATCATATTTCCTTGTCAAAATTAAGCCTGACCATCAAATCAAATCGACATAGAATTAAATCATAGAATTCTATTTTTTAATAGCCTCTAAACTTGTTATTATGTTATCTAAATGCTTGTTGAATGAATTATTGATGTCTCTGTTTATTGATCGATGGCTTTTTTTTAATTGTTATGCAAATAGTATTGGTGTTTTTTAGTTCCCACAGTTTTATTTTCACAAGAGAGAAATATGAATCCTAATCCCATGAGATTTTACACTGTTGTACCGAGTCTTCCTTCCCGTCTTAATGCGCTTCATAAACTTGCCTTTAATCTTTGGTGGTGTTGGAATCATCAGGCCGTCGAGCTTTTTAGAAGGATTAATCCAGACCAATTTGAATTGGTTGATCACAGTCCGGTGCGTCTTTTGAACCAACTCTCGCAAAAGCAGACTTCGGATTTGCTTTCTGATGAGGGATTTCTCAACCATATGGACAGGGTAGAGCAGGATTTTGATCGCTACATGAATTCAACCTCCTGGTTCCAGGAGAATTACTCAAAGAGCAAAAACATTTGCAAGGTTGCCTACTTTAGCGCCGAGTTTGGAATCCATGAAAGCATTCCGGTTTATTCTGGTGGGCTTGGGGTGCTTGCCGGTGATCATTTGAAGGCTGCAAGTGATGTTGGCGTGCCACTCTATGGGGTGGGATTAATGTATAGGGAAGGCTATTTCAGGCAGTATTTGAACGCAGATGGTTGGCAGCAGGAGCGTTATCCCGAAAATGATTTCTTTGGTCTACCAGCTGTTGAAGTTCATGATAAATCAGGTAAACCCCTGACTGTAACCGTAATGTTTCCCGGTAGAAATATTTTGGTTAAGGTTTGGCAGATTAATGTTGGACGAATCCCATTGCTGTTGCTGGATACAAACATCCCGGAAAATTCCGTTGAAGATAGAGCCATAACCGCAAGATTATACGGTGGCGACACGGAAAATCGAATCAAACAGGAAATAGTTCTGGGTATGGGCGGAGCCAAGGTTTTGCATTCCTTGGGCATCGACCCCACTGTTTTTCATATGAATGAGGGGCATAGCGCCTTTTCATGTTTGGAAAGAATTCGATGTTTGATGGAAGAGAAAAAGATTGATTTTTATAAAGCCCGCGAGGCGGTCGCGGGAGGCACAGTGTTTACAACCCATACACCTGTTCCAGCAGGAAACGATCGGTTTTCTCCAGCACAAATTGAACATTACTTCAGTGATTTGTTTTCATATTTTGGGATGACCAAGGAGGACTTCCTCGGGTTAGGGCGCGAAAACCCCTCTGATTCTAATGAGTCCTTTTGCATGACTGTGCTGGCTGTAAGGCTTTCCAATGTAAGCAATGGTGTGAGCAAGCTTCATGGCGAAGTCAGCCGTAAGATGTGGAAAAACATTTGGAATGGGTTGTTGGACAAGGAAGTACCGATAACTTCGGTCACCAATGGGGTTCATACGAGCACCTGGGTTTCCCCTGACATGGTTCAACTCTATGATCGATATCTGGGTGCAGGCTGGGGATTGAAACCTAATGATGAGACTTTGTGGAAGCGCATAGATTCCATTCCCGATGCGGAACTTTGGCGCACGCATGAAAGGCGCAGGGAGAGGTTGGTGGCTTTTGCCCGGAGAAGGCTGAAAATGCAGCTGAAAAACAGGGCTGCCACTTCTTCTGAGATCTCCCGTGCGGATGAGATTCTTGATCCTGAGGCTTTGACAATCGGTTTTGCTCGTAGGTTTGCAACTTATAAAAGAGGGAATTTGATTTTCAAACATATCGACAGGCTTGCAGCTCTTGTTAACAACAAAGACAGGCCTGTGCAGATTTTATTCGCTGGCAAAGCCCATCCCCAAGATAACGGCGGTAAAGAACTTATAGCTGATATCATCCACATGACCAAAAGGCCTGAATTTAAGCACAGGGTTTTGTTCCTTGAAGATTACGAGATGAATGTCGCCCGTTATCTGGTTCAAGGAGTCGATGTATGGTTGAACAATCCACGAAGGCCTCTTGAGGCATCAGGTACCAGTGGGATGAAGGTCGCCGTCAATGGTGGTTTAAACCTTAGCATTTTGGATGGGTGGTGGTGTGAAGGATTTAATGGCCAGAATGGATGGGCGATTGGTGCCGGGGAGGAATACTCAGACCTGGATTACCAGGATGAAGTTGAGAGCAGGGCGATTTACGATCTGTTAGAGGAGGAGATAGTCCCCCTATTTTACAATAGGGGATCAGATGGCCTTCCAAGGGGATGGATCAAAATGATGAAAAATGCCATCAGCACACTTTCGCCCATATTTAGCACTTCGAGAATGGTTGCTGAATATACCAAAGTTTGCTATTGGCCAAGTTCTGAAAGGTACAATAAGCTTTCGTCAAATAATTTTCATGGTGCTGACAGTCTTGCCAAATGGCGCCATCGTGTAAATGAGCAGTGGGCTAGTCTTGGAGTTCATGAGATGTCCCACTCTCACAATGATCCGCATAAAGTTGGAAGTAAGTTTAATGTCAAAGCAAAGGTGCAGCTTGGACAGTTGACTCCCGACGATGTTGATGTCCAGATTTATTATGGCCCCATGGATTCCAATTGGGAGATTCAGGAGATTCATATTGTGTCCATGAAGCACGATAAGAAAGATCATCAAGATTGGATCTTCACAGGTGAAATTCCATGTAATTCCAGTGGGCAGCATGGCTATAGGATAAGGGTTTTACCTAAGCATCCCGATCTGGCGAATCAGCTTGAACCCGGCTTGATTCTTTGGAGTTGATTAAATATCTCGTCGGGCAAACCAAAGCATGCCCACACTCGATATTCCCAAAGATATGCCAAGTGTCCATACCAGCAATCTTCCAAGTGCTTGTATGTCGTACTCGCCCTTGATCATGTGGGGAAGTGCCTGCAGGGTTAATTCTGGTGATAAGTGAACACTTGGAAAATAGCTCAAGCCAAGTGTTACTCCGTATAACAGAACCCAAACGGTGATGATCCCCAAAACGGTGCTGTTTAGTATCGCACTTATCGTCACGCAGCATGTCACGACTGTGAAAAGTAATGCGCAAATTGCGGATAATGCGATCAAGCTTCCCTTGAATGACAGATCTTCATGAAGGAAAAAAATACATCCCAAAATCGTGATGGATCCGAGAAGTAAAAAGGTTCCTATGACTGTGACGAGACGGGCATGCCATTTACCCAAAAAGTATTGGTATCTGCTGATGCCTCTGCTTAGGACGGAATCTGCCATGGTGCCGCGTTCCGATGAGATGCAGCCGGTGGTTAGTACAACCACGAGTGTCATGCTTGCAAGGATTGTCCAACGAAGGGATTGCAGGAAAAAAAGTGATCCATGCTGGACGATGCCAGTTTCCTTGTAAACTCCAAAACGGTAGGTGAAGAATCCAGCGAGGACTAAAATTGAAGCAGTAAGCCAAAGCCTGTAAGTCCAGGTATGAATGGTTTGTTGCATGTCGGTTTGGAAAACAGCCCAGTAGGGGAGCCAGCTTTTGTATTGTTCGGTTTTTAAAGTTCCTGTGCTCATGATTTAAATTCTCTTTGGGCGTTCAATTAAAAGGATCAAGCTGCATCCTGCTTGTAAATCCTTGCAAAACCCCGGGATTCTTCCTGTTCTACAAGGTCAAGGAAAGCCTCTTCGGTTTGTTGCCCTATGCTCTTGATACTTAGCAGATTTATTTTGCTATCGGTCAAAGTCATGAATAAATTCGCCAATGCGGTGGTTGCAATCACATCATCATTGAGGTGTATTTCCAGTTTTTTCTGTTTAACCACGACGGTTTTAAATTCGTTGAGTGTTTTTATTGTTTGAACAGCCTTGGTTATTGATTTTTGATCCCCTTCGAGATCAAGCTCGAAGTGATTTTTGCGCATTCTTCCCTTTAGGTCCTGCAGCGATCCGTAAAAAATAAGTTGCCCATGACTTAAAACCGCCGCGTGATCGCAAACTTCATCGATATCACTAAGGTTGTGCGAGGATACAATAAGGGTTTTTTCCCTGCTAAGTGACTTAATCAATTCCAGCATGCTTCTTCGGGCTTCAGGGTCAAGTCCATGTGTGGGTTCATCCCAGATCAGTAAATCCGGTTCATTGATAAGGCTAGCAGCCACAGCAAGACGCGCAGTCATGCCATTAGAGAATCCAGAAATGGGATTTCCAGATGCGCCCAACAGGTCAACCGCCCTTATCAAAGATGCGAGTCGTGGTTTACGGACATCCTCGGGAAGTCCGAAAAGTCTCGCCATGTAATCGAGATAAGTGATCGGGGTCATTCCTTTGGGGAATTGTGGATTGGTGGGGATATAGCCGATTTTTCTTCTTAAATGCGCGGAGTTAGGGGTCATGTTTTTATCAAACACATTAACCCATCCAGCGGTGGGCCTATGAAGCCCAATGATGAGCCTTAGCAGAGTTGTTTTCCCTGCACCGTTAGAGCCGAGCAAGCCCAGCACGGTTCCCCGCTCAATACGAATGGAGACATCGTTTAAGGCAATTTGCTTGTTTTGGTAGATCTTGGTCAACTTGTAGGTTTCTACGACCAGATCTGTGGACTGGTCAGCCGCCACGAGGCTCCCTCCTCAGTTACATATAACCACCCTAAAGCGAGCGGAGTATAAGTAACCACTTAAAATGTTCATAGTCCAATACCAATAATGTTATCGGCATATTTTATCTTTGTGACGCTTTAAACAATCTTGTCAGTTTGTCTAAATTGTTAAAATGTGACGATTGTGATGGTTTTAGCAGCCTAATTCGCAATGCTTGGGGTTTTCAAAACCCTTGGGAGGAGTTATAGCGCCAACTGTCTCGCAGGAAATTAATCAAGAAAGTGAAACCAAAATGCGCAAACTGGCAATCTTGAATCAAAAGGGTGGCGTGGGTAAAACTACTACTGCGGTCAACTTGGCCGCTGCCTTAGCGGGTATGGGTAAAAAGGTTTGCCTGATTGACTTGGACCCGCAGGCTCATGCCAGCGCACACCTTGGAGTTTCTCTGGGGGTTACTTCAATATATGATGTATTGGTCCAGTCTAAGCCCATTGAACAAGCGCGGATTCAAATTGACAAAAACCTTTTTCTTGTGCCTTCGGACATTAATCTTGCTGCTGCAGAAGTTGAACTCGCGGGAGTGGTGGGAAGAGAATTACTTTTGCGTGATGCCTTGGAAAATGATCATGATAAATTCGATTATATCATGATTGATTGCGCCCCATCGCTTGGAGTTTTGAGTTTAAACGCACTTGCTTGTGTTCATGAGATATTGATTCCCTTGCAACCGCATTATTTTGCACTGCATGGCTTGGGTAAATTGTTTGAAACCACTGGTCTTGTCGCCCGGAGATTGAATTCGGCAGTAAAAGTTTCTGGCATCATCGTCACCATGTATGAATCTAATACAAAACTAGGCCAGGAGGTGGTGATGGATTTAAGTGAGTTTCTTGAAAAAAGTCATGGTCAAAATGTGCCTTGGGCAAGCGCCAAAATATTTCAATCAAAGATCCGGCGTAATATAAAGCTGGCGGAATGCCCCAGTTACGGAAAATCGATTTTTTCCTATGCCCCTTCATGTAATGGTGCCGAGGATTATTTGAATCTGGCGCAAGAGATTGAAAATAAACAATTTGAATTATATTCCGGTATCGCGCATATCAATCAACGTACTGGGGAGGTGTCTTTGGGCATCAATAATGAAGAATCACTTATAAGTATGTAAATAATCTTCTAATTAAATCTTCATGGAAAAAGTCATGCTGGAGGTATTTGTCGCCCGGAAGGTAAGAACATCTGTTTTAACAAACAAGAGAATCTTTGAAGTTTGTAAGGCTGTTCTCGCGGAGGAAGCTGTTAAAAATGCGAGTATCAGCGTGGCCTTGCTTAATGATCAAGATATGCACATTGCCAATAAAAATTTTTTAAATCACGATGAGACAACGGATGTTATCACTTTTCCATTTGAACAGAAAAAAAACAAGTTGACGGGCGAGATATTGATCGGCGTGGATGTTGCTCGAAAGCACTCAAAGTCCGCCGGGCACCTTCTAGCATTCGAGTTGACACTCTATTTGATACATGGATTGCTTCATTTGTGTGGATTTGATGATTTGGATCCTGTATCAAGAAAAAAGATGCGCAAGCGTGAGCGGTTTCATCTCTCTAGATTGGGTTTGCCTGACATCGCACCTTCAGAATAATTATCGAGGTCTTTTTGTCTCTTGAAAAGACGGAATCATTGGTATTGAGAACGGTCGATTGGAGCGAAACCAGTCGCATTTCAACATTGTGGACCAGGGATTTTGGCAAGGTGAGGGCTTTGGCCAAAGGCGGTCGAAGGCTGAAATCATCCTTTGAGAATGCCCTTGACTTGCTTACATATTGCAGTATCGTTCTGCTCCGCAAGACTTCCGGTACCTTGGATTTGTTGACTGAGGCCCAGGTATTAGATGGGTTTTCCGGATTGAGAAAAGATTTGAATGCTTTGCATGCGTCTTATTATCTTGCAGAATTGCTCTCGGATTGGACCGAGGATTACGACCCGAATCCGGTTATTTTTGATCAGGCATTGGTTGCTTTGAAGACCTGGAGTGATTTGGGGGACGGAAAATCAGGGTTGGACCAGGAGGAAAGACGGGCATGGATATCCCTGGTGCTTTTTCGCTTTGAATTTATTTTGCTTTCGGAATTGGGCTTCCGCCCTGAGTTAAAAATGTGTACGGGCTGTTCTGAGGTGGCTGATGTTTCGAATTGTGCATTCAGTCCTGCTGGAGGCGGCGTAAAATGTCCAACTTGTTCTGTTGCAGACAGGACTTCCTTCAAAATTTCAAGCGAAAGCTTGGGCATTCTTGGTTCATTGGGGAGCGAGACCTTGGAAACCCACAAAATCATACCCCTGCAACAAAGAAAAGAATTAAGAAAGATTTTCGGCCGCTATGTCACTTATCTGATGGGGCGAAGACCGAAGCTTCTAACTTATCTGGAGGCTGGATGCATTTGAATATTCCAGAAAAAATCAGGCGTTCCAAAAATATGGTCATCTCTAAATTGGCGGGATTGTTATTTCCGGGGTTCTTTCTATTTGCGTCCACTGGTTGTGTGACGGATGGCCTGCCATTGATCGGTCTGCCAAGCGCTCCTCCACCCCCAAGGGAAAGTTTTGTTCTTGGTGCTGATGGTGTTGTCTTGGACAAACCGGTTGATCCTGCAAGCCCGGAGGGAAAACTTGCTGGTGCCAAGGAATTATTCAGGAATAAAGAGTATTCCAAGGCTGAAAAAATATTTCACAGGCTGGCAGATGATAAAAAAAATCCCCAGACTGCTGAGGAAGGGACTTATTACGAAGCTGAATGTCTACGGCTTCAAGGGCATTATCCAAAAGCCGCTGATACCTATGTGAAATTACTCAAAAATTTTGAAAGAACCGCCTTCAGGGAACAGGCTGTTCAGCATATGTATGATATCGCGAATTACTGGCTTGATGATACTCGTGAGCAAATGCGTGAGACCAAGGAATACCGAGAGGGAAAACGTTGGTTTGTGGCCCCGAGATTCATAAGTTTCGACAAGACAAAGCCCTTGATTGATCGTGAAGGTCGTGCGATTGAAAAACTGGAACAGGTTCGATGGAATGATATTAGTGGGCCCCTGGCGGACAAGGCTTTATTCTTGGCGGGCAGCGTGAAGTTCTTTAATGAAGACTATCGTGAGGCAGACCACTATTTCACCCAACTTGTGGAGAGGCATTCTAACAGTGAACTCGCGCCCCAAGCTGTTGAGCTTGCGATCATATCCAAGCATATGAGCACGGGTGGCTCGGATTATGACGGGCGGAAAGTGGCCGAGGCCAGACAGATGGTGCATTCCGCATTGCAGAATTTTCCCGTTCTGGCAGAAAAGAAAAAAGATTTTCTATCCAGGCAACTTGTGGGCATCACATTCCAACAGGCGGAAAAAGATTTCAAGATGGCGGAATTTTACAAGAGGACCGGGCATCCGGGGTCGGCATACTTTTATTATGAACTTGTGCGCCGTAGATACCCGAACACGAAATTTGCCGAGGAATCTGAAAAAAAGATGGCGGAGCTGAAATCTAAAGCTGAAAAAGATCATGGTTATCTGCCGGGTGGGCCTGACCAACCTGTAGAGCAACCTTTGGTTCCAGAAATCGCACCAGCGCCCAAGCAGGTTGATAAGCCAATGGAAGAAGGGCCTGTGCCTCTGCAAAGTCAGCAGGGACTTCCTCCTCACCCGGATGCGAAGCCTGCCAAGGATTCCAAGCCGGTTACATTGCCAAAATCTCTGAATTAACGGTGAAAATCATGAAAATGCCTAATTCAGCCAAGGGTATTAAGTCTTTATTGATGGTTTTGTTCGCAAGCATGATAGGGCTTGTTTGCCCTGCCTGCATGCAGGATGGCCATCTGAAAATTTTCAGATACACAACTAAAACCAATTTTGATTCCAACATTCGAACAGTGCGAGTGCCATTATTCAAGAACAACACTTTCACGCCCGGAGGTGGGGCGGGGCAGAGTTTGGAAAACGAACTTACCCTCGCGGTAATTCGTGAAATTGAATCGAAAACCCCTTATAAAGTTGTCAATGGGAATACTCCAGCCGATACTGAGTTGACTGGCAGCATAGTTAACTTCTCAAAAAATATCATCAATCGAAACCAACTCAATGAAATAAGGGAGGCTGAAACAAACCTGGGTGTGCAGGTTGTGTGGAAGGATTTGCGAACTGGCGAAATTCTATCCCGACCCAAGGCGGATCCCAATAAGGGTACCCCAGTTGCACTGGGAGGTGACCCGAATTCTCAACCCGACACAACTCCTGTATTGGTAACCTCTCTCACCAGTTTTATTCCTGAACTGGGGCAATCCATAACCTCCGCAAGAAAAACAAATGTTGATTTACTGGCGACACAAATAGTCGCTATGATGGAGACTCCCTGGTAACGGAGTCTTTGAATGATTTGGAAAATTAAAGACCAGCAGATTGATCTTATGGGGCGCCCATTGGTAATGGGCATTCTTAATGTCACGCCTGATAGCTTTTCGGATGGTGGTTACCACCTTGATTCCTCGAATGCAATTGACCACGCCCTGCGCATGGAAGACCAGGGGGCAGATTTGATAGATATTGGTGGTGAATCTACCAGGCCGGGGGCTATTCCGGTTTCGATTGAAGAGGAAAAAAGAAGAGTTCTTCCAGTGGTCGAGAAGCTGGCTGGCAGGCTCAAGGCTTTTATTTCAATCGACACGACTAAAAGCCAGGTTGCAGCGGCAGCTTTGGACCTCGGAGCCCATGTTATTAATGATATAAGCGCATTGACTTTTGATCCTTTGATGTTGGAACTTGCTGCCCGGGCAAACTGCGCTTGGGTTATAATGCATATCAAGGGTGTTCCTGCAAATATGCAGCAAAATCCGATGTACGATGATGTTGTCAAAGAAGTCACTGAATTTTTAAGTCACCGGTACCAAGCCATGGTCAAAGTTGGTGTTGACCCGATGGCAGTATGCCTGGACCCTGGTATTGGATTTGGAAAAACTTATGACCATAATATGGAATTGTTGGCTGGTTTTGGTCCCTTGAAAAAATTAGGACTGCCAGTGTGCCTAGGGGTTTCCAGAAAAAAATTCCTCCAGACCTTGTTGGGAAGAAAGATGGAGGAACGATTGGCTGGCACGCTCGCGGTTTTGGCTTATTCTTTATTACATGGCTCAGCCCAAGTTTTCAGGGTTCATGATGTAGTCCAAGCCAGGGACTTGGTAACCACCATAAAAGCACTGCAGTCTTTATCAGCCGGGCAAACTTTCGCGACTTGATTGCATAAAAAAGAGGGCATTTGATTTTGTATGAGAGAATTCTTCACACTTGGGAAATGCTAGACGCCAGCGCCGTTGTGCAAATTGCAATTCTGGCAGCGGCAATTTTCCTCTTGCTTCAATTTCTTGGGCGAAGCAGGGGTATGGGTGTTGTTCGGGCGTTTGGGTTGGTGGTGGTTGGTATTTTTCTTTCCGCTCAAATTCTCGTTAGTTTTTTCAACCTGACAGTGGTTGGTAGAATTTTGGATTATCTTTTAGCCACTATGCTTCTCGCATTGTTGGTGATTTTTCAGCCTGAATTAAGAAGGGGCCTGATGTGGTTGGGTAAATATGGTGTTTTATACGCTATAACCTCATCTGGAAAGCGTCCCATAGTTGATAAGTTATCCGATGCCGCCACAGTCCTTTCCGGTCAATTTGTCGGAGCATTGATTGCTATTGAAAGGGAGGTTCCCCTTACGGTTTATATTGAGACAGGAACCCGTATCGATGCTCAAATAAGTCCTTTATTAATCCAGGCTGTTTTTCAAAAGCAAAGCCCCCTTCATGATGGTGCCATGATTATTAGTAATGGAAGGATTGTGGCGGCGGGGTGCCAATTGCCTTTGTCACCTATTGAAGTAAGTTCTAAAAATTCACATGGTATGAGACACCGTGCTGCTCTGGGGACAAGTGAGGAAACAGACTCAATTCTGATCGTTGTAAGTGAGGAGACTGGAAGAATCAGTTTGGCATCTGCTGGACAACTGGAGGTCGTTCCAAGGGAAAGTCTTTTTAGGCGATTGGCTGAATTACTTGAGTCCGAATCGTCTGGGGAGCGGTCCAACAAGGAGACCAAGCAAAAAATCCAGGAAACCGACAGGGTTGCATGATCAGTCTGGAGGAATATGTAGGTGGTATACAAAAATTTGACAAGCTGGCTTAAGTTGAAATGGGTTGATAGATTCAGTTCACTTGCAGTTGCGTTTGCGCTCGCTCTTATGGCTTGGCTTTATGGCAGTAACCGAGACCAGGAAATCATTGAGAATGTGACCATACCAGTGGTGGTATCATTGAATTCCATCCAGCAGGAACATTTTATGTTGGATGTTGTTCCAAACATGAAGGTTCATGTTTCTTTTTCAGGTTCACCCTTGAAAATCAGGGAATTTAGAAGAACCCTTGAACATGACGAATGTGTCTCAAAAATTGAGTATAGTGTGACCGAGGATCGCCTTGGAGAATTTAAATTCGGTGACAATGTTGTGATATCTGAAAGTGATATCCCGGTTCCGCAAGGTGTTCGTGCAAGGCTGGTTGAAGGAAAGAATAAAATACCAGTAACAGTATATCGGTTGGGCGAAAAACTGATTCCGGTGCGCTTGGAGAGTGGCATGGAAGGCAGTTTGTTCAGCCAGGTTTTAATTGAACCAGCATCAGTCTTGGTCAAGGGACCTTTGGAGATATTGGATAGAACAAAAACTATCCCGACTCATTTCACATCAGTTCCGTTTGGTTCAATGGCGTTTCATAATAATGTTTCCCAGTCAGTAAGGGTTGCAATCGTGGATGAATTGGAGGGTAAACCTGTCCGTGTTTTGCCTTCCAAGGTTGTTGTTAAATCAATACCCGAACCTAAAAAAGTGTATGAACTTTCGGATATATCCATTCGATTCCTTTGCCCGTCTAATTTTGCCTTTAAGCCAAAGTTCACTGATGAGAGGTCTGCCAAGTTGGATGTTAAAATTCAAGGACCGGTGCTGAATGATTTACCCAAGGTCCTCGCTTATATTGATCTTACTGCCCGGCCAGGGACAGCAGGATTGAATGTTGAATCGGTTAAGATACAACTTCCAAGAGAATTTTTGCTGTTGGAGGAGATTGCAAGAGAAAGAACCATAGAATTAATACCATTGGAGACTGTCAAGAAAACTGCTCCATAGGGGCACCTCCCTTAATGTGCTTTAAATTGGAACTTCATGATGGATATTAAAAGCTACGCCCAAGAAATAGCATTTAAGGCCAGGACTGTTGCCGGGGTGCTGGCAACAATTAATACTCAACGGAAGAATGACTGGTTGTTGGCCTCGGCGGCACGATTGCTGGACAACTCCAGTAAAATTATTGATGCAAACCACCTAGATCTGGAAAATGCATCGAGTTTTTCATTAAGTTCATCTCAGATTGACCGGCTGACCATAACTCCAAAAAGACTTGCCGACATGTCCCGGTCCTTGGTTGAAATTGCCGGCCTTAAAGACCCTATTGGCAGGGTTCTAGAAGGAGGATTTCGGCCAAATGGATTGCAGGTTCTCAAGGTTGGCGTCCCTTTGGGGGTGTTGTTTTTTATCTATGAATCTAGGCCAAATGTTACCACCGATGCCGCAGCATTGAGTTTCAAGAGTGGAAATGCGATAATATTAAGAGGTGGTAAGGAGGCATTGAACACCAACAAAGTTCTTGTTGAGATTCTTCAGGACGAACTTTTGAAATTGGGATTGCCATTGGATGCTGTTCAAATTGTTCAAATTCCGGACCGTGAAGTAGTTGGGGAATTACTGCAAAAATCACATTTGATTGATTTGGTTATTCCAAGGGGAGGCAAAGACTTGATTAAGCGGGTTTCCGCTGAGGCAAAAATGCCAGTTATGAAGCATTATGATGGTAATTGTCATGTTTATGTTGAATCTTCTGCGGATTTGGAAATGGCAGTTAAAATACTGGTGAATTCAAAGTGTCAGAGACCAGGGGTTTGTAATGCTGCAGAGAGTCTACTGGTTGATGAGAAAATCGCAAAAGTCGCGTTACCAATTTTTTACAAGGCCCTCTCGGAAAAAGGGGTTGAAGTAAGGGGATGTCCCTTAAGTTGTGCGATTGTGCCAGAACTCAAGAAAGCGACTGAAAATGATTATTATGAAGAGTTTCTTGAGTTGATCATTTCTGTAAAAGTGGTCTCTGATACAACCGCTGCTATTTGCCATATAAATCAATTTGGTTCGAGGCACACGGATGTTATTGTGACCTCCAGGTTGGATGTTTCAGAGCAATTTATCAAAGGGGTTGATTCCTCCGCGGTAATAGTAAATGCGAGTTCGAGGTTTAATGATGGCGGGCAACTTGGACTGGGCGCGGAGATAGGTATCAGCACTGACAAGTATCATGCCAGGGGACCTTGTGGATTAAATGAGCTGACATCTTATAAATATGTTATACTAGGCAACGGTGAAATTCGGTTGGATTGATTTACATTACCCAAAGTTTAACCTTGAACAGGAGGAATCATGGAACCGATGTTTATCATGACAATCCTGTTTGTTGTGATCGCAATTTTGTTTTTTATAATCTTGAATTTCCGTGGAGATAAAGAGAGACAACAAATCACAGGGCTTTCACCGGTTTCGAGACAGCATCTTGAGATTTATCAGGGGCAGGATCTGCCATCATGGTTGATGGAAAAAACCAAGGTGAAGATCAAGAATTATTTGGATCGGGGGATGCATAGTCATGTTGAAGGGTTGCTGAGACCCGGACTTGACTATGTTGTGGTTGTAAAAGCGCTCCTGGAAATTGGAACTCCGCAGTCTTTTGACATATTGCAAAAATCGTTTGGTAAAACCCATTCCAAAGATCCAATGGAGGATTTGTGGTATGCCATCGATATAACAAATGCGCTTCGCCAGGTTAACAGGGATGAAATATTACCTGAAATTGTAACTTATCTTTGTAAACACCGTGGGCTTGCAATAGCGCCTTTATTCGCCGCGGAAGTGATAAGCTTTGATTCTTTTCCGGAATTACTAAAGTCGCCGATTCCCGAAGAGAGAAATTTTGCCGTGATAGCTTTGTCCCTGGCTATGGATGGCTTGCAATCGGGTATTTCCCTTGAGGTTTTTGCAGAGTCAAAAATTGGGAGCCTTTATGAACTTATATGGGAAAATAGGATTCAATACAATTGTGCGGTTTTAGTGGTTCTTTTTCAAAACGGTATCAGATTTTTAAGGCGTTATCATGGGATGAACGAGATACTGGACCGTGAATTGCAAAGTCCGGACGATTTCCGCTGGCAGATCATGCGCTTAGATTCACTTGAGCAGTCATTGAAATTTTATCTCGTTAATGCGCGCGCCTCTTTGTTTCAATTGCTTGAAAATTCATCCTGGAGCGAGCATGTCGAGGTTTTTCGCGCCTTATATTCATTAAAATGTGCCCCTCCGGTTTCTGCTTGGGATTGGCTTGCTGATCCAGGTTATCCGCACAAGTCTTTCGTCTGGGAATTATTTGCATTCGAAAAGGTCAACAAAGGGGCTGCCCTTGTGACCACCTATAAATCAGCTTTCCGTTTTAAGAATTTTAGTTGGCTCTACGCCAACGCAAATGCCAAGAAAATCGAGAAAATCGCATTGGCTAAATGTCTTCGGTTTCATCCTGGTGCTGACACGGAAGGTTGTCTTTTGGAACTTGCAAATAGTGGTGATACCGCGGTAGCCCAGGAGGCATTGACTAGCTTGGGTTGGTGGGAGCCAGTCAATAGGTCGGAAGTTCTTAAGACTCTTCACAGAATGCAAAAAGAAACAAAGACTGAGATAAACCTCGCAGCCACAGCGGCACTTGCCCGATTGGGGGAGCGTAAATCACTTCAGTCGATTGCCAAAAATCTTATGAGCGAGGATCCATTAACCATTCATCAGGCAATACATACAATTTCCACCCAGGGAATATCGCTACTTTGGCCGGATTTGGACCAATTGGCTGATTCATCAGATGCTGATGTCGCAATTCATGCCCGGGAAGCAATTGCTCATCTTAGCGAACAAATGTAATCCTAATATCAATATTTTTCCTTGATCAAAACGATCAGTAGAATAATCGGTATATTTGCTTCATTTGATTCTTAAGTTTCAAAAAAAGTGTGAAATTTTCAAAATTTAATCAGGAACAATCATGCGACCTCACATTTTGTAGTAGGTTTCAATGTTGATAGCGTTAACAGGTTTTGATTGTGGGGAAACCATGAAAATTTATATCAAAATGCTATACCCAACTTTAGCCGCATTTGCGCTGACATTATTGATCATAGGTTGTAAAGGGAGCGGTGGCATCACCCATGCCCCAAAAGACCCTGGTGTTTCAGATCCGTTGTTGGTTTCCCAAAAGTTGGGAAACTCCCCTTATTCAGCACCTGTTTCAAATGAAAGTAAATAAGTGCTGTAATAAATTATTTAATTGGCGTGAACAATATAAAACTTGAATCATGGCCTGTAATGAGGGATTTTTCATCGGGTGAGAAGGCAATGCAATAAGCACCGAATAACTTTAGTTTTTTGTTGAAGGTGGCTTTTCCATCACCGATGTTCCAAACGGAAACATTTCCACCATATCCGCTAGTTGCCAAACTTTTTGAATCTTTGGATAGCGCCAATCCATATAAATCATCCGCAGTAGGCCCCAATTTTTTTGTCTCAGTTCCTGCTTGGGCATTCCAAAGTCTAACAAAGCGATCTTGGCCTATGGAGACAATGGAATTGTTGTCAGTGAAGACTAAACCTGTTATTGCTGCAGTCGGGCCTTTTAGAGATTTTGTTTCTTTTTGAGTTGCAACATCCCATAGTTTGATGGTCATGTCCGCACTGCCTGACGCTAAAGTTTTTCCATCCGGTGAAAATGCCACGCTGTACACTGAGTTTGCGTGTGAACCCAGAGTCTTGAGCTCTTTGCCATCTGCAAGATTCCAAAGCTTGACGGATTTGTCGGAACTACATGAGGCAAGGGTTTTTCCATCGGGACTTATTGCGATTCCATCAACAATTCCCGTGTGCCCTTTGAGTTCCAAGGTCATTTTGCCATCCGCTGTATTCCATCGCTTAATAGTGGTATCAAGGCTTGAGGAAAATATTGAGGAACCATCCTTTGTGAAACTAACCGCATAGACGGGACCGGTGTGGCCGGAGATGACACGAATTTCTTTTCCAGTTGCGTAATCCCAAAGCTTGACATTATTGTCAAAGCCCGCAGTTGCGATTGTTTTACCATCCGGGCTAAAAGCAACGGAATAAACCAGGGCGTTATGAGCTTTGATTTCTTCTGGTGGATAAGCCGTGGCAAAGCTGATGCCGATGATAAACGCCAAGCTAAATGCGGAAATTTTTCTAATTATCATGTTCAAATACCTGTCTGGTGGGTTCTGGGGATTATCTGGATAAAACCTCTGGTGGGTAATTCAGGCGCAATCAATACCTGAGAATATTTCATGTATTAGTATATTTGGGACAAATTGCAACAATTTAATCGTCACCTTTGCATTGATGTAATGCTGTCATGTTCCTAGACGCCAATTGGATGACTTTGGCTCATTACAACAGTTTTCTACCATTTAATATAAAGCTTTTATGCTTCAAAGTAACTTGAAATGATGTTGATTTATTCTTGATTTTTTAAATAAATTTAGTGTGGCAAATTTGTTTCTTCTTCTATGCCATGTAAAAACTAGCACAGATTTTTTTGAATGGGCCTTTTATAAAATAAACATTGTTTGATTGTTTTTAGGGTGGGTTGTTTTGTGGGTTTTAATAAGAGAATGTCACCAATCAAAGGTGCGCTAGCGGATATCTTCAGGAGTTATCGCGTATTTTAAAACCAAAGATTGAAAAGAGTGATGTCTCATTCGTTTGGTAATTGACTGGAATTCTAATAAAAAAAATTCAATGTTGAGTAGATCCATAAAGCCGGTAGTATAAAGTGATTAAATTTTATTATGGAGTCGGGCAATGAAAATTAATAAGTTCGCAGTTGTTGGGCCTTTGGGAAATGGAGCGCAAAGTGCGATTCTCCAAATCCGAATGGTTGATACTGCTGAAAATTTCGCTTTAAAAGTTGTTCCATTGGAATCGCCCGAAGACCTCAAATTCAAGGACCAAGCCGAGCATGAATTTAAAGTTGCCCAAATGTTCGATCACCCAAATCTTATCAAGATATTTGCCTTGGAGCCTGTGAAGGATTGGTTGTTCAGGGTGAAAAAAATGCATATGCTCATCGAGTTTGTTGATGGAAAAACAATCGATGAGGCTCCAAGGCTTTCTCCCATACGCGTCATGCAAGTATTCGAGCAAGTTGCTTCGGCTCTTGTCCATATGCATAAAAAAGGTGTGTTTCATGCTGATATAAAGCCCAACAACATCATGCTAAGTAAAGAAGGTGTGGTGAAAGTAATCGATTTTGGCCTTTCTTGGATCAGGGATGAGCCCAAGGACCGAATTCAAGGCACGCCTGAGTATATGGCTCCAGAGCAGGCTAAGCACAAAATGGTCAATGAAAGGACGGATATTTATTCGCTTGGGGCCGCCATGTACAAAATGATTACTGGAAAACTTCCCCCGCCGTCCTTGAATGATGAAAACAAGCCTATTGAATTAAAGACCTGGCAAAAGCAATTCAAGCCCGTTGATTTGCTGATACCGACTTTAAACAAGAGTCTTGCTGAACTTATAAATAGGTGCCTGTCTTTTCAGGCCACCGCGAGGCCAGAAAGAATGAGCGAGGTCCAGGGAACCCTGGACAGATTAGTTGAAGAGCAACTCAAAAACCCGAATGATGGGCTTGCAGGTTTGGAGTGGTAGTTGATTTTTCAGGGTGGCAGATTGGAAATTTGACCTATGGCCAACCATCGCCATCTTGAAAATTCGATACTGGTCAGGAAGGGCGATCTTGTCCGGCTTATAATTGATGATTGTGGATTTGACCATAAAGACAAGGAAAAGTTGATTTTATTACTTGAGGCCATTTGCTCGCTTATCTTCATGGAATTTGTAGAGCCCCTTGAGGCGATGAAGTCTGCTTATTATTTTTTTGATCCTGATTCCGATCATTTGGTAATAAAAAAAACGATCAATAATAATCCCCCTGACACATCGATTGATATTTTGGAATCAGGTTTTGTAAAATTGATTGAACACGCCAATTTTAAAAAACTAACATGGGAAAATGTGCATCAGTGGGAACAGGAGTCTTCCAAGTCCTGGGGGCTGAATGTTCAGATTCAGCAGGAGGAATTTGACAGGCTTCTGATGTACTACAGGGGTGATACATATCTCCTCAGGCGGTCATCGAAATGGTGGAAGCCTTGGAAAAAAGAAAAAATCCCAACACCTGGTTTTTCCCGCTTTGCCATTTTTGTAAAAATGAAGCCTCGCATGAAGGATGATTCTTCCACTTTTTCAAATCATGTGATCCTCAAACTATTCAAGGATATTGCTAAAAATGAAATTCCCATGATTTTCCCTGGTGCAAAGGTGCGTCTTAATCGAATTGATCAAAGTATGATTGGATACCCCATCATCACGGGGTTAGGTTTGTTGCTTTATAATGTGATCGTGGGCATTTTGAAGTTGGGTCTTAGCGCATTGATGGGGATTACAATATGGCCTTTGGCCTTGGCCTTTGGAGGTTATGGATATCGTAGTTACTATAACTATGTGACCAAAAGGCAAAATTATGACTTGAGAATGACTAAGACCCTTTATTTTCAATCGCTTGATAGTAATTCAGGGGTAATAACCAGGCTATTGGATGAGGCTGAGGAACAGCAAAGCCGTGAAGCATTACTGGGATATTACTGCCTTCTTAAATATGCGCCTGATTCCGGTTGGACTACGACCCAGCTTGATGATTTTATTGAGCTCTTCTTTAACCAGCATTTTGAAAAAAAGATAGACTATGATGTTGTGGATTGTGTTAAAAAGCTTCAATCATTCGGGTTGGTTGAAACTTCCAATGAAAGATTGAAAGCTGTTCCTGTTGGGGAAGCCCTGACGAAATTGCAATCCCAATGGCCTCAAAGATTATTCGGAAAAAATTTGTTTTCCCGGTTTTTAAAATGATTTTTTGTTCATGAAAGGCTGGAAATGAAAAATCAAGACAGCGTGGTGGAAGATTGGATTTCGGAACGAATGTATCACATTGAATCATCAGGAATAAGAAAAGTCTTTGAGTTGGCTAAATCAATCAAAGATCCAATAAATTTGAGCATTGGGCAGCCAGATTTTGATGTCCCTGAGGAAGTTAAAAAATCCGCCAAGGATGCGATTGATTCTGGAAAGAATTCGTACACACTTACCCAGGGAATTCCGGAACTTAGGAGCCTGTTGCTGGGAAGGGTTAATAATCAGTTTCAAGGGGACAATCGAGATTTAATAATCACAAGTGGCACCAGCGGCGCGTTGGTTCTCGCTTTATGCTGCGTGGTTGACCCAGGGGACGAAGTTATTATTTTTGATCCGTATTTTGTCATGTACCCTCACCTTGTTTCACTTGCTGGTGGTAAATCAGTTTTTATTGACACTTATCCGGATTTTGAAATTGATATTAAGAAGGTTGAAAAAGCTATTACAAAGAAAACCAAGGTGATTCTCTTTAATAACCCTGCGAACCCCACAGGAAAAACTTATTCTCTTGAAACAGTCAAGTCGCTTGCAGAACTTGCTGAAAAGCATGGGATACTTTTGATCTCAGACGAAATATATAGTGTTTTTAACTATGATGGTGCGTTTCAGACTCCGGCACAATTTAATCGAAATGTATTGGTTTTGGATGGTTTTAGTAAATCCTATGGAATGACAGGTTGGCGAATGGGATATGCTCACGGCCCGATTAAATTAATCCAGGAAATGATTAAATTGCAGCAGTTTACATTCGTATGCGCCCCAAGTATGGTTCAGTATGCGGGAATCACTGCCCTTCAACAGGATATGTCCGGCTTTATCGAGGAATACAAACAAAAGCGGGATTTTCTGTTGAATGGTATTAAGGATTATTATGAAATTCCAAACGCAGGCGGAGCTTTTTATCTTTTTCCCAGAGCCCCGGGTGGAAATAGCACGGTTTTTGTGGAAAAAGCCATTCAGCACGACTTATTAATTATTCCAGGCAAAACTTTTAGTTCCGTTGACACCAACTTCAGGATAAGTTTTGCCGCAAAAAAGCATGTTTTAGAGAGGGGCGTTGAAGTGCTTCGTAAACTCTCAAAACTTTTTAATGATTAAAATCTAGGATTGTTTTCAGAGAAGTGTTGACTTATTGTGGTTGAACCCGCCAAAATGAATTAAGTCCTGATAATTTTTGGATTTAAAGATAACTTGCTAGGATATCGAAAGGAATTTGGATTATGTCAAGGTTGCTTTTAAAACTCGCTTTAGCCTCTTTGTTTTTAATATCCTTTACTTCCTTTGTTTCTTCGGCAGAAAACAAGCAAAATGTTTACACCGTGATTGTGGGTGTTAGCAAATATAAAGATGCTCAGATTAAAGAAAAACCAAAAGCTGAAGCTGATGCGATTGCTTTGTTTAAATTGCTAGCAGACAAAAACATTCTTGGTTTGACAAAAGACAATGGGAAGTTATTGCTTGGTGAGCCTTCAAAAGCAAAAGACTTGTCTGATTACACCTCTGAGGCTACTCGGGAAAATGTTATCGCAGCTTTGAAGTGGGTTTCTTCTAAAGCCACGCCTGATGACATGGTCATCTTTGGCTTTTTTGGCCAGGGTGGTCCAATGGGTGATAGTGGGGATCGTCGTTGTTATTTCACAAGTGACTCCACTTTTTTGGGCCGAGACAAAAACGCATTAGCTAGTAGCGACCTTGCTGACACACTTAAGACATTAAAGGCCGGCAAATTTTGTTCTTTTGTTGATATAAATTTCAAGGGATTTCAAGCGGGGCAGGGCAAAGCTGTTGCCGAGGCATCCCTTGGTGCCAATCCATATCAGGAATTTCTCGGAGAAGATGCCTCTGAAGACCATCTACCTCTTCCTGGGAGGGTTGTTTTTCTTGCTACCAATGGTTTATATCCCTCGGTGGAAGCGGACGACCATGGTGTATTTGCCAAGGCTGTCATTGAGGGGCTGTCGGGTGAAGCCGACAAAGAGGGTTATGAACCTGATGGCATGGTCACGGTAGACGAACTTGCTGAGTTTCTTGATAAAAAAATGACAGATTTGACAAAGCAATACGGCAAAACCAAGGAAGAAAAAAATCAGCCACATTGGGTTCTGGGCGGGAGAACAAATCATTTTGTCCTGACTCATAATCCTAAGGAGTTTGCAAAGGCAAAGGATCGTCTCGAAAAATTTGAAAAGATTGTCGCATCAAAAAAGATTCCTGAGGAGTTGAAATCTGAAGGAGTACTTTTACTTTCAAAAATGCCTAAACTTGAGGCTCAAAGAAATTTGAGAAGGGAATATCAAAATCTTGTGGACGGAAAGGTTGATGGTCCCGGATTTGAAGCTAAAAGAAACGAAATACTTGAACAAACAAAACTAAGCAAAGATAAAGCGGATGCTTTTGCCAAAAAGGTTCAACAAGCTATAGAGGTGATTCGTAAAGGTTATGTAAAGGATGTGAATCCGGGTGAAATGACTGCATGGGCGATCAAGGGTTTATATCGAAGAATTGAAGAAAAAATTCCTGATGGGCTCGCAGCAAAAATTAAGAATCCCAAGGATTTGCGTGAGCCTGATATTGTAAAAGTCCTTTCTGAAGCCCGTCTTCATCTTGGTAAAAGGGAAGATCTAGAAAATGGCAAGGATGTTGACATAACCCTGCAAAGGATGCTTGGTAATCTCGATCCGTACACAACCTATATCGATGGCGAAACCAAGGCTAATTTTGACAGAGATGTTCAGGGCAATTTCACCGGAATCGGGGTCCAAATTCGCAAGGATGCCGTATCTGAGATGCTATTGGTTGTCACGCCGATTAAAAATAGTCCTGCCTACAAGGCTGGAGTTATGGCTGGAGATATCATTTCCACAGTTATTCGTGAAGTAGACAGCGAGGGGAAACCATTGCCCAAACCTGAGGTTATATCGACAAAAGGAATGCAACTTTCTGATGCGGTTAAAAAGATCCTTGGAAAGCCAAATACAAAAGTGAAAATTGTTGTTCAACGCGAGGGGGTTGAAAAACCCATTGAATTTGAAATAAGCAGAGGGCGGGTTGAAGTTGAAACAGTATTGGGTTTTAAACGAAAAGATAATGATGATTGGGACTTCATGATTGATCCAACTTCAAAAATTGGATACGCCCGAGTCACAAGTTTTTCTAGAAATACCGCAAGAGACCTTTTGAAAGTCATGCGTGAACTTGTTTCCAAGGGGATCAAGGGTTTTGTTCTTGATCTTAGATTTAATCCGGGTGGATTGCTTGATAGTGCGGTTGATATTTCTGATTTATTCATAGGGGATGGGCTGATCGTTAGCATCAGGCCTCGTCAGGGAAGAGAGCAAAAGCATACTGGTGTTCTGGATGGAAGTCTTCTTGATTTTCCGATGGCCTGTCTTGTGAATGGCGGAAGTGCAAGTGGAAGTGAGATTGTTTCTGCCGCTGTCCAAGATCATCATCGTGCAATTATCATTGGGGAGAGAAGTTATGGCAAAGGTAGTGTTCAAAACATCCAGGCTTTTGGTGATGGTGAGTTAAAACTTACCATAGCCTCATTCTGGAGACCAAGTGGCAAGAACCTCAATAAATCCAGCACTGGTGGTAAGGATGAAGACGAGTGGGGTGTAAAGCCAGATATTGAGATCAAGCTCTCACGCAAGGAACGGGATGACTTGATGGATCATCAAAGAGATATCGAGGTTATCCAAAGAAAAGATAAACCGAGTCCGCCAGCCAGCAAAGATTTCAAAGATCGCCAGTTAGATGAGGCTTTGAAATATATCAAGGGCTTAATCTCTACAGTCAGTAATGAACCAGCCACTAAAAAGGCAAGCTAGATCTTAAACCTTTAGGTTTAATCTGTTTTTAACGAGAAAGCGTGATGATCCTTCAAAGGTTTATCACGCTTTTATTTTATTTGCTCCTGTTATTTGCCGACAGACTATTTTTGTTGCATGATCCTAATGTAGAAAGTGATCTTGGAATTCTTTAAAAGTTTTGTCCTTATTTTCATTTGGGGCACGGATATGAAAACGAAAATTATGGGTGTATCGATTTTAATGGCTTCAATTCTAGGCTTGGGAGGGTGTACCTGGGGAGATGGCAATGGTGGGTTCTTAAGGGGTGGGCATTCTAAAAAAACAGAAAATGCTTTTCCCGAAACTTATAACGGTGGAGAGGTGATTGTTCAGCAGGGAACTCCTGTTATTGAAGAAAGCGCACCTTATGTGATTAGCCAACAAGTTGCGCCAACTGCACCCGGCGTGTCTACTCAAACCGCGCCTCCACCACTAAATCCGCAAAATACTTTGCCACTGAGCCCAACTCCAAATAATGCTCCCGCTCCAAAACTTGTGCCTCAGGCTCAACCAACTCCAGCGAATCCAACCTCTAGAATAATCAATTAATTTGTTGGTTTTAAAGGAGTCAAGTTCATAAAACTTGGCGAAATCAAAATTTAAACCCAATCTTTGAAAGAAGATTGGGTTTATGGTTTTTCTCAGACTTATATCAAATGTCTAATTTTTGTTGATAAATTATTTGGAAATCAAATCCTCAAATGCCTTGGAGATTAAAAATGCTGTATCTGGCCCAAGACTATTAATTTCTCCGTAAGGGGCTTTTTTGTTTCCATATGCAAACGGTGCCTTTTCATCCCACTGTTTTTTTGGAATTATGTACCCGATTTCATCATTTGCCAGTCCGATTACGGTCTTATATGGGATGTTCCATTTTTGAAACCATTCAAATTCTGTGGGCGCATCTTCATAATCTGCTTCTTTTTCGGCAATTTTGGCAACTTTACCCAGAAGAAGTTCAGGATATATTTCACCCGGTATACACCCAATCCCAAGTTCTCCCAAGGTGATGGTACTTACTTCCGTTTTAGCTGCGGGGTGTTTTTCCTCACGCTTATTTAAATTAGGTGAACTGTTAAGTTTTAAATCCCAATCATATATCTCCCTTTTGAACACTCCCATTTGTTTCGCCAATCTGTAAATGGGATTATCAACAGGTAGTAAAATCTCTTTTTTGCGGATTGTTATCGGGGTTAGGGCGACTGGCTTTGCCTTTTTGAGGGAATTTATGCTGGCATCAGCCAATAAATGCCCGTATCTTTCTGTTTTTTCGAAGGTACCATCTTTTAATTCCACTCCCTGTTCATTTTTGATGGATAATTTCAATGATGTCATTAGTCCGCCTACAGCTCCCGTGAAAATTATGGCTTCACCTTTCGTCTTTTTTTTAATTTCCTTGATCGCATAACCAACGAAATCTGATGATATTTTTTTATTTCCACTTCCGAGGGTTTCAGGATGGCAATGCCAGAATAGAATAGTACCAAGAGGATTCTGGGTGTTTGCTTTGTTAAATCTTAATGTGACTAATTCATCCATCTTTACAAACGGTGGCCTTCCGTCATGAAGAAGGTCAGGTAATGAGACTTTTGCGATTGATGTGTCACATGGGGTAAGGTTTTTTTCAGCATTTCTAATGGTGTTAATTGTGATGTTTTTTATCGAATTCATGTAATCAGGGTCAGTGCCCGATTGAAAAGGGGTTTGTCCCCAAAGCCCCAGTGTATCCGGCCCCTCATGTGAATGTGTGCAGGAGAACATGACATTTTCATAATCCTTTAATTCCTTGCGCATCTCATCAACTTGGTCTTTAAACAAACCAATTAAATCCGCGCACACAAAAGCATATTTTTTCCCGTCCGCTCGGAGTACAAACACTCGGGTAAAAATTGGGTCAGATACCCCCTCCGCTTTACGGTTGTGGCCGAACCCTGCTATGTAAACCGGTTTTATTCCCAAGTTTGGGGTTATGTCCCCATCGGAAAATCCAATCGAAAGTTTTGAAACGGAATTGTTTTCAGAATATGAATTAAATGGGAATGATAAAATTATCATTAAAACTGTAAACGAAAAAACTATCCTTATGTTAAATGGCATCCGCTTATATCTCCGTGATTTCTCAAAGCAAATGTTCCTAATGATTATTTGTTATTTCATAGTTTTGATTATTTTGCAACGGATTATATCGATTACTCTTGTTGCTTCAGGTAAACAAAGAATAGGATTAAGTAGTCGATGCTTCGTTAATTAGTCAAATGGTCAGGGCGAGGACTGCCAATGTTTTGCAATTTAAGGCTTCTTCAAGTTGTTATGCTTTGCCTGATCTGGGGTTCAGTTTATGGATTCCAGGATTCAAAACAGGTTCAAATAAAAAAGTGGATTGAGGAACTTGGTGATGGGGATTTTAAAACCCGCGAAACTGCCCATAAGAATTTATGGAAAGCTGGAAGTGACGCTGAGGAACAATTAAAAGCCGCTTTGAAAGCTGAAGATGCTGAGATTCGAAAACGATCCTTGGAATTATTGGAGAAATTTAAATGGGGTATTTATCATGATTCGCCAATAGCCATCGTAGATTTAATCAACGCATATCAAGCCGGGAATTTGCAGGAAAAAGAAAAGTCAATTGCCAAGCTTATTGAAATGGGTGGCCAAGGTGTCAAGTCCGCCATTAAGATCATAAACGCCGAGGAACAGGAGGAGGTAAGGAATTCCGTTTTATCATACGCTTCCAAAGTGGTTAATAAAGTGGTTCCTTATTTGATTGAAAAAAACGAGTTTAAATTTCTTGATCAAGTTTTACAGATGATGCTGGAGAATAGGGCTGAAGGCGTTTTTTCTAATTATGCGGTTTATTCCCTGCTTACATCCTCAACCGACAAATCAATCAATCTGCTGTCCAAAAATAAATCCCCCAAGGTTACTGAGGAAATAAACAATGAGATTCTTGCTTATTTGCATCGAAGTAAAGGGAACGGTGAAGACGCGATTAAATTTGCAAAGGCTTCCAAGAATCCGGAGTTATACACCCAGTTGCTGTTAGAGGGTTCTAAATGGAAAAATGTATTGGAAACAGATCATTTTCCAGACGACTTGCTTCTGGGAAAGCTTGGGTACAAAATTGCCATGCATCGCCTGGCAAATGACAGGGCTCAATTTGATAAAGAGTGCAAAAACCTTGCTGAAATCGCGGATGAGCTTTCAGGAAAAGACAAGAACATTGTGGAATCAACGGAGCAGCTTTTTCAGGCTGCCAAAATCGCCTTGTTGAATTATAAATTGCCCGAAGGCCTTGATTATCTTTTAAAAAACAAAAAAAGAATGATGATGGTGGAGCTTTATGCAAGTCGTTTTGAGTTCGAGAAAATCAAGTCATTGGTCAGCGAAGCCAAATCTCAAAACTCCAAGGATGCGCCTTCCCTCGAGATTTATTGGGCAAAACTCCTTCATGGATTGGGTGAAAAGGAGCAGGCAATAAAAATAATGGATCATTACAGTTCCCGGTTGGCAGATAATGCCGAGGGTGATTGGCCATTAAAGTTGGTGAATACTTGGGTGCTTCTTAAAAAAAAGGACCGTGCATTTGAAGATGCCTCCAGGTATTTGCAAAAGATGGAGCATCGTGAGGCTTCCGGAAGGATGTTAAACAAGATTTTTGGTGATGATTCTGAGTATTATGATCCACTTTTTCGATACTATTTTAAAAGAAATAACAATGAAACCGCGCGGAATGTGATTGCCAAGCTGAATGACTTGCACGAAAAAAAAATCGACCCCAAGGAAGTTGAAAAGCTCGTTGATGATTTTTTGGATCATGCTTCAACTGTGACGTCCGAGGAAAGCTTGAGTTTGAAAAATTCCTCGTACGCCATTCTTAAAAAATATGGTTTGACTGAAAAACTCAAGGGGTTGGTGGAAAAGTTTGGCAGTGAGAGCGGATTGGTTTTTCTTGGTGATTTATATGCGGAAAATAAGGATTGGGTTAGGGCTCGTGATGCTTACAAGCTCGCTTGGGAAAAAGAAAAATCCAAGCCTTTGATAGCATTTTTGATTTCAAAAATGGAAGAAAAGATGGGTGATAAAACCCAATCTTCCAAATGGGGTGATCTGGCTAATTGGATTCCACTTGGAAATGATCAGGTGAGGCTTGAATATGCTTATGCCTTGGGGAAAAGAAGTTTTTCTGATGAGGCTTACTCCCAATTTGATTTGATTTCCAAGACAGGTGAACCTGGTTCCTATGCTGTTGGAGCTTCTTCTCGAGCTTTGG
>SXGQ01254109.1_pt1 | contig 38131 bp, 42 predicted proteins | sample 3178371 | NCBI WGS metagenome assembly SXGQ01 (sample SAMN11356859, study PRJNA531348) | freshwater metagenome | isolation source: freshwater sample F1-20 | place: China: Fuxian Lake, Yuxi | collected 2017-12-25
CGGAGCGTGTTGATTTCGCCGTTGTGCTCGATGTAGCGGTAAGGATGCGCGCGCTCCCAGCTGGGGAACGTGTTGGTTGAAAAACGCGAATGGACGATCGCAAGGGCCGATTCCATCGCGGGATGCGCGAGATCGGGGAAGTAGTGGCCGACCTGCTCAGTCAGCAACATGCCTTTGTAGACGAGCGTCTTCATCGACAGGCTCGCGACATACCACGTCTCGGAACCGGCGATGGTCGAGGTGCGGATATCGTTGTAGGCGCGCTTGCGGATGACGAAGAGCTTGCGCTCGAAATCAAGGTCGGTGGCGATATCGGGACCGCGGCCGATGAAGACCTGACGCATGAACGGTTCGCACGACTTGGCCGTCTCGCCGAGGCTCTTGTTGTCGGTGGGCACGGTGCGCCAGCCGAGAAACACTTGGCCCTCGGATTGCACCACTTGCTCGAACACTTCCTCGACCTTGCGGCGCACGGTGCGGTTGCGCGGCAGATAAACGAGACCTGCGCCGTAGTGGCCGGCCTCGGGGAGCGTGATGCGCGCGGTCTTGGAGACTTCCGCGAAAAACTTGTGCGGCATCTGAATCAAGATACCGGCACCGTCACCGGTGTTGGGCTCGCTGCCGGCGGCGCCGCGGTGGTCAAGATTGGTGAGAACTTGGAGCGCGTCCGCGACGATCTTGTGCGATTTCCGGCCCTTCATATCGACGACGAAGCCGACCCCGCAGGCATCGTGCTCAAACGAGGGGTCGTAGAGGCCTTGTTTCCCGGGTGGACGCGCGAGCGGCGGCGCGGCGGACTCATCGGCTGAAACAGGCGTGGCGGTATGGTGGACGGTGTTCACGGATAAAAGTAAGGTTTCGGAAGCAGGATCAGGTGCGCACTACGCAAAAAAAGGGCCGGCCTCGCGTTTGCGAGAGCGGCCCGGAAGTTATGCGCGGTAGGCTCTCAGCGTTAGAAAAAACGAACAGTTTTAGTGGCCATTTTGGCGTGTTCCTCGTCGGAGCAGCCGGCATTGAGCACAGCGCCGGCGGAGGCATCGGAAGGTTTCACGAGGTCGTTGCTGAGCAGGTAATTTTCCACTTCTTCACCCGAGATATCGGCCAGCATCACGCCGTCGATCTCGACACACGGCGAAAGGGGCTGACCGGACTTGGCGACCATCTCGGCGTAGTTCGCGCGATTGTTGATGATATCGATGTCCTCGAAGGCGAGACTGTGCTTTTTCATGACCGCACGAACGCCGTTGGACCAACCGCAGGAGGGCTTGAGATAGGCTTTGATCTTCATGATGGAATCGTGGCGACGGACAACCGGGGTGCAACTCATAGGCCGTGATTTTTCCCAATCAAGCCCACTCTTGGGGTTTTCCGAAGAAATTTTGTCATGGCGAAAACCAACGGCTTCCAATCTGTGCGGATAACGATCCCGTTGTCTTTTTCCTAGCGCCGCCGCACGGGTCGCGCTATCGCTCGGCAGAATGAAAGTCCTTGTGACCGGCGCCGCCGGCTTCATCGGTTACCACGTCTCCCGCCGCCTCGCCGAGACGAAGCGTTGCGAAGTGCTCGGGGTCGACCACCTGTCCGACTACTACGACGTCGCGCTGAAACGTGCCCGGCTCGGGGAACTCGCCGCGCTCGAAAAATTCCATTTTCTCCAAAGTGATTTCGCCGACGCCGGGAATTTTTCCGCGCTCACCGCCCGATTCAAACCCGACTACGTCGTCCACCTCGGCGCTCAACCCGGCGTGCGCCACAGCTTGGAAAATCCCGCCGCCTACACGCACAGCAATCTGGTCGGTTTCGCCAGTGTGCTCGAGGCCTGCCGGCGCACGCCGCCCAAGCACCTCGTCTATGCTTCGAGCAGCAGCGTCTATGGCGCGGGAGCGACCGCACCCTTTCGGGAGGACGCCGACACCGACCAGCCCACGTCGTTTTACGGTGCGACCAAGAAAGCCAACGAACTCCTCGCGCACAGTTACGCGCGCACCCATGGCCTCAACGTGACCGGCCTGCGCTTCTTCCCGGTTTACGGGCCCTGGGGTCGCCCCGATATGGCGCCGACCCTTTTCGCCCGTGCGCTCGCCGAGGGCCGCCCGCTCAAACTCTTCAACCACGGCAAAAATCTGCGCGATTTCACCTACGTCGATGACATCGTGGACGGCATCGTGCGCGTCCTGCTGTATCCTCCCGCCGCCGCGCCCGTCCCGCCCGCGCGCATTTTCAATCTCGGCCACCACCGCCCCGTTGAGACGCTCCTCTTCGTGCAGATGCTCGAACAACTCCTCGGTCGCAAAGCCCAGATCGAACTGCTCCCGCCCCAGACCGGCGACATGTTTGAAACCTGCGCCGATCTCACGCGGGTGACCGCCGCCGTCGGCTACACGCCAAAGGTCCCGCTGGAGGAAGGCCTGCGGCGCTTCGTCGCCTGGTTCCGCGACTACTATCAGCTTCCGCGGTAGGAGCCCGCTGGCGGTTCGTGCTCAAGGAAAAACTCACGTGGAATTACGCCGTGAGCTTCGGGCTCATCATGCTCGCCGTGTGGTTCGCAACGGCGTTCAAACCCGCCACACCGCCCGCCCACTGAGCGCGAGTCGGAAAAAACCAAAACAGTCGGCGGTGGCGACGCCCCGCTAAGACTTTTTCTTCGGCGCGGGCTTCGGATCGAGATTCGCCGCGATCTCCGCGTCGCTCACGCTCGAGACCACCCCGCCCGCCGGCACTTCGAGATGCGCCAGCCAGACGATCGCGTTGAGCACGAGTTTGCGCTGGTCTTCCTTTTGCCAGCTCGCGTGAAAGTGTCCGCCCGTAAACCCGAATCCACGGCCGCCGGCCTCATTCTCGGAAGTCCACATCACCGTTTGCGGCACCTTTTTGACGACCTGTTCGCGCACCGCGGGGTTGCCCGAGTGCTTGCCATCCGGCCGGCTCATGGTGTCGGCCGGCGGCACTGCCTCGAGGATCGGCGTGACGTTTTTCATGCCCGGGCGGAAACGCATGTTGAAATACCATTCGTCGCGGGTCGTGAACGGTTTTACGCCCCGCGTGGTCGCATGTACCGGCAACGTTTTGAAATCTCCATCCCAGTGCGGATTCACCGACCAGTGGATCTCAAACGCGCCCCCGATCCAGTCGATCCACTCGGCCTGACCTTTCTCTTTCGTCGGCTCGACGGCGTAGTGAATGGCCCCGATGCCCGCCCCGCGTTTCACCTGCCGGCCGAGCACCGCCAACCGGTCTCCGACCAACGCCGGGTGTTTCTCGCCGCCGTCACTGTAGAAAACGATCGCCGCCGCGTCATCGAGGGCCGCGTCGTCGTCCACCGCTTTTCCGTCCACCTGCTTCGTCGGCCAACCGCCGTCGTAAACGACGACGTTCGCCCCCGGAAAACCGGCGAGGCATTTTTGAAACAACAGACAGCCCGCACGGTGCTCATGCGCCCCCGGCCCGTGGCTGGGCTTGCCGGCGATCAGCACGATTTTTTTATCGGCTGCATGCACGCCGCCGGCGGCAAAAACGGCCGCAATGAACGCAAGTGTCAGGGACAGTTTCATCGCGGCCTTTGGGGTTGGAATTAAGCGCGCGGGGTTACTTGAGAACTTTACGCAGGAACTTGAGGCCGTTGACCGCGATATCGTCGCGCTTCGGCTCGATTTTGCGCCAGATGGCGGCGGCGCGGGCGATCACCTTCACGTCGGTCGTAAACGACTCGATCACGACATCGCCTTTGTAGCCGATCGCCTTGAGCGCTTTGACGATTTCCGGCCACGCGATGTGGTCCCCGCCCGGCGTACCACGGTCGCTGCCGCAGGCATGAAAGTGCCCCAGCAATTTGCCCACCTTGCGGATGGCGGCGGCCTGATTCTTCTCCTCGATGTTCATGTGGAACGTGTCGAGGTGGAGCTTCACCGCCTTCGAGCCGACGGCCTTTACGAGCCGCAGGCCTTGGTCGCTGGTGTTGAGGAAATCGGTTTCGAAACGATTGAGCGGCTCGATGCAGATCTCGACGCCCTTGGCCTCGGCGTGCTTCGCGAGGACTTTGAGATTCTTCACCACGAGCGCCCACTCGATCTTCTGTTGGGCCGGCTCGACGGCATCGGCCTTTCCGACCACGGAATAAATCGGACCGATCACGCGGGGACAGCCCATGACGGCGGCCTGATCGATGAGCGCCATGCAATAATCCATGCCGGCTTTCTGGTCCTCATCAGAGCCACGGAAATCGCGACCCGGCCCCATGCAGGCGCAAATGCTACCGATGGCGATACCGGCTTTCTCGGCGGCCGCGCGGACTTTCACGGGGTCGATGTGACTTGGGTCTTCTACCGGGATTTCGACCGTATCGAAGCCCCATTTCTTGAACTTGGCGAAGAGCTTGGTGCTCTCGGTGGTGAACGGAGACGCGTAAAGGAAGGAGTTAAGACCGATTCTCATGGGATGGTGGGATGGGGGTGAAACACGACACACCCCACAAACCAATGCCCACCCCACAAGCTCAAGCTTCAAACCTTTCGCGCCCCCACTTTATAGGGGCTCGTTTGTTGTTGGTTCACCGCCTGCCCGAGGCGACGCCCTCGGCACGTTCCGCATCCGGTCCAGACCGAGGGCTCGATGATTTCAAGTCCGCCAAAACCGACAAAACCTCTGCGGCCCTCCTCTCGTCGCCGGTAAAGGCGGCCAAGATCCGCCTCACTTTGGGCAAAGGAAGCGGAGCGTCCCTCAGCCAATAGAGTAGAGTACAGAAAGCCTCACTGCTCTCCAAACTCCGTTCACCACCGCCCCTCCCGCCAAAGCCGGTCCCACCCCCGCCACGATGAACGCCCCGACTTCCACGCTCTCTCTCGCCGGCCCCTCCCCGGCCGATCCGGTCGAATCGACCGCCACCTTAACCTCCGATTCTCAACCCGCCCCCAAACCATGAAAAGCCCATCCAAAAAATCTGCTTCCGCGTCCGCCGCCGCCAAACGCTCCTCCGAGCCCGCTTCGGCGCGGCAGACCATCGCCCACACGCTCGTCACCGATCAAAGCGATCCAAAACACCGTCCCCACGCCCCCGGCCCAGCGAGCGACCGTCGCGTCGCAGTCGCCATTGGCGAGCGCCTCCAACGGGTCCGCGCCCGGGCTCAGGCCAACTAAACCCACTCCGCCCGATCAACCCAATCCTCCCACCGGGGAACCACGACCATGCTCAAAAAATACGCCATCGATTACACGATCCATCCACAGCATAATCACGCTGTCTGCACGCACTTCACCGATGATCCGATCGAAGCGGAAGACTTCCTCATGCATCTGCTCATCGCCCGGGCCCGCATCGGCGAGATCCGGCACGACGGCGTGGCCCTCGTCGGCCTCCAATATGACCGGCTGTTAAGGATCGCCGCCGAACGCATCGCGTCAGCCATGCTGCTCGAATCGCTCGTGCTCGATCCCTCTGCCGTCAAGGCCCGGTTCGGCTTGGCGATCTAGCGATCGTCACCCGCCGTATCCTCAACGCCGCCCGGCGCGGCCACCCTCAACCAAAAATCAAGGAGTCTGTCATGAAACGTGTTGCCCTCGTCTGCTTGGCAGCCTTCGGCCTTTTCGCCGTCGGCTGCAAAGACAACGTCAAATCCACCCGCACCTTTCGCCTGCCCGAAGGGAACGCCGCCAACGGTCAAGCCGCCTTCGTGAGCCTACAATGCGTCCGCTGCCACTCGGTCGCCGGCGTCGATCTGCCGCCCCCGACCGCCCCCGCACTCAAGACCTTGGCCCTCGGCGGAAAGGTCGCCCGAATGCGCACCTACGGTGACCTGCTCACCTCGATCATCCATCCCGAATTCGCCCTGTCGGACGCCCGTTCACCCGAACAACAAGCAAAGCTGTTCACCTCCCCCATGCGCTCGTTCAACCAGGTCATGACCGTCCAACAATTGATCGATCTGGTCGCGTTCCTCCAACCCAGCTACTCGCAACTCGAGCCGCTCTACGTCATGCAGGAAAACGGCATACCCTGATCTCGGCCGGGGCCCGGCGCGCCCGCTCCGGCGTTAGGGCGCCTGGGCCGCCGTCTCCGCACGAGGCCCCGCTCCCACCTTGAACGCTGCGGCTGGCGGTTTGGCTGCCTTCGGCATCACAAACCCATGTCCCCCCTCTACGCTCATCCGGCCGTGCGTGATCGGCTCATTGAGTTTTTAGGGGGCGGGTCGTTGGACCGCGCCACGGCCATTTACCTCACCCACACCGACGGCTACAATTTCGACCGAGCGCGTTTACGACGCCCCGCCGAACTTGACCGGCTGCTCGAGGCGGGGACCGACATCGCCCGATCTCTGGCCGACTCCGAATCAATCCTTTTTCACGTCGATGTGGACTACGTGAACTTTGATTCGCCCGTCCAAGCCTATCTCGATCCCGAACGCACGTTCGCTTTGCTGGAGCCGGCAGCCCAAACCGTCGAGGCTCTCCTGCTCGGCTGGGGCATTCGCCCGCTTCACCTCATCACCGGACAGGGCCATCACTTCATCTGGAGTATCGCTCGAAACTCTCCCTCGGCTGATTTGCTCGACGCGCTGGGCCCTGCACCCGAACTGCTCGACGCCTGCGCACAACGGGTGCCGCCAACGCACCGGAAATCCATCGACCTCCGGGCCCACGGCGTCTTCGCGGCGACCGCTCTCGTGATGGAGTATCTCGCCCATCGCGTAAAAGCAGCCGCCGGGCCCGTCACCGAGATTCCCGTGGAGATCACCGCCGTGCATGTCGGCCCAACCGCCACCGGCCGTCGCGAAATCATCTCGATCGACATCTCCGAGTATGGCGACCCGCTGCACACCCGCTCCCTTCGCATGCCCTTCACCCGGTATTGCAAACCGTCGTTCCTTGGCCTCACCCACCGCGTGGACTCCGCCCCCGGGTTGCCGGCGATCTACAGTCTGCCTTTGCATGAAATCGACGCCCGGCAAGCGGTCAAATTTCGTTCCGTCGATGCAGAGGTCTGCGCCCTCGCCCAGCGTGCTTGCGTCCGCATTCCAATCCAAGAAGCCGGCACCGCGCGCCTCCTCCACGACTACCTCACCTCGGCCCTGCGGCGGTTTCACCTGCACTACTACGCCGAACATCATGATGCCGCCGGTCGCTGGGCCCAAACGTATGACCGCACCCCGCTCGAGCCGCTGCCCGCCTGCATGCGCCACCTCGCTACTTGGCCCAACGATCTCCTGCTCAAACCCGCCGGCATGCAACTCGCCACCCGCTGCCTGCTCGCCGCCGGTTGGCATCCCCGCCACATCGCGGGCTTCATTCGCTCAAAATTCGAAAACCCCGCCTACCACTGGGGCGTCGATTGGAGCGACTACGCGCCCGCCCTCCGCGCTGATTTCTACACCCGGCTGTTCGCCGGCCAGATCGCCGTCGGCCTTGATCAGCTCGGCGACCTGAACTGCACCTCGAACCGGGAGAAAGGCTTCTGCTTTCCGCCTGCCCACGGCTCCTGCGACCTCGAACCGAGTCGCCGGTCCCTGCTCGCTCCTTCGCTTTCATGAGTCCGGCTTGGCCCATTGGTCTGTCCACCGGTTGCTTTTACCGGCGCAGCATTTTCACCGTGCTGGAATCTATCCGCGAGAGCGGATTCGAAGCGATCGAGGTCTGCTCCTTTCCCGCCCACCTCGACTACCACCGCGAGGGCGAGGTCCGCCGGGCCGGCGAACTGATCCGCGCCCTCGGCCTCCGGCCTTACTCATTTCACGCCCCGTTCGCCGATCGGATCGACATCACCTCGCTTGACCCCGCCATCCGCGCTGCGGCGGTGGCCGAACTCATCGTCGCTTGCCGGGCCGCCGCCTTGCTCGGCGCGGAGAACATCGTCCTGCACCCCGGCCCCGAGCACTCCGGCCGCCCGCCCGCCGAAGAATTTCAACAGCGCATCCAGCACGCGGCCGTCTCACTCAATCAGGTCGCCGCCTTTTGCTGCGAACAAGGCATTCAGCTCCAGCTTGAAAACATGTTGCCTCACCTGCTCTTCGGCCCGACCGGCGACCTCATGTTCCTACTTGGCTCGATCAACACCTGCACCGTCGGCGCCTGTCTCGATACCGGCCACGCCCGGCTCAGCGGCGACCTCGGCACCGTGGTGCACAAACTCTCCAGCCACCTCCGGATGGTTCACATCAACGACAACCTCGGTGACCGCGACGCCCATCTCATTCCCGGCGAAGGCAGCATCGACTGGCCTTGGCTCCTCGGCGAACTCCGGCGTTATCGTTTCGAGGGCGGACTGATCATCGAAATGTCCGCCCGGGAAAACGAATCCATTGCCGATACCTTGGTTCGCGCCCTTCGCGGACGAGACTACCTTACGCGTCTCATTTGAGCCCAGACCGTCGCCGATTTGTGACACGCCAGGTCCTTGTCACTGCCGACGGCCGGGCGTCACGTTCTTCACCGTGCGCCCACCTTCCACCCTTGATTTCGCGGTCGCCCGCGCCGATCAACGGCTTTTCGGTGGCGTCGTCAGCCCGCGCAACGCCCGTTTGGCCAACAGACCCACGATGCCAAACGCCACCACCGTCACCGCGATCCCAACGATTACCGTCGTGCGGTCGCCCACCTGCTTGAAGATGAGTTGCTCGACCCCCGCCGCCGCATACGCCGCCAACGCCGTGCGCGGCGCCAACCCGACGACCGTGCCAAAAAGATAGGCGCCCAACGGCACCTGGGCCGCCGAGAAGGCAAAATTCGTCAGCGCAAACGGCGACATCGGCGACACGCGGAGCAACGTCACCACCAACGCCGTTTTCCCGGTCGGCGCGCCGAGGAGTGCTTGGTGCACCGCAAAGAGCGACGGCTTTTCCCGGATGATCGCCATCACGCGATCACGGGCGACCCACGTCCCGAGCACGCGCGCCAACAGCGATGCCGCGGTGAGCGTCGCCAAGGCCAAGGGCCAGCCCACCCAAAAACCAAACGCCCAGCCCGCCAAAATCGCGCTCGTGTAGGTCGGCACGAACGAGACCCCCAGCAGTAACCCGATGACCAAAAAGAAAAACAACATCCCGACCGCACCGTGATCCCGCAGCCACGGCCCGAAGCTCGTGAGCGTGGACAACAGCACCAATGCCCCGAGCGGCGGGCAAAACGTGAGCATCAGCGCAAACGGTCCGGCCGCCCCCAACCGACGCACGAAACCAGGCCGGGAGACCGGAGCGGTGGAGGGGATCGGGACGGACATTGCGCACGGTGGAAGCCCGCCGCAACGCAGGCAAGCACGCCGGTAGGCCGAGTCATCGGCCCCAAACTGTAGGCCCGACCGCTGGTCGGCGGGCTTTCCTTCAGCGGCCGAACCGACCACCGGTCGGTTCTATAGCGTGCACGCCGCCGCTTGCCTCGGCGCGTCGCGGCGCCTGTGCTTTTCCCCATGAAGTCACCTTTGGTTTCAAAATCGGGCCAACCCAGCTGGCGGCTAAAAAGCAACACCGTCGAACTTTTCGTCACCCGCACCGCCGGTATGATGGCGCCCGCGACGTTTAACCTGCCGGGCGGGCGCGCCGTGCAGCCGTTTGCCGTCGCGCCGTGGGCCGGTGAGAAAATCGACGCCGGCCTGCCGCCACTGTTGCACGCGCTGCGCGGTGATTTTTTCTGCGCGCCGTTCGGCGGCAACGGCGTGGCGTGGCGCGGCGAAAAGCATCCGCCACACGGCGAATCGGCCAATGCGGATTGGACGTGGGTGGACGCGACGCGGGGTAAGGAAGCGGCGTCGCTGCACCTACGGCTGAAGACGAAGGTGCGCGCCGGCGTAATCGACAAACGCATCACGCTGCGCCCAGGACACACCGCGATTTACTGCGAACATACCTTGAGCGGCTTTAGCGGACCGCTGGCCCTCGGCACGCATCCGTGTCTGCATCTCCCCGGGCCGGAAGGCCACGCGCGGGTCTCGGCCGGCGGCTGGGACCACGGGCAAGTGTTGCCTGTGCCGTTTGAGGATCCGGCGACCGGCGGCTATTCGTCGCTCAAGCCAAGCTCGCGGTTTGATAATCTGAACGCGGTGCCGCTCGCCAACGGCGGCACGGCCGACCTCACGCGCTATCCGGCGCGCGCGGGGTTCGACGATCTCGTGATGCTCATGGGAAAACCGGGCCGCTCCATCGGCTGGACCGCGGTGACGTTTCCGAAAGACGGCTGGGTCTTTCTCCAGTTGAAGAACCCGGAAATCCTGCGGCACACGATTCTCTGGCACTCGAATGGCGGCCGCCACTACGCGCCATGGAGCGGCCGGCACCGCGCCGTGCTCGGGCTGGAGGAAACGACGTCGTATTTCCACTTCGGCCAAGCGGAGTCCGCGAAACCGAATCCGCTCCGCGCGGCGAGTTATCCCACGACGATCAACCTCTCGCCCAAAAAGCCGTTGCGCGTGCCGCACATCTTCGCAGTCGCGGCGATTCCGCGCGGCTTCGATATCGTCGCGGATGTGCAGGCGCAGGCGGATGGCAGTGGCATCTTGATCACGGCGGCGAACGGCAAAACGGCGAAGCTGGCGCTGGATACCGCGTTTCTCGCGGCTACAGCCTGAGGCGCGGCGTTAGAGCGCCCAGCTGCGGTCGGAGGGGCCGAGTTTCACAGAACCGACATAGGCACCGGGTATCGGGTCGTAGCGCAGGGCCTGCGTGGTGCCGGGTTCGGACGTGAAATAGCCGAGCAGCGTCAGTTCCTTGATGAGGCGGAAGGGATGGGCGCCGGACTGCGGCACGGCTTCGTAGGCGGTAAGGACTTGCTCGCGTTCGGCAACGGCGAGCGCGGGAAAGGACTGGTTGAAACGCTGGTGGCTGGCGGCGTCGATCTCGCGGAGCGCGCGGCGCAGGGTGTCGATAGATTGCGGCGGGTAACACTCGGTGGCCTGCGTGATGATGAAGCGGCCGATGGCCACGGACCCTGCACCCGGCGAAGTGGCGGTGGCGGGGATGATGGTGTCACCGATGAGGGTGAGCAGCGCTTCGTCGGTGGCGGACCAGGCCGTGGGAACGGCGAGCGCGGCCCAAGTGCGGGCGGGCAGGCTCGCCCAGAGGGTGGCAGCGCCGGCAGCGAGCGCAGTTTGGCGGAGGGCTTCGCGGCGGTTCACAGATGGCCTTTCTTGAGCTCGGCCACGGCATGCTGCGCGGCGCGGGCGGCGAGCGCCATGAAGGTGAGCGAGGGATTTTGGGTGCCGGTCGACGTCATGCAGGCGCCATCGGTCACGAAGACGTTGGTGCACGCGTGGAGTTGGTTCCAGCGGTTGAGCAGCGAGGTCTTGGGGTCGTAGCCCATGCGCACGCCGCCCATCTCGTGGATGTCGAGGCCGGGGTTCTGCTTGGAATCGCGGGCGGTGATTTTCTTGGCGCCGACGGCTTCGAGCATCTCTTGGCCGCGGGCGAGAAAGTCGCGTAGGAGTTTCTCGTCGTTGTCGTCATAGCCGATGGACGTGACGAGCTGGGGAATGCCCCACGCATCTTTGCGATCGGGCGAAAGGCGGACGTGATTTTCTCTCCGCGGGACCGTCTCGCCCTGCATCATCATATAGATGCCCCAAGGACCGGGGCGTGTGATCCTGTCTTTGAAGGCCGCGCCCACTCCGGGCGCGTAATTGCCCTGCTGCCAGCCGGCGCGCGACGCGCCGAAGAACACCATGTAGCCGCGCTGGAAATCCGTCTCCTGCTTCCGCACGTTGCGAAAATTGGGCATCATCAACTGCGTGGGGCGGCGACCGGAATAGTAGGAATCCTCAAAGCCCTCGACGGACGCGGAGAGGCTGCCGCGGTAGTTGTGGAACGCGACGTAGCGGCCGAGCAGACCGTGGTCGTTGCCAAGGCCAGCGGGGAAACGTGCGGACGTGGAATTGAGCAGCAGAAGGTTGGTGTTGAGGCAGGAAGCGTTGGCGAAAATGACGCGGGCAAAAAATTCCGTGACCTGTTTCGTCTGGGCGTCGATCACGCGCACGCCGCTCGCGCGGCCCGTGACGGGGTCGTGCAAGATCGACTCGACGACGGAGTGTGGCCGGAGCGTGAGCCGGCCGGTGGCGGCCGCGGCGGGAAGCGTGGCGGAGTTGGAACTGAAGTAGGCGCCAAAGGGGCAACCGCGGTAGCAGAGGTTGCGGGCCTGACACTGGCCGCGGTTTTGCGCGAGGTGTTGGGGCTGGGGCGCAGTGAGGTGGGCGCAGCGACCTTGAATCACGTGGCGACCGGGGAAGGCGCCCATGATTTTACCCTGCGCGTGTTTCTCGACGTCGTTCATTTCCCATGCGGGGAGAAATTCGCCGTCGGGCAGAGTCTCGAGGCCGTCGTAATTGCCGCTGATGCCGGCGAAGCGCTCGACGTGGGAATACCACGGTGCGAGTTCGTCGTAAGTGATCGGCCACTCGCCGAAGCCGTCGCGGGCTGGTCCCTCGAAATCAAAGCGGCTCCAGCGCTGCGTCTGGCGGGCCCAGATGAGGGATTTGCCGCCGACCTGATAGCCACGAATCCAGTCGAAGGGCCGGTCCTGCACGTAGGGATGCTCGTCGTCTTTGACGAAGAAGTGCGCGGTGGCTTCGTCGAAGGCGTAGCATTTTTTCGCGATGGGATTCGCGGTCACGACGGCGCGGGGGGTCTTGTTGCGGTGCGGGAACTCCCACGGGTTTTTCAACGCCGTCGGATAGTCGTCGCGGTGTTTCACGTCGCGGCCGCGCTCCAGGACAAGCGTGCGCAGGCCGGCCTCGCAGAGTTCCTTCGCCGCCCAGCCGCCGCTGATGCCGGAGCCGATGACGATGGCGTCAAACGTGTGCTCGCGCGCGCCGGGAGTCGTGGGGTGATTCGTCATCGGGAACGAGTCGAAGCAACGGGCGCCAACTTCTCAAGCCCGTGCCTCGGGCGCGGCAGGTTGGACCGCCAGTTCGAGCGCGACGACCGTGATGGTTTTGTCGCCGCCGTTTTCGATGGTGATCTCGTTCCAGCCATCGCGGAGGAGGGAGACGGGGAAACGGTAGTTGTAGCCAATGTGTTCGGCGCTGTGGTGCGTGAAGGAACCGCAGGGGAATAGAAGCAAATCGGAGCGGGTCGCGGTGAGTTGCGGCCAGCTGCCGTTGAAGGCGACGGGGAGTTGGGCGAAGGTGTCGGTTTTCTTCAGCACAACTTGCACGACGAGTTCCAGGCCGCGGTCGGCGGGCTCAGCGCACATGGGCAGACGGAAGGCGTGGGGCCAGCCGCGCTCGAGGGCGACCGGAAGCTGCGGCACGAGCTCAAACGGGATCTGTTCGCGGGTGCCGCCTTTGTCGGAGAACGTGTAATGCTTCGGTTGGCCGCGGAGGTGGTTGAGGCGGTGGATGTCGCGGAGGGCGCCGTAGTCGCAGACCACGCCGGGAATTTTTGCCTGGTCGGTGCAGAAGAAATTATACCACTCGATGCCGTCGGCGCCGAGGGCGAGTTTGCCGGCGGCGTTGGCGTAGAGCATCGGGCGGCTGGCGGCGGTGAGGCGAATTTCCTGGGTGACGTTGGCGGCGGGGGAAAACGCGGCGAGGCGGTTGGAGCCATTTTCGATACCGCCGTAGATTGCGACCTGCGGGCCGAGTTGCCGGCGCAGGGCGTCGTGCGGCATATCCCACGAGGTGCGCCAAAAATTGGAGACGATGACGTAGTCGAGCGTGCCCTCGCGGCAAAGGGTCTCGACGTCGATGCCGATGGCTTTGAGTTCGCCGATGCGGCCGGGGATGCGGAAGCCAAACGGATAGGCGCGGCCGGTCTGCGCGGCGCGGCGCTGAGTGAGCGCGCGGATGGAGCGGAACCAGTCGTTCATGAGCGCGACGGTGGCGGGCGAGGCGGTGGGTTCGCAGCAGAGTGCGTTGCGCCACCAGTCGAGTTCGAGGCCGGCAAAGTCGTAGGCTTCGACGACTTCCTTGATCTGCGCGAACATGAAGGCACGCACCTCGGGTTTTTCGTAGTTAAGGCCGGAGCGATAGTCAGGCAGACGCATCGTGGGCGAATAGGCGCTGTGGTGGAGGCGCATCGCGGGCTGCGCGAGGAGCGGGGCGTTGAAGAAGCTGCCGGCGTAGTTGAGGTGGCCGTGCATATCGTTCATGCGGACGCTGACCCACGGGGCAACGCCGCGCCGGCGGCAAGCAGTGGCGGTCTCGGCGAGCCAATCGACACCGGCGTCGAGGAGATCTTGGTAGAGATTCATGAACGCCATGATCGTATCGATATACTTCTCGACGGCGGCGGGCTCGGTGGCGCCGGCGCAGATGGCGTGGCCGCGGAAGAACTCACGATCGCCGCGGCGGTAACCGTCGAGGATGCTCGGGATGGTTTTGCTCGGATACCACGCGCGGGAGGCGTTGGCGTTGATGACGAAGGTATCGACGCCGTTGTCGGCGAGCAGGTCGACGTAGCGGTGGATGGCTTTGGCGGAGAACGGCCCGCCCTCGGGCTGCCATTTTTCCGGGTTGTAGAAATAGACGCAGGTATCGCCGTTGAAGAGATTGCGGTGGCGGGCGAGGAGCGCGTCGCGGGCGGGCGGCGCCACAGCGACCGAGACCGGCGCGGCTGAGACCGGCGAAGCTGTGGCCGAGGCGAGGACCGGTAAAGCGGTGGCGCCGACGGCGGCGGTGCGGAGGAATTGGCGACGCGTGGGCATGGAGGAATCGTTTTTCTTCGTCATCGGGAAGCCAGCTCATTCAACGACCGTCGGGCTTAAAAACTTCCATGCCCGGCCGGTCGCCCTTCAGTTCAATTTCTCCCGCACACTCCGGCGAGCCGCGCTCGAGATCACGGCAAGTCTGCGGGCGCGTCGCATAGACGGTGCAAAAAAACTCCCTCCTACCCTCCCCGTCCTCGCGCACGGCCAGCGCCGCGCAATGCCCTTGCTCCATCCGCATGTAGGCGCGGTGCCCGATGAAGTGCACTACCCGTTCCGCGTCACCGCCGAGCCGCGACCAATCGTCTCCCGTCACGCGGACGTAGGTTTCCAGCTTCGAGAAACAACAGACACCGCAACGCTGGCAGTCCGGGGGCGGGAACATCGTGAAAAACCAACCGCTTGCCGCGCTCCACGCAACCGTTTCGGCTCTCACCTTGATATGGAAGCCTACGCCCGCGCCCGCCAACTCATCGACGCCGCCCACGCCGCCGACCCGGTCCGCACCGCCGACGGCCGACCCGCCGAACTCGTCTACGGCGAACGCGTCGAGGCTTGGGTGGTGCGTCTTGTCCCGGACGCCTCGCCGATTCTGCGCCTCGCCGCCCGCTGCCAACATCTCGAACGCTGGCTCACGCCCCGCGCCACGTTTCCGGAGGGCAAACCCGGCTACCTCGCATGGCGACGCTCACTCTACGTGAAACAGGCCGAGCGCGCCCGCACCCTGCTGCTGGAAGCCGGCGTATCGGCTGCAGAAGCCGCCGAAGCCGCCACTTGGGTTTCCAAAACCGGGCTCAAAACCAACCCCGGCACGCAAACCTTGGAGGATGCCGCCGTGCTCGTTTTTTTGGAAAACGAAATCACCGCCTTCGCCGCCCAACACGCCGATTACCCGCGCGAAAAGTTTATCGATATCTTGCGGAAGACTTGGCGCAAACTCAGCCCCGCCGCGCAACACTCCGCGCGGGGTCTCACTCTGCCTCCCGCCATCACCGACCTCGTTCGCGAAGCGCTGGGCTAACGGCCGGGACCGCGCCTCACTTCGCCACCGGGCCCCGCACCACATCGGCAATCGGTTCCGCCGCTTGCGGAAATGCCGCCCGAAAATCCTCGCCGACCAACGCGGCCACGGTCGCCGCAATCTGCGCCTGCTGGACCTCGGCCACACTGCGCCGTTCACCGAGCGCCGGCACCCCGGGGCCCATCGCCGCGATCCATGTTTCTTCGGCGTGCGGGATCTTTTTGTTGTGCCCGATCCAATCCTCCGGCGTGACACCCCGCCCGTGATCGGACGAGAGGACGAAGCTCGTCGTGCCACGATACTCCGGATCGGCCTGCAGTTTTTCCCAGAGCTGCCGGATGAACCGGTCACACCGTTGGATCGAATACAGATAACGGTCATAACGTCGGTCGTGGGCCCACTCGTCCGGCTCGCCGAGGGCGAAAAGAAATACCCGCGGTCGCAGGGTATCGATCATGTCGAGCGTCGCATAATAGACAAAAGCATCGAAATTTTCGTCGGGCGTGATCGGCGGGATATCGTCCATCATCCGCTCCAGCTCCGTGATGCGCGGCGAGACGGTTCCGGGGGCCGAGTGCTGTTGCGTCACAAAAACCGGCAACCGGCTCCGGCCGATGTTGATAATCGGCGCAAATACCCGCCACGCGGCCGCCGCTCCGACACGACCGGCGAAACCGGGCCGGCCGTGCAGCCACTCCAACACGGTCACATTACCGTTGGGGATCGGCACATTCGATGTGATCAAAGGATCCGGCGCACCCGTCAGCAGTTCGTTGTAGCCCGGATACGAGATGTGCTCGGCGTTGAGCACCCGCGCGGCACTGCCAAGGTCGCGGTTGCCGAACGCCTGGCCGGCCGGCACCAACGTGCCCCAAAAGAACGGCATCAACTTCCTCCTCCGCTCTTCCGGCGTGGCGGCCAAAAAATCAGCTTTCAGCGCCGTGAGCGAACCCTTGGGCACGCCTCCGCCCGCCGTCTGGTCCGTCGTCATCAGCGCCTCTTCCGCTCCTCTGAATACTTCCTGCCAGCGCAATCCGTCGATCGTGATCAACACGACGTGATGCGGTCGTTCCCGGGCCGTCAAAACAGCGGCGGTCGCAACAAAAAAAATGCATCGGCAGAGGCGTGAAGAAATCATGGTCGGGTTGCGCTGACGCCCGATTTCGGGCGGCGCGCGAGAGACGTTGGCCACAAGGCGAAGTGAAAACCAGTCCGAACGCCCGCGGATTGGAGTTCAGCGTTTCACCAACCGCAAATCCCCCCGCAGCAGCTCCAGCGCCCGACCACGAAACACCATGACATCACAGCTCTCTTCCGCCGAGACCGTCACGCTCCAGCAGCCGTCCACGTTGACCTTCGTCTGATCGATCACGGTGCCCATCGGCAGAATTTCGCTTTCAGCTCCGCTACGCTCAACCGCAAGAGTCCCTCGTTTCAGATAGAAGAACGACCGGCACTTTTCGCCGCAGGTGAAGAGAATCTCCCCTTTCTCCAAATGGATCGAACGCAACGGCTCGTCGGGCGGCGGCAAAAGCAGGCTGATGTCGCGAGGGAAAACCAGATCAAACGTCCAATCCATCACCACCCGCAATTTCCGCAGCGTGCCCGGCAATTTGGAGAGATAGATCGTGCGCCACATCCACCAGGCGAAAAATCCGCGGAAATGAAAACCCATGACCTCCGCCACCGCCTTACGTCGACCGATAGCCGCGAGCTGGCCCATGTAACGGTAGGTAAACGGCAAAGGTTCCGCGCCCCGCAGCACCCGCACCAGATTTCGCCCCAGCAAGGTCCCCTGCCGCAAGGCCAACTGGGCCGTGGGCGGAGCGATCTTCATCTCGCCCCGGTCGTTCCAAGGCACCGCCGCACAGTCACCCGCGATCCACAAGTCGTCATGACCCGGCACCCGCATCGTGTTCGCAGTCGGCACCCGCCCTTTCACCGCTTCGATCCCGAGCTGACGACACACGTCCAGCACGATCGGATTCGGCGAACTGCCGATCGTCGTCACCACGGTGTTGGCATCGATGGAGTTGCCGCAGTCTAAGATTACCCGCGTGGCGGTGACCTCGGCTACCCGCGTGTTCAGGCGTACACTCACCCCGTGTCGCTCCAGCACCTCGGCCGCGTAAACACCCAAATCGGCGCCGATTTCCGTAAACAATTGCCCGCGGGCGTGCACGAGAATCACCCGCGGCTCCGTATCTCGCAGATTGGCGTAAAACCCATGGGCATCGCGCACAAAATCCAACAGCTGCCCCGCTGTCTCCACGCCGGTGTAGCCGCCGCCCACCACGACAAACGTGAGCAACCGCCGCCGCACCGCCGCGTCGTCGATGAGATTCGCCTCCTCCAGCCGGTTGGTGATCACCGCACGCAGCCGCAACGCGTCGGCCACGTTTTTCATCGGCCACCCGTAGTCGGCCATGCCCGGCACCGCGCTCAAATCCGTGACGCTCCCGAGCGCCAAGACCAACCGATCGAACGATACCGCGTGATTTCGCGTAAAGCGCCCGCCGTCGAGCGTGAGGGTCTTCGTGGCCCAATCGATATGTTGGATCGCGCCCTGCAGCACATTCACTTCGCGGCAAAACTGCCGGAGAGGATTAACCACGTCGGTGGCATTGAGGGCCGAGCCCACCACCTCCGCCAACATGGGTTGGAAAACGAGCACGTTGCGCTCGGCGATCAGAGCTACCCGTCGCTCGCCTTCTTCCCGCCCCAACGCCCGACCGAGCGCCCGCGCACAATACGCCCCGGCAAAACCTCCGCCTGCGATCACAATATCAAAATGCATCCCAAACCTACCGTAGAGACGATCGTATCGCGGCGCAAACCCCGCTTCGCCTACGCACAACGTTTGACCGTCGGGTGCGTCTATCGCCCAGTCACCCAACGCCCGCCGCGTATGCTTCGTCCGCCCGAGACTTTTGCCACCGCCCGCCTCACCGCTCGCCGCCCCCGCGCCGAGGATGCACCCGCCGTTTTTGCCGCCTACGCCAACGATCCGGATGTGACCCGCTACCTTTCCTGGGCTCCCTACTCCCACGTTGAACTTCTAGCCGATTTCTTGCGGGACCGGGCGGCGGATTGGGAGCGTCCCACCAGCCCACATTACGCCTGGTTACTCTGTCTGCGCGGCACCGATTCGCCCATCGGTTCCATCGGGCTGATGCCCGACGGCGGGAAAGTCATGTGCGGCTACGTGCTCGCGAAAAAATTCTGGGGCCGCGGCATGATGACCGAGGCCCTCACCGCCGTCGTCGAATGGACGACCGCCCAAACCGACGTCTACCGCGTATGGGCCTATTGCGATGCCGCCAATCCGGCCTCCGCCCGCGTGATGGAAAAATCCGGCCTCACCCGCGAGGCCCTGCTTCGCCGCTGGCACGTTTCCCCCAACATCGGCACCGAACCCCGCGACTGCATTTTTTACGCAAAAGTGAAATAGTCGCGGCTCTCTGCTCCATCGCCCGGAGCTTAAAATTTAAGAGGTAACTTGATTCGCGTGGAAACCGGTGTGCCCGCGACGACTCGCGGCAAAAACATCCAGCCCTGCAAATTCGCTGTCAGCGACGTCGCCAGTCTCGGATCGATTTCCTCCGGCAGTTCCACCTCGGTCACCCAACCTTTTTCGCTGACCACCAACATCGCTTCGATGGGTGCTTTTGGTTTGATGAGGTTTTCAGGCAGAATCGGGTTGAAGCGCAGGGCGGGAACGGCCGCCCGGTCCAAAGGTCCTGGCTCCGCCAGATACTTTGGCAGCGCAACGGCAAGACGCGCTTGAGCGATCCGTTGAAAATAACGACCGGCATAAGACGAAAAGTTGGTCTGCACCTCGGCACCGCCCGCCGCAAAAACCAGTATCAACACTCCCGGCCGAACTTTAGGATCGGACAAGGGGCTGCTAAACCCAATCTTCGTGTCCTCACCCGCAAGAAGCGCCGGCAGTTCTCGCACCACGATTTCGGGTACCGGGTTGACCCGGTCGTCGGTCAGGAAGGTTTTGTCATAAACCAAAACCGCGACAAACGCACCCTTCAGATCCACCGATGCATTCGCCGTGAATTCAAAATACGCCGTACCCCCAAGCCTGCCGCCGACCCGGGATACATCCGCCATGGTATCGACCGTCGCGACCATGGACATACCGTTGACGGTCAACTTGGCGATTTTCACATCGCCATCGGCATAGTGGGGCGCGCGTTCGGCGAAGAAGACAGCATCGCTTCTCAACTTGGTCTTTTTGCCATCACGATCAACGATCGGACTCGCTCCCGCGACATTCCACACCGGCAACCGCGATTCACCCGACTCAACCAAGAGAACCGTAGGGTGCGGCGGACTTGAACCCTCCGCGCCTCCCACCTCCGCGCTGAAAACGCTCCACGCGGTTACAACCCATACGACCCGCGCCACACGACCCATCATTGAAAAAAGAGCCATAAATTTTGTTCGCTCCGATGGATTTTTGATCTCGAAACGTCGTTGAAACGAACGTCTGAACCCTCGCCGTGATCAACCCAATATATTTTCTCTCAAGCAGCGGTGGATCAAGTTCGCTTACGCTGCACCTTCGAGGTTACAATCTCACCCGATGACCACCATCGCCAACGTCAACCTCCTGATCGAGGCTCACCTTATCCGAGCCGCACTTGAGGGGAGCGGCATCGCGGCCTACATCCCCGACGAGCTCACCGTGCAGGCCGCCAGTCCCTATGCTTTCGCGATCGGCGGCATTCGCGTGCAAGTTGAGGACGATTACGCTGCCGCCGCCCGGGAAATCATCGCCGCGATCCCGCCGGCCTGACGAGGGAGTTGATTGCTCCGCGGGCCTTTGCAAAATCTGGTCCACCCAAGAACGCCCTGGGCACTCATTTTTTCGCAGGGCGAAATCTTGATCTACAGCGCGTAACCGGGCGTGACCGCCGTTACAGGAATCCCGGGCCGTTTGCCGTGATATGCGAGCCCGAGAGAGAGGTTGCTCGCTCTGGCTGCTACCACGCTCCGTTGCTGTTGGGCGACTCGCATCACCTTCGAATCATTTCCCCGGTACGCGCGTGAAAACGACGGGGGAAATAGCGTTGCCGCACGCCCCCCGACCGGTAGCTCTAGGCGTCCCATGTATCAGGTCACTTTTTCTTCCCAGGCGATGCATGAGCTCAATCAGCTGGATCAGCTGACTCAGCTCGATGTGGTCGAGCCCATCACCGGGCTGAAACCCGAAGATTTATTGCACCCAAGAGAGCCGCTGGGCCGCTTTACGCGGGCCGGCAAAGAGTTTTACCGGTTACGTGCCGGGGATTTCCGCTTCTATTTTGATGCTCATGGCGAGAAACTGCATGTGAATTACATCCTCCACAAAAACTCGCTCGAGGATTTCCTCCTGCGCAACAAGCTGCCCGTTTCAGAACAGCAACTTGTGGAACAACATTCCAAATTTTGGAAGTACCTCGAAAGTCTCACCAAAAAATGATTTCGCCGCGCCGTTCCGACCGGTCTGACCCGGAGGATCCTTACAATGTCACGAATGCGAGCAGGATTTATTTCCTGCCGAATTTGATGACCGCGGGCAATTTGTGCTGTGGTTTCGTCGCGATCATTTTTTGCATCAAAGCGAACTATGAGATGCGTCACTCCGGGATGCAGATAGTTTCGGAACTTTCGCCGGTTGCCATTGGGTATTTCAAATGGGCCGTTTGGTTGATTTTGGGTGCCGCCGCTTTTGACACCCTCGACGGTCGGTTGGCGCGAATGGGTGGTCGCGAGTCTCTTTTTGGGGCGGAATTCGATTCATTGGCCGATGTTGTTTCTTTCGGGCTCGTGCCGGCGTTGTTGGTTTTTTTCCTGATTTTGTCTCCCACCCACGGCTATCCCATTTTCCAACAACTCGGTGGATTTCTTAGTTTCATATATCTTCTCTGTGCCGCGGTGCGCCTCGCTCGTTTTAACGTTATCACCAATCCGTTGGTCCGGCGGGACGCCAAAGATTCGAGCAAAGATTTTCTGGGTTTGCCGGTGCCGGCGGCGGCCGGGACGGTTGCTTCGCTGGTTTTGGCTCTGCTGAGCTTGGCCGAAAGCGACCGAGATATTCATCGTTGGGCGGTGATTTTGCCGCCCCTGCTGGTGCTGATTGCTGTTCTTATGGTCAGCACGGTTCGGTATCCCAGCGGCAAAAAAGTTGATCTACAAACAAGCACGCGACTTACGACGTTTGTCGTGATCGTCGTGGTGGCCGGGGCCCTTATCCTGTTCAAGGAGTTCGGTCTTTTGGCCTGCACCCTGAGTTACATTTTCTTCGGGCTCATTCGTCACTGGCGACGAGCTCGGGCAGCCCGCACACAAACCCCGGTTAATTCCGTGTGAGCAACATGCCGATGACTGCCCAACAACTTTTTCCCTCTGAATAACCCCGCTCTTATCAAAGCCCAACCCTTGGTTCTTCACGACCAGATTCCGCTCTGTTTTCGAGCAGATTCCCCGGGTTATTGGAGTTGCTCACAGCCCATAGTGATACGGATATAATTCATTATTGAACCTCTATTCTTTTAGCATTTGTTAACTTCTTCCTGCGCCACGTTCCGACCCCTGCTCCTTCTTCATGAAATTCAAAATCAATCGTGATCATTTTGCCAACGGCCTTGCCCAAGTGCTCAATGTCGTAGGGTCCAAAGCAACGATGCCTATTTTGAGCAACGTGTTGATTGAGGCAGAGAAAGACCAGATTTCGCTTTCAACGACCAATCTCGATTTGGGCATTCGTTGCAAGATCAAGGCAGAGATCAAAGAAGGCGGTTCGGTTACGCTCCCAGTGAAGCGACTTGCAACGATTGTGCGAGAGCTGCCAAGCGTGGATGTGACGTTCGATGGTTCGCCCAATCATCAGGTGAAATTAACGTCAGGTGGCTCAACGTTTAAGATCATGGGCATCGGCAAAGACGAATTTCCGCCATTGCCCGAATTTGGTGATGAAAAAGCCTACACCTTGGACCAAAGCGAACTGGTCAGCATGTTGCGAAGCGTTTCCTACGCGCAATCGACCGACGAAACACGTTACATTCTAAACGGAGTTTATTTTAATTTCCGGGATGAAAAATTGACTCTGGTCGCGACGGACGGGCGCCGGCTTGCGTTGATTGCCAAAGAAATGGAAGTGCCGACGGCCAATGCCGGAGCCATCATTTTGCCGGCAAAAACCGTTTCTGAGCTGAATCGGCTTTTGGACAAAGGAACGAAAGTAAAAATTAATTTTAACGAGCGCCGGGCGGCGTTTCAAATTTCAACCGATAAGGATACCAGCGGGTTGATCGATCACGTTTATCTCTACTCCAAAGTGGTTGAAGGAAATTATCCAAATTATCAGCAGGTGGTTCCAAAAGAAACCCATCAGCGAATCAAATTGGAGCGTGAATTATTGCTGCAGTGTGTGCATCGGGCGCAGTTGGTTTGTTCCGAAAAAGCCAACTCGGTAAAAATCAAAATCAGCAGCAATTTGCTCGAAATTTTTGCGGCGAGTTCTGATTTCGGCGAAGCGCACGAATCCATGGCAATCGGCTACAATGGTCCCGATCTTCAGGTGGCGTTTAATCCGGCCTTCCTCATGGATCCGCTGAAAGCGCTGACAAAAGACGAAGTGTTTTTTGAAGTGAAAGATGAAGTGAGTCCCGGAGTTTTTAAAACGCTCGAGAGCTTCATTTGTGTAATCATGCCCGTCCGATTGAGTTAAAGTTAAGCTTTGGCGGAATCCTATCATCGGTAGCTTTCTTTTTTGTTCGTTTGAAACCCCCTAAAGTTCGATGATCCGGTCCATTTAGATGATCGTACAATATCTGCTTTTGGCGGCGATCGTGCTCTCGTTGGCGATTGTGCAGTTAAATTTTCGATACGCATCGCCGTTGTTGGCGATCGCGGATCGTTGGTTGCGGTGGCTGATTTTTTCGTTTGGTGCGGCACATTTTTGTCTCTTTCTCGAACTGGTTAACCGGCCTTATTGGGTGTTGGTCGCGGCCTTTTTCTTCATCTGGTTTCTCGGGGAGACACTTTACAATTGGTTGGCGATTTCAGCGTTGAGTGTAAGCCCGTTGCCTCTCTTTCCACGCTATGCGATCAATTCATCCGGTGAGGAATGGCCGGTGCAGCCCCGACTCCTGAAAGTGCGGGAATGGCTCAGGGCTCAGGGCTTGCGACAGGTGCAAGCACTCAAAGCGGAAGTCGGGGGCGGTCTCTATCTACGGGTTTCAATTTATCAGGACGCGGCGAGCACGTTGCGGGTTCAGGTGACCTTTCTTCCGCAGAACAACGGGGCAATCGGACTCTGCTACACGCTGACTTCGATCACGAGTGCGGGAGAGCGCTATATCACCGATAATCTCACGGTTCCCTTCGCCGGCTTTTATCCCGAAAACTGGTTTGTTGAACGGCGTCCATGGAGCCGTTCCTTGGTGCGATTGCTTGAGCGACATCGCGCGCGACTGTTGGCGGCGAAGGTGACGGCAGTTTCGTTCTCAACCGAGCCTTTGAACGATCTCAACTTCGCGCAAAATGAGTTAGACCGGTTGAACACCGAGTTGGGTTTTCTCCACCCCCACCCGGAACGCGAAGATTTTGGCAAGATCACCCACGAGGGCCGTTACCGTGTGTGGAAGGAGATTTGGATGCTCAACTACTTGGGCAGGGCGCAACGCTACGAATAGTCGATTTAACGGTGCTCGATCCACTCGGTTGAGCCGTAGTGTTCCACCAAAGCTGAGAGCTCGTCTTCGTTGAAGTCGGGCCAAGGTTTTTCAACGGCTTCAGCTTCCAGCATGGTGCCAAGCGTCGTCGCAAAAGTTGCGGCCAGACTATCCCAATCGACGGTGATCGGGGCCACGGCGGGTCGCCAAAGTGAGCCCTGAAACAATAAACCGTGCTTGTTACGCTTTTGAGCGGCACCGGCGATCTTTTGGCCGGTGGTTTCATTAATGATATCGTAAAGTTCGGCGCGTTGAAAGCAGACGCCAGCGGGTCCGCAAGCGAGCTCACCGTCCGCGGGAGGTTCACAGCTTACTTTGACGCTTGCAGGTACGCCGGCGGTTCGCAGGACAGCCGCCAAGCACTCGTGGACGTGCCGGTAGCTTTCACTCGCGCGCAATTCTTCCAAGGCAAAGCCCCGCGGAATCACGAGCGCATACGTCCAGTCTTCGCGGTGATCCACCACGCCGCCCCCGGTCACACGCCGGCAGATATCATTTGGCCCGGCGGCAACAGGGAGCTGAGAGCGGACGAACGCGATTTTCTGGCTGTAACCGAAAGTCCAAGCCGATCCCCGCCAGCTATAAGTGCGCAAACGGGCGGCCGCAGTGTCCGGATAACGTTGGAGCAGGAGAAAATCATTGGCCATGTTTTCGGCCGCGCCTGCGGTGCGATGAGGTAAGACATCCAATCTCATGGTCATCCTTGGCTGGGCGTCTTCTCGGACCGAGCAAAGGGTCCCCGCAAACTGCGAAAGAAAACCCCGGAAAAAACTCCGGTAGCCGCCAAAAGAAGCGGGAATTGGAGCAACGAGCGGGAGATCTCAAATCGGTCGGGTCCCAGTGCAAAAGGGATCAGAAAATAGAGGACGGCGATAAAGGCCCCGGCGCAGCCACAAGCGACGAAGCCGTCCCGGCGAAAATGCCGCAAGCCCACATAGACAATGCCACCGACCGACCAGCACCACGGGTAACAGATCATCAGGAAAGCGGGTAAAATATCCCAAACGTCGGCCTTAGCCCGCGCCAGAGTGATCACGATAAAAACGGCGGTGGGCATCAAGGGAACCAATAGAAAACAGCTGAGCGTGCGCATGAGTTGAAGGTGAACGGGAGATCAGGATTTCAAACACCAATCCTGGCAGGCAGGCGGAACGTGCAATTCGGCGAGTTGTTCCGCTAAGGTTTGTGGCCGGGTTTTAAGCACACCCAACAACGGAGCAAGATCGAGTGCCAGACACGCTTGCCGGTTCCTGGAGATCTCGGGCTGGTCGGTCCGTCGCACCGCAACGATGGGCGCCCGTTCGGGTGATAAGTTGAAATGGGATCGGAGCGCCAAACCGAGGGCATGACGCGAGATCAAATCGGCACCCGCCCAATGGAACGTGCCGCGGCACTCCGGACGTTCGCACAATTCGAGCAAGACCTCGGCCAGGTTTTCTGCGGTGCACGGCTGGCGATACTCGTCGAGATAAAGACGGGCTGTTTTTCCAGCCGTCCAATCTCCCAATAAACGCTCGTGCAAGCTGCGGCGCCCTCCGGGACTGTTACCCATCAACAACGGGGCGCGAACTACGGCGCTGAACTCAGGTGCCAGGGCGCGAACAAGTTGTTCGCTAGCGACTTTTTGTCGGCCGTAGAGATTAAGCGGAGCAGGGAGGTCAGCCACCGTGTAAGGCAAAGACCGCGTGCCATCGAAGGCTTGTTCGGACGATACATGCACGAGCCGCGCGCTCAGATGGTGGGCTGATCGGGCGAGAGCGGCGGGCAGCGCGACATTGAGAGCTTGGGCGCGGGCGGGGTCTTGATCGACGGTGGCGGGTTCGGAAACAGCGGCGCAATTGACGATGGCATCGGGGAAAACATCGAGGAGCGCGGAGGAGAGCGCGGATTCATCGGTGAGATCCAGCGGGCGGCGGGAGCTAAGACCGGGAACATCGCCTGAAAAATTACCGACAATTCCGGTGACGGTATGGCCACGACGGGCGGAGGCGCGGGCAAACGCGGAGCCGACAAGACCGGATGCGCCGGTGAGAAAAATTCGCATGGTCCAAAACTGAGCGGAGCTAGTCCAAAAGCTCCGGAGCCAGCAACCAACGCACGCGCCAAAAGGCCGCTTGCGGCCCGGACCGATCGAGACAAAGCACCGCCGATTTACGGATTTTAAAAACGTCGGCGCGGACAGTTCCAGTAACAAGCAGAGACGCGAGTGAGCTCAGATGCGGTTCATGGCCGACAATCGCGAGATCGCGCCGGAACGTTTTCAGACGTGTGGCGATGGTGGACGGTTTGGCATCGGGTTCGAGGTGGGGAATCTCGGAAACTTTTGCGGAGGGGCAGACGGCACCGGCGAGTAATCGGGCGGTCTGGCGGGATCGGGCGAGAGGACTGTGCCAGAGCTCGGCGGGCGCGAAGGCGGATTTGGCCTGAAGGAAGTGGGCGAGCTTTTTGATTTGGGCGCGTCCCTTGGGACTGAGGGGGCGATCCGGATCGATTTCCTCGGCGAGGGCGTGAGCGTGACGAATCAGGTAGAGCTGCATCGCTAAAACAGAAAAAGAAACGGTTTAGGAATCCAGCAGTTGTCTGGCAACGTTGAGTGGAGAAACTGGAGGTGGGGTTTGCAACGGGGAGCAAAGCGGGAGCGCGATCAGGGAGAGAGGCGCTCGACGAGCCAGCCCCCTTCTTGGTCCCGGCGATAGCGGAGGCGGTCGTGGAGACGACTGCGACGGCCTTGCCAGAACTCGATGGTCTCAGGCGCCACGCGATAGCCGCCCCAGTTGGGCGGAAGCGGGATTTCGGCGCCCGCGTGTTTCTTCTCCAGAGCTTTCATCGCTTCTTCGAGGGTGGCGCGACCCGGGATGACGGAGCTTTGCTGCGCGACCCAAGCTCCGAGTTGGCTGGCGCGCGGTCTTGAGTGAAAATAGGCCGCGCTTTCTTCGCGGGCGACTTTGGTGACGGTGCCTTCGATGAGGACTTGGCGTTCAAGGGCGATCCACGGGAAGACGAGCGCGACGCGGGCGTTGAGGGCGAGCTCGCGGCCTTTGCGGCTTTCGTAGTTCGAATAGAAAACAAAGCCCCGCCCATCGAGGCCCTTCAGCAGCACGGTGCGGGCGGAAGGCCGACCGTCCGGCGAGGCGGTGGCCAACGTCATGGCGTTGGGCTCGGCAAGTTTGGCGGCTTCAGCTTCCTGGAACCATTTTTCGAATTGGCGGAACGGATCGCGCGCGAGGTCTTTTTCGGCGAGACCGGCGAGGGTGTAGTCTTTGCGGAGATCGGCCAAACTCATGTTGAGCGTCGTTCTGCTCGGCTGGGCGAGGCCTGTCAAAAATCATTGCGGAAAAGTAAGGCAATTTACTGCGGCGTCAGGCCTCGGCATGCTCGGAGCTTTCGTTTAGGGAAAAATTAGCGGAGCTTGAGTTCATGGAGTTGGAAGCATGGGTGTATTTGTTGCTGTTTCTTGCCGCCCTGGTGGCGGGTTTGGTGGATGCCATCGCGGGGGGAGGCGGGCTGATTGCTTTGCCTGCGCTTCTGACGGCCGGTTTTCCGGTGCCGCTCGCGTTGGGGACCAACAAACTTCAGGCGTTCTTTGGCAGCGCGGCGGCGGCGGCGCATTACGCAAAAAGCGGCGTGATTGACTGGCGCAGTTGTCGTCAAGGCGTCGTCTGGACGTTGATCGGAGCGCTCATCGGGGCGTGGACGGTGCAACGAATCGATGCGAGTCGGCTCGGAGTGATGATTCCATGGCTGTTGGCGGCGATTCTTGTTTATACGATTTTCAAACCGGAATTGGGCCGCGAGAAACGGAGGCCACGGTTGGCGCCGAATCTATTTTGGGGCGTAGCGGGTCTGGGCTTGGGTTTTTATGACGGCGTGTTCGGACCGGGCACGGGATCGTTTTGGACCATCGCGCTGGTGGGGTTGCTGGGACAGGATTTTTTGGCGGCGACGGGTCAGACCAAAGTCATGAACGCGGCGAGCAATCTGACGGCGGTGCTCGTCTTTGCGGCTGGCGGGCAGATTCACTGGTTAGCGGGCGGGGTGATGGCGGTAGGCCAGTTGTTGGGAGCCCGGGTGGGCGCGGGATGGGTGGTGAAAAAAGGCACTCGCTTCATCCGACCGGTATTTCTGACGATAGTGACGCTTACCATTGGTCGTCTTGCTTACATCGAGCTGACGCGGCCGCGGTAGGTCTCTTTTTGCCATGACGCCCGCCGCCTACATCGATCGCAATACCGCCGGGTTGCTCCGCCGACTGCGGAAACTGATCGGGATTTCGACGGTCAACCCGCCGGGGGAGAATTACGATCTGATCACGGCCGGACTGACCCGTGAGCTGGCGGAGTTGGGGCTCAAGGCGCAGCGATTTCTGATTCCGACCGCTTTGCTCAAGCGCTCGTTGCCGGCGGTGCAACACGCGTTTCCGCGCTTTAACGTGTTGGGAAAACTTGCGGTGCGCGGAGCGAAGCAGTCGCTGCATTTCAATGCGCACTATGATGTGGTGCCCGTTTCGGGAAAGTGGAAGCACGGCAGTGCGTTTAGCGGCGCGGTGGAAAACGGCTGGATGTATGGCCGTGGCACGGCGGACATGAAGGGCTCGATTGCGAGCCTGTTGATGGCGCTGGAGGCGATGCAGGCGACAGGCACGACGCCGCAACTGAATGTCGAAGTGTCGTTCACCGCCGATGAAGAGACCGATTCGGCGCTGGGCACGGGTTGGCTGGTGCGGCACGCGCCGATCAAGCCGGACTACGCGGTGGTGATGGAAGGGGGCGAAGGCCCGACCGTGTGTTGCGGGCACAACGGCGTGGTGTGGCTCGAAGTAACGGTGCACGGCAAGCCGGCGCACGGTTCGATGCCGGAGCGCGGGATCAATGCGCTCGAGAAAATGGCGGCGTTGGTGCTCGGATTGGAGGGACACAAACGGGAACTAGCGCGGCGGAAATTCAAGACCCCCGAGGGCAAGATCATGGTGCCGACGATCAACGTGGGGGGAGTTTTTGGCTGCGGCGAGGGCGCCAAGATCAACACCGTGCCGGCAACGGCGACGTTTACGATTGATCGGCGGGTGCTCGCGATCGAAGACCACGCGGCGGCGGAGAGGGAGTTAAGAGCGGCGCTGGCGGCGGCGGCGAAAAAGATTCCGGAGTGTCGGATATCGGTGCTGAAGATATCGGAGAATTTTGCCTGCTTCACGCCGCCGGAACATCCGTTTTTTGCGGCGATGGCGGAGACGGTGGCGCGGGTGAGGCGCGCGCCGGCCAAGTTTAATGTTTCGACCGGCTTTAACGACATGCACTTCTTCGCCTCGGAGTTGAAGATTCCGACGCTCGGCTACGGCCCGGGCGGCGTGGATTACCATGGCGTGGATGAGCGGGCGAAGGTGAAGGAATTGATCGCCAGTGCTAAAATCTACGCCGAGCTGATGACTAATTTCGGCCGGCGAGCCGGGTAACGAGCAGCCGATAGGGCGGCAAAAGGGCGAGTGCCATAAAGAGTTTCACGCCAAGATCGCCGGCGGCGAGCGGGAGCCAGGCGATGGCCGAACCGGCAAAAGCGATGCCGAAGAAAAGGGAGGTATCCACGATGGAAGCGGCCGCGGAACCGAAGAGCGGAGCTTGCCACCAGGTTTTTTGGCGGAGGCGGTTGAAGATGGAGACGTCCAACAGTTGGGAGACGATGAAGGCGGTGCCGGAAGCGAGCGCGATGCGGAGCGGCGCGAAGATGGCGGAAAGAATGAGGCCGACGGCGAAGCCGACCCAAGCCACGCGGCGGGCAACGGAAGGACCGGATGTGCGGTTGCACACATCGGTCACAAAATAGGCGACGGGATAAGAAAACGCGCCCCACGTGAGCCATGGGTTGATGGGGAATTGCACGAGGAGGTTGGAAACGAGCACGATGGCTGACATCGCGAGCGCGGGCGGGAGAATCTGACGGGCGGTGGTCATGGGCGGGAGGCGCGGAGGGAAGTGACGAGAGCGGCGGTGCCGGCGGTCATCGAGATGCGGGGAACGTAACCGAGATCGCGCCGGGCGGCGTCGAGATTGAACCAATGGTCTTTGGCGAGCTCAGCGGCGATGAAGCGCGTCATCGGGGGCTCGCCGCGGAGCGGGAGGGTGTGCCAGAGGGTCTCGCACACGGCCCCGATGGTGGAGGCGGAGCGGAGGGAGAGGCGTCGGGTGATCGGTGGTTCACCGAGGGCGGTGAGGAGGGCGTTGATCCAATCCCAAAGGAGCACGGGCTCGCCGTTGGTGATAAAATACGCCCGGCCGGCCACGGGATGAGAGGCATCTTTTGGGTGAAACGGGTCCTGAGGGTGCGCGAGGAGAGCACGCTCGGCGAGGAGGTGGGCGTCGGTGGCGTTTTCGACGTGGACCATGTCCACTTTGTTTTGGCCGTCGCCGACGATGCGTAAGCGGCCGGCACGGGCGCGGGCGAGCACGCGGGGAACGAGGTGCGGGTCACCGACACCCCAGATAAGATGCGGTCGAAGGGCGACGGTGCGCAGGGTGGGAGAATTGGCGGCGAGGACTTCGCGTTCGGCGATGGCTTTGGTGAGGGGATACGGGCTGGGGCAATCGGTGGTGAGAGGCAGGGATTCATCGGCATCGGCGAGGGCTTGGCCGTTGTAGACCACGCTCGGAGTGCTGGTGTGGATAAAGTGGCGGACGCCGTGGGTGCGGGCACCGTCGAGCAGTGCGCGGGTGCCGAGAACGTTGGTCTTGAAGAATTCCTGGTAGGGGCCCCAGACGCCGACTTTGGCGGCGACGTGAAAAATGGTATCGATGCCGGTGCAGGCGGCGGCGACGGCGGTGGCGTCGTCGAGGGACGCGCGGATGAAACGGACGCCGCGTTTTTCGAGGTCGGGTGCGGGGGTGCGGCCGAGGATGGTGACGGAGCGGCCGGCAGCAAGCAGGCGCTCGACGAGATGGCGGCCGAGGAAGCCGGTGCCGCCGGTGACAAGAGTGGAAAAGGATTGGCCCACGAACGATACGGAACACACGGAACGGATAAAAAACCAGAAGGGACTGCGTGTCTAAAAAACCGGGCGCTACCGGTTGGGGTCGCTCGGGTAGCCTTTGGCGGTGCGAGCCCAGGACGTCAGTGTGAGGCGGTGGATTTTGGCGTTGTGGCGGACGTCGACGGGGAACTTGGGGTGGAAATAAAAGCGTTTGATGGCGGCGGTGGAGGGCGAGGTCAGGGCGAGTTCGCGCAGTTCACGGGCGAGGGTATGGGCTTCGGTCGAATCGAGCACGGAGGTTTCAACCACGATCGCGGGGAATTGGTCGGGCGCGTGGCCGAGACCGATCAGGGCGCAGCGGGCGGCGCGGGGATGGGCGCGGAAAATCTGCTCGCAGGGTTCGGTGTAAAGGAGGCCTTGGGCGGTCGTGACGCGTTCGATTTTTCGGCCGCAAAACCAGAGTCGACCGTTGTCGTCGAAGTAACCGCAGTCGCCGAGACGGTGATAAATGCCACCGGGCGAGGAAATTTTCGCTAGTGCGGTCGATTCGGGCAAGGCGTCGTAGGATTTTGTCACGACGGGACCGGTGGCGATGATTTCGCCGATTTCTCCGGCAGGGAGTTCGCGGGCGGAGGTCAGGTCGGCGAGCGGAGTATCGGTGGGGGCGATGATCTTGATGGTGATCTCGGCGACCGGGCGACCGACGCAGGCGCCGGGGCGTGGCGGACGTTTTTCACATGATTGGTCAGCAATTTCGGCCGAGGAAATGGTGGAGAGAGGAAGCGATTCGGTGGCGCCGTAGGGGCTGTGGAGTTGGCCGTTGGGCAGAAAGGAGCGGGACGTGGACCAGAGCGAGGCAGGGACGGGGGCACCGGCACAGAGGATGCGGCGAATGGTCGGCAGGGTGATGGTCTCGGCGACGCAGTGAGCGCCGATTTTTTGCCAGAGCGTGGGTGAGCCGAAAGAGTTGGTGACGTTCTCTTGGCGGATGGCCTGAACGAGGTGGGCGGGATTAAGGGCCGCGGGTCGGCGGGGATCGATTTCGGGGACGATGGTGGTCATCCCGAGGGCGGGATTGAAGAGGGCGAAGATCGGGAGAAGCGGCAGGTCAATTTCCCCGGGTTGGATCGAGTAAGTGGCGCGGATGAGGCGGACCTGAGCGTCGAAGTGACCGTGCTCGTAGCAGACCCCTTTCGGTGCACCGGTGGAGCCGCTGGTGAACAATACGGCGGCGAGATCCGAGGTCTGGCGGTTGGCGACGACCAAGGGTTTCGGGTTTTGGAGGTTGGCGCGGGTGAGGCGGGCGGTGAGAGAGCTGTCGGCGGGAATGCGGTGCTTGACGGAAGAAAATGTGCGGCGGAAGAGGCGGCTGAGGATGCGAGCGAGCGGGATGCCCACGAGGGCGGTGGGGCGGGAGCGGGTGACGCAGGCGAGGAAGTTTTTGAGGCCCATGCCGGGGTCGATCACGATCGGTACGGCACCGAGGGAGAAGAGGGCGAAGGCGGAGGCAATGAGCGGTAGGCCTTGGCGGACCATCAGCAGTGTGCGGTCGCCGGATTGCACGCCGGCGGTGGTGAGGCGGAGTTGCCAAGCGGCGACTTCGGCGGCGAGTTCGGAGAAGGTGAGCGTGAGGTAGTCGATATCGCCGGCCGTGGTGCGGCCGCGGGGAATCTTTAGGGCAGCGGTGGCGGGTGACGCGGCGGCCATGAGCGCGAGGTGGCGGGCGATGTTGGCGTTGTTCTCGGCGGGAGCGGTCACGGGGCGGCAGGTTTGCGGTTGGACGCGGCGGGGCAAAGAAAAACCCCGCGGGTGGCGGGGTTGGATGAGTGTCGGGGGTGGAACAAAAGCCCGATGGGGACATCGGGCTTCACCTCAATAATCGTGGAGGGTGATGAGGCCCCAAAGGAGCGTGGTCTTGGCGCCGGAGGGGTTCCCTTGGCCGACGAGTTTGGTGGTGTCGACCGCTACGGTGGTGGCGGCGGGGGGCTGGAAAGAATTGGTGGCGACGGTGAGAGCCCCGCCGAGGAGCGAGGTTTCTTTGCCGCCGGACGGCGTGGTGCGGGTGGCGCAACCGGCGCTAAACAGCACCGTGGATGTGAGCAGAACCAGAGCGGGGCGAAGCGATGATTTCATAGCGAAGATCAGGGGGATTTTAGGGAGGGGATGGATCGAAGGAGGGAGGCTTGCCAAGGGAGCAGAACGTCATCGAGGTCGGACGGGACTTGGGCAAGGTGGGAAAGTTGGGCGCGGTTCGCAATCAAGGTTGCTTCGATAGAAAGCTGGGTGGCGATGCGGTCGCGGTCTTCCTTGATGCGGTCGAGGCGGGCAAGTTCGGACTGGTTGAGTGAGCGGCGACCCGCGTCGCGGCCGGGCCGGCGAGGCAGCGTGGAGGGATCAGTCTCGAAGCCGCGGCGGAGAGCGGCGGTGAGAGAGGGCATGAGCCGGTCGTGGCGTTTGCCGAGATCCACTTGGGTTAAAATGGCCTCCGCCGTCTGGCCGTCTTCGGCGGCGTAGGCGATGTCGAGCAGGAGGTCGTTGTTGCAGACTTTAAACGGCGGAGTGTCGATCTGTTCGGCCGTGGTTTCACGCCAGTGCCAGATGGCGTGGAGCACGGGTTGGCCGAGGCCGCGGAGGCGTTCACTGCGGCCGATGCGCCAATCGTGCTCGGTGGCGGGGGCGAAGCCCTCGGTGCCGGCTTGGATTTGGGCGCGGCATTGTTGGTCGAGCCATTCGAGCCGGTCGAGGTCGGCGAGTCCGCGGGTAAGGATGTCGCGTAGGCCGGGGAGGTGCCAGACGTCGAGGGCAGCGTAGTCGAGCAGCTTCGGGACGATGGGTCGGCGGGACCAGTTGGCTTTTTGACCAGATTTGTCGGCGGTGATGCCAAAGTGTTCTTCGAGGAGGGCGGCGAGACCGATGCGTTGGCGGCCGAGCAGTTGTGCGGCGAGCATGGTGTCGAAGATGCTCTTGGCGCGGAAGCCGCAGCGGTCATGCAATAGGCGCAGATCGAAATCGCTGCCGTGCATCACAAGGTGGACCTGGGCGAGTCGATCCCAGAGGGGCGTGAGATCGAGTTCGGGAGCGAGGGCGTCAACGAGGTAGACTTCGCCGTCGACATAGAATTGGAGCAGACAGAGCCGGACCTTGTAGTGAAACATGTTGTCCGCCTCGGTATCGAGGAAGACCTCGTCGACGCGGTTGAGGGCGGCCAAGAGCGGAGCGAGGGAGCCGGGGCGGTCGAGCAGCTTGTAGTGAGTCGGACGCGCGGGATGACGCGAAGTGGGACGGGACGCGGCGGGGGCCGTGGTGGCGGGGGGCTTGACGCCGAAAAAGCGGCGAACGGAAGGAGACAGTAAACGTGAAATCATCTCGACAGGCGAAGAGCGTGGGCCGCGGTTCGGCGGAGGGCGAGAGCGGAAAACGGAGTTGGGGTAAAAATAGGCGGGGTGAATGAGGCGAGGGGAACGGGAAGATCAGGCTGGAGCGGACCAAGCGGTGAGGAAGGAATCGATGAGTTGAGGCAGATCGGAGCTGTAGCCGCCTTCGAGAATCGCGGCCGACGGGATGGCGTGGTGGGCGCGAATTTCGGCGAGCCATGTGCCGAGGGTGGCGAAGTCCTCGGCTTCGAGGGTCATGGCGGTGATGGGGTCGCGGGCGTAGGCGTCGAAGCCGGCGGAGACGAGAATCAGGTCGGGTTGAAAGGCGATAAGGGCATCGAGCGAAGCGCGAAGCACGGCGAGATGTTGGGGCCTTGGAGTGCGGGGGGCGATAGGCCAGTTGCGGGTGCGGGGCCCGAGATCGGTGATTCCGGTGCCGGGGTAGCAAGGGTGCTGGTGGACTGACGCGAAGAAGAACGTTGGGGTGTCGGCGTGGGCGTGGAGGATGGCTTCGGTGCCGTTACCGTGGTGGGCGTCGAAATCCCAAACGGCGACGCGGCGGGCACCGAGATGGTGGTGGGAGTGAAGGGCGGCGATGGCGATAGAGTTGAGATAGCAGAAGCCCATGGCAGTGGCGGCGGTGGCGTGATGGCCGGGTGGGCGCATGAGGGCGAAAGCGGGCGTGCGCCGGGTGAGCGCGTGGGCGGCGGCGGCGAGAGCGGCGGACACGGCGCGGCGAGCGTGGGCGGCGATGTCGTCAAAGAAGGGCGTGTCAGCGTCAAAGTCGCGGGTTTCGTCGAGGCGGCGCAGGTGGGCGGGGGTATGAGCGAGCAGCAAGGTCGCGTCGGCAACCGAGGTTGCGGGGGCCGGAACACGGAATTCCCAATCGGGATGGGCGGTGCGGAGGTGCGCAACCGAGCGGGTAACGCGGGCGGGCTGCTCGGGGCGCATGGCGGAGCCGTAGGCTGCGCACAGGGGGTCGTGAAAGATGAGCATGGGGAAAGGGCCGCAAAAAGGTGCCGGAGGCGCAAGAATCCAAAGCCTGAGAACGGCGGAAATGCACGGATTTCTAACTGTGACTTTTCGAAAAATCCGTGGCCAAGTAGGGCGAATGAACGTTGTCGTGCTTTGCTCGGGGGGGATGGATTCGGTGGTGGCGCTGCATTGGGCGCGGCGGGAGCATGTGGTGGTGGCAGCAGTGAGCTTCGATTACGGGGCGAAGCATAACCATCGGGAGATTCCGTTTGCGGCGGAGCAGGCGGCGCTGGCGGGGGCGAGGCATGAGATCGTGACGCTGGACTTTGTGAACCGGTTGTTTGCGTCGGACCTGTTGAAGAATGGGGGCGAAATTCCTGAGGGACACTATGAGGCGGCGAACATGAAGCAGACGGTGGTGCCGTTTCGGAATGCGATCATGTTGGCGGTGGCGACGGGCTTGGCGGAGAGCCGGGGGGCGGAGGGACTCGTGATCGCGGCGCACGGCGGCGACCATGCGATCTACCCGGATTGCCGTGAAGAATTTATGCGCGCGATGGGTGACGCGATGCGGCTCGGCACGTATGCGGAGGTTAAGTTGCTGCGGCCGTTCATCGCGATGACGAAGGCGGAGATCGCGGCGGCGGGAGCGAAGTTGGGCGTAGATTTCGGGCGGACCTGGTCGTGCTACAAGGGCGGCGAGGTGCATTGCGGGAAGTGCGGGACATGTGTGGAGCGCCGCGAGGCGTTTGAACTCGCCGGGATCAGTGATCCGACGGTGTATGCGGAGACGGGGGTGTTGCCGGGCAAGCCGGGGGTTATTTAAGTTTTCGAGCGATGCTGATTTCGGAGATTTTTTATTCGTTGCAGGGTGAAGGGGCTTTGAGCGGCGTGCCGTCGGTTTTTGTGCGGACGAGCGGGTGTAATCTGCGCTGCGCGTGGTGCGACACGCCGTATGCCTCTTGGAATCCCGAGGGTACGACGATGAGGGTGGATAACATCGTGGCGGCGGTGCAGTCGCACCGCACGGCACGGCACGTGGTGCTGACGGGTGGTGAGCCGATGATCGCGAAGGAAATCCGCGAGCTGGCAGCGGCGCTCAAGGAGCTGGGCTATCACATCACGATCGAGACGGCGGCGACGGTGGCTCCGGAAGCGATCGCGTGCGATCTGGCATCGATGTCACCGAAATTGCTCAATTCGGCACCGCAGGGGACGGAGCACGGGGTGTGGCGGAAAAAACATGAGGCGACGCGTTGGCAGCCGACCGTAGTGCGGGCGTGGCTCGATGCGGGTTGCGACTATCAGTTCAAATTCGTGGTCGCGGCGCCTTCGGATGTGGAGGAGCTGGAAGGAATGTTGGCTTCGTTGAAGCGGGATATTCCACGCCATAAGGTACAATTGATGCCCGAGGCGCGCACGCTGGAGGCGATGCGCGAGCGGGCGGGGTGGCTCGGCGAGGTGTGCAAAGCCCGCGGTTACCGCTATGCGCACCGGTTGCACATCGAACTCTACGGTAACAAGCGCGGCACGTAGCCGTGGATTCTCCCCTGCCCTGCCCCGCTGGATCTTTTTTCATGAACACGCCCACGCCCGATCCGCTTAAAAAATTCTCCGACGAGTTGCACGCGCTTGCGGCGCGATTCCAAGACCATCAGGTAACGCTGCAGGAGATCATCGATGCGCTCGGGGCGCGGGCTTCGGCGCTGTTGATCATCATTCTTGCCCTGCCCTTCTGTGCGCCGATTGCGATCCCGGGATTGTCGACGCCATTTGGTTTGGCGATCCTGGCTTTGGCGGGGTGCTTTGCGCTCGGTCGGCCGCCCTGGTTGCCGCAGCGTTTGCTGAAGGTAAAATTGCCGCCGAAATTCTTCCGGGCGGTGCTCGAAGGGGCGAGCAAACTGATCGGTTGGATTGAAAAGAGACTGCGGCCGCGCTGGCTCTGGCTGACGGAGGGTAACGCGATGCGTTTCGTCCACATGGGGATGGTCTGTGCCGGGGCCGGGTTGCTATTGCTGCCGTTGGGCGGCATCCCCCTCACGAATACACTGCCGGCGTTGGTGATCGTGTTCGGAATGCTCGGCGTGATGGAGCGCGACGGTGTGACGGTGGTCGCCGCTTATGGGTTCTTGGTCGCGACGGTCGTTTACTTCGCGTTGTTCGCGACCGCCGTCATCGAACTGATTTTACGCCTCAGGCAGCACCTGGGGGTTTAGCCTCCGCCTTGGGTGGGATGGCGAGCGACGCCACGATGGAAATCGTGAGCAACGTGCCGATGATCCCGAGTGACCAAGTGATGGGGAATTTTCCGCCGAAGGCGTCGTTGAGCCAGACCATCTTGAGGCCGACGAAGACAAGGATCAGCCCAAGTCCGTATTTGAGGAAGCGGAACTTGTGTATGACGCCGGCGAGCATGAAGAACATCGCGCGCAGGCCGAGGATGGCGAAGACGTTTGAG
>SXGQ01864457.1_pt1 | contig 38114 bp, 36 predicted proteins | sample 3178371 | NCBI WGS metagenome assembly SXGQ01 (sample SAMN11356859, study PRJNA531348) | freshwater metagenome | isolation source: freshwater sample F1-20 | place: China: Fuxian Lake, Yuxi | collected 2017-12-25
CCACCAAATCCTTTTACATATTTAAAATCTTCAAGATTGTTCATTTTTATATATTGTTAATTTGATCTTTTACGTCTGCTGCTGTTGATTTAACATCAAGCTCTACATTGTTAATAGATATTTCAACAGTTTGAGAACCAATTTTCATTTTGCCGTATCCAATTGGAACAGGTCCGCCTTCACCAAGAATGTTAGAAGGTCCGTCAAATAAGTAATTAGGCTTACTGCCATCTTCTTGAATTTTTCTAAAATCATCAAATTTTGGAGGAGACATCATTAACAGAGTAATGCCTGTTACTGCCAAACCAAGACCTGCGCCAATTAATGCGCCAGATAAAATAGTTGCCCCCAATCCTCCTTTAACTCCTGCCATACCAAGAAATGTAACTCCTCCTGCTGCTCCTATACCTGTTGCAATTAATAAAACTCCTAGCACTAATGCTAATACTCCTTTAGTCGTGTTATCGCCCCCACCGCCAGCACCTTTAATTATAGGGACAATATCCAAAGTTTCTAGCTTTTCATTTATCATAACAAGTTCAGAGTTCATAATAGACTCTGGCTTTTCTAAAGAAATTCCTTCTGCGTTGAGAATTTCTCTTTTATTTACTAGTACTTTATACTCTACGCTCTTTTCTGCGGCTCCAATTAGGTACTTCAATAACTTGCCCTTGGATAAGACCTGAATAGCTCGCAGTGCTTCCTTTATGGAATTTACTTTTAATTTCCAGTGTTCTCTTCCTACCTGTTCTGCTATTTCTCCATGTAAAGTAATATTAGTCATAAAGGTGATGCCTCATTATGTAGATTACCCATTTTTTGTGCTGGTTAGAAAGCTTTTCGACAAGAGAAGTTCTGTTGCCGGGGTGATGTAATATCGTATCGTTACCAAGATAAACTGCACAATGAATAGGAAAATTAAACTGTTTAGTCCTCATAATAAGAACATCGTTCTTTTTTAAGTTAGAAACTTGTTTAAAACCATTCATTTCAAAATAAGTTTTTAGATAAGCGTTGTCCTTTACTATTTCGGCTTCGTTATTAAATCTTTGTGATATTGCTATTTCGTATTGTTCTTTACTTAGATTTTCTTTTAGTAATTCTGCTTCTGGTATAAGATGAATATTTAAATCATGACAAAAATAATCCTTAACAAGCCAAAAACAATCAGCAAAGCCTAAAAGAAAAGGTCTATCAGTGTATTGAATTTTATATGAATTAGGGGAGTATACATGAAAAGATCCGCTTTGTTTATTATAAACTATACAAGTTAATCCAAGTCTTTCAGATACAATAATATCGGCATCTGAAATACTATCAAAATCAATGTGAGAGTGATAGTAAGCAACATAATTAGCTTGCTCATCTATCTTCATCATGAATTCGGTGGCTGAATTTATGAGATTTTCTTTTTTCTGGATCTGTACTCCTTGATCTGTGTAAATTAAAAATCCGCACACTTCGTTATTTGAAGAGTTAGCGTGTTCAATAATTTTTTCTTTTATTTCTTCTGTTAGCATAGCTCCTTACTCCTTGCGAAGCAGTATATCCTTCTTTTTTCTGCGTCTGTTAGTTTTTCAATTATTGATTTTTTATTTCTTGGTTGATGCAAAATGTAGTTTTGCCCCAAATAAATACCAAAATGAGATGGGTAATTATCGAAATATTTGAAAACTATAATATCATGTTTTTTGGCGTTTTCTATTTTTTCAATTTTAAGGAAGTTTTCTTTTTCAAAAAATCTGTCGAAATTTTGTGAGTCACAAAACTCTGCTAGTTTATGCTTCACAAACTCTTCGTAATTTTTATCCCAATCTCCTCCTCTTATGTAATGAAAAATTTTAATACCGAACTCTTGATTATAGTAATTTTCTACTATTGATAAGCAATCAGATTTATCAATTACGAAATCTTTGTCAATATATTTATTATAATAATTTTCTGGAGAATACTCTTCAAAAGAATCTCTTTTAAGTATGTATACAATATTTTTGAGGTTTAGTTTGTGACTTATTTGCTTATCTAGTTCTGAAAAAGAGTTGTCTTGTATACAGTGAGAATGATAAATCCCGATTATTTTACCACGCAATGTAGCTTTTAAATAATCCATTTGGCATACAACAAATTCATTTTCTTTATCTTGAGCGACATTTCGACAAGCGAAAGCTTCTAAAACATTATTTCTATTTAAAACTAAAAGACCGCAGCATTCTTCAGGATTTTCCTTTAGTGCATGTTCTTTTATCTTGGCTTTTATCTCATCCGAAACCATTACAACGCTCCTCTATTGTAATTAGATACTCCGTAAAATCCACCAAAAGGTAAAGCATTTTCACCAAACCTAGCTTTGCAACCTTTTATACTCTTGGAGCATTGATCTGCTATCCAATATTGTCCATTTGGAGGTGGTATATTTATAGGAACGTTTGATTTAGCTATAAAATAAAAATTAATATTTTTCTTTGTAATATAAACTACGTCTCCTTTTTTGTAAGAAGTCGAGAGCGTCCAAAGAGTTGGGTTATTAGAAATAGTAGTCCCAGAAAAAATAGACATTTTAGAGATAATCTGGTCATCTTCTGTAGCGCAAATGGGAGCTTTTTGACCAGTCGAATCGCTTTTATTAGGTATAGGAGTTGTTGTGCCATGAATATCTTCATTTAATCTTGTTTGATATTCATATAAACAGCCTTCGCCTCTATATTGCCAAGGACAAATATAGCTTAAAACTTTTCTTCTTGGTAGTTTTGCTCTGTCTAAATCTATTGCACTTGATAGTTCAAACTGAATGCTGTTTCTATTTTCAGAAGATTTTCTATCAAAATAATAAACATCTCTAGGAAATTCACAATTTGGATCTGGATCAAACCCTTCTGGGATGATTAATTTATCAGGAGATAATGCAGATATTCCATCTGGTTGATAAAAGTTTGCTCTATCAAGGAATTTTGCAAATGTTCTAATTCTAGTAAATTTTGCGCCGATTAAATCTCCAAAATCAACTGTCCCTCTAAAAAGATTAAAGACATTAAGCATGTCGTCAGAAAAAGCTAGTTGAACTTTAGGCTTAGGGAAAACTCCTCTTGAAGCTACTTCAAAGCCTTCTGTAGCAAGCGGAGCAGGTAGGTAAGCGTTTCCTTTCCAATAGATAATGTTTCTGCCAAGCTTTAAATTATTATGTAATCGGATTATGCGGTAATTAAAAACCCCTTCTTCTGCTCCGGGTAAACTTATTTGAAAGTTCTTTACATTGATTACAAATTGAGAATTAGTATCAAAGCCAATTTCTGTTAAGTCTATTTCAAATAAAGAGATTATTGAAGAAGGCTCAAGAGAGAAAAATTCTGCGTTTACTTTTAAAGATGCATTTTTTATTTCTTGTTGTGTAGCCATAACCTTATGCTGGTACTTCTTCGAATGTCGCTTTTATAGAAAAGTTATTAAAGAATGGGTTAGAAGATCCCCATCTCCTGCAAACAAATAGTTTAGCGTCTGTACTTGCTACTAAATAAGGAGCAGATGGGTAGTAAATAAATGCTTGTTTTGCTGATCTTGCGCTTAAAAAATGAAGAATTGCAGTGCATTCATCTAAAGTTAAACCATCGAAATTAAGTTCAAAATTTAAAAGATTAAAGTTAATTTGATCACTTACTCTTTTTTCGTAACCATCTCCATACTTAATAACATTAACTTTAGGTTCAAAATTAGCTTGGGTTTGATAAGAAGGCTTCCAAATAAAGAATGGATAGTCTTTTTTTACTACTGGATGCTGAAAATGCCCGCCCCAATAAGCATCAGAATTGGTTATTACGCTAGAATATACAGGCGCATTGTTCGCTGGAACTGCCGCTTTGGCGTAATAATATCGATTGTCTGTATATACAATAATATCATGCTTATTATATACTGAAGAAGCATTCCATGCGCTGACATTAAAAATAGAGCTAGACATATCCTTTTACCTTTTACCAACTTATTATTACACTTTTTTGTGTAAATATTAAAATAAGATGGCATTATCTCGACTAAATAAACAGAACTTGGATTTTTACTTGAATCAGAGCCAAGTTCATGGCGTTCAGGACATTCAAGCGTCCTATCAAATGCCTGTTCAACATACCAAATATCTTGGTATGAATAGCAGCTTTTATACTTCAGAAGGTCCAAAAGCGGGTACTTTATCTGTAACTAGTTTGTTGACAACTACTAATGACTTTTTAGCTTGTACAGGCGAAGCTGGAAATTATGGTTTCGTAACTAAAAAGACTAATCCAAGTTCTAATATCTTATTTGGTTTTCAAAGTGGTTACTTAGCTTCTTATACATGCGGGGCTCAAATTGGTGAAATTCCTACAGTAAGGGCTAATTTTGAAATATATAACGATGCAGGATCAATTGCTTCCGCAGGTTCTTTTAATCAATCAAATGCCGTTTCTTTAGTTAATTCTAACTCTATAGACATTGGAATCGCAGATTTCACTACAAATAGAGTAAATTCTTTTAATCTTAATATTAATGCAAATAGAAATGCTGCTTATTATCTAGGTTCTTCTACTCCGTTTTCAGTAAAAACTATTTATCCTCTTGAAGTAAGTTGTGAATTCAGCGTAGCTCAAGATTCCTATGTATTGCAAAAATTATCAGACTTGTCTTACAACATTAAAAATATAAGTAATTTTTACATTAAAACTAAAGATTTTAACGGAAATTCAGTAAACTTTGATTTCGGAAGTTCGTTATGTTATTTCATTGATGTTTCCGAAGACTTCTCTGCTAGTGTAAATTCTCCTGTAGGAATAACGGTAAGGTACAGAGGATATCTGAAATAAGGTAAAAGGATGAAATATTTTAATGAGTGTGAGGTTATTTTTAATTCGCGTTTTGGGTCAGGATTAGTTCTGGCTCAAAATGCATCTATCTCTGTTAATAGAAGTATCAATTCTACTTATGTAATAGGAAGACAAAATTCTTCTCAAGTTCTAAAAACTAAAGCGGATGAGACAAATATAGACTTTACTTATTTTCCAAATATTTCAGATCCTATTTATAAATGTTTTGATTATATAAAAACCGGCGTCTTCGCCAATAGCTTTCCAGAGTCATTTATTCCAGTTCAAGTATCTGTAGGTGGGATTAGCGGTTCGTTTTATCCATCTAGATTTGCGCTATCAGTAAATCCTAATGCTAAAGTCCAAGCTTCTGTTTCGCTTTCTAGCTTTTCTAATATTTCTGGTTCTTTGAGCGACAAACTAGCGGTGAATAATTTAAATAGCGGATCAGGTATCGCTCATTCATGGAATGCAAAAGTTTCTGGAACAGCAGGAGTTTACAATGTTTTAGATTGTAGTTACGACATGTCTATAAATTGGAATCCTATTTACTCTGTTGGTCAGCAAAGACCAAGACAAATAGATTTATCCGCAGGACAAGAAACATTTAACTTTACAATAGAGAACGCTAATTCTAATTTTTCCAATACGGATTTATCAACGGCAGAAAATGCCAAGATCAATATAACAACTTTTGGCGATCAGTCAATAATGATTTTAAATACCTCTGGAAGCAAAATAGATTCTTCTGATGTATCAATTAATCTTGATGATTTCGTCAAAAATAAAATATCATTAAAAAGGACTTTCTAAATGTATTTTAACTATAAAAATTGCCCGTTTAAATTAAGTGGTATAGATATTCTCGCCACTAACGTAAACATGTCTCTTGATTCGTCTAATACTCCTGTCTACAATGAAGAGTTTAAGAAAAATTCTTATAGTTATGTCGCAGAAGATACAGTAGATACTAGTTTTTCTGTTTCTTATTATTTAACTGGTAAAGATTTTGTAAAAGAGTATTTGCTAGGAGCAAATTCAGAACAGGGTATTTCAGGTAATTTTTGTGGTCTTTATTTTGAAAATGGTTACATCACAAACTATTCTATCAAGGGAACTCCAGACACATTAGCTAAAGTTGATCTTGAAATTAAAGTTTTTGAAACATTAAAGGGTTCTTTTGCGGCGGTTTCTCCAACAAGTCAGCCAGAGATTGCGCCATTAAACTTTTCAAATTTTTATTTATCTGGAAATCTAGACGGAACCGCTTTTGACTCTAACGGATACAATTTTGCCAGCTTTACTTATCAATACCAGAGAGAAGTCGAGAAATACAACAAAGAAGGATCTTCGGTTTTTGATCAAAGTGGAAGAGCTTATTTAGGAAAAAGATCTCAAACTCTTAGTTTTGAAATTGATAATTTTAATTTTTCTTTGCCGTATTCTGGCGTTCCTTGCAGTTTTTATGTATCTTTACAAACTGGATCTCAGCCGTTAGACACTTTATCTTTTGCTGGAATTATATCTTCAAAAAGATCTTCGGTTGAAGCTCAAGGATATATCAGATCTGAGTTTTCTCTAAGACAGGATTTCTCTCATTTTAAGCCTGTAATATCAGATTTTACGCCAAGAGTCGTTTTACCCGGAGGAACGGTTACAATAAATGGCAGTAACTTTATTAATGTTAAAAAGATATTATTCGGGAACACAGAGGCTTCTTCTTTTAACGTCGCCTCTACTTCTTTATTAACTGCTGTCGCTCCTGCTCAATTAAAGGGAGCAGCACCTATCTATATTGAAACAGAAGAAACTAGTTCTTCTTCAATATTAAACTTTAAAACAAGCGTAAATAAAAACGATATAAGACTATCTCTAAATTTCCAAGGATTATAATATGCCAAGTTACAATACAGGTTTAATAAATCAAAGAATGCGCGTCACGGGCGCAGGTCTTTATGCCGTTAGTGGCTTGCAAGTCCCCGGTGCTGGTTTTATAGATTTTTCATACTACGAAGCAGATCCAGAATATATAGAATTTGATATTCCAGAGAATATTGTTTTTGGAGAAGTCAATTTCCATTTTATTACAGGAAATACCATCTCTTCTCCAATGTATGTCAGTGGAGTGCCGTTTTTTCCTATTCCAAGAATAGATGCAGTCATTCCAGAGACTCAAGAAGTGGGAGAATTCGTTTCTATTAGCGGAAAATCTTTAAGTGGCATCCAATATGTATCTTTTAACAATATAACAGGTACAAATATATCTTATCAACCAGACAGTGGAGTTTTATTAGTTAAGGTTCCTAGTGGTTATACAACTGGTCCTATAAAAGTTAGCGGTTACAATAATACAGGAATTATATCTACAACTAGTGATTTTGATTTTTATGGAAGAATTTTTATAAGCGGATTCAGTGATAACTTGCCATATGAAGGGGATCTATTAAGAATATCTGGCAAAAACTTTAATTTATCTTATGTAAATGAAGGCTATTTCCCAGTTAATTTTACTACTTCTGTAGATAACAACATAACAGGTTTTGTCACCGCTAGATTTACAGGAGTTGGAGACATGATTTCTGGAATAGTGCCTCAAAACGCTAATCAAGGATTCGTAACAATAAACTCTAAAGATGACACTTCTTTTACTTCTAGAAATGAAATTACTGTTTTAAGGGCTCCTCAAGTATTTAATGCTTTAAATTTTTATCTGAATTCTGGCGAATCGAATATCGCAATTGGCAGAAATTTTAATTATGTAACAGGAATAGTTCTAAGTGGTTTAAATTATAGAGAACCTAAGACGATACTAAATAGCGGAGTTAGAAGTTCTACAGTAGGGTTATTTGGAAGATCGTTGTTGTTTAGTGGAAGCTCATATTTACAAATTCCATCTCCTTCAGGTGGAGATTTTAGTTTTGGCACTGCTCCTTTTACTATTGAATTTTCTGTCAATCCACTACCATACACAACTGCTCAAAGAGTTGATATGTTCCAAGACCAAGGGTGGGATGGAAACGGTTTTTATTTTTATAAGGCTGCTGCAAGTACAAACTGGACTTTCTATGCCAGTAATGTCGCAAAATTAAATATAGCTACTTCTCAAATACCAGCTAATGAATGGACAAAGGTAGTCATTTCTAGAACTTCTTCTAACGGTGATACTTTTTATGCCATTAGCGGAAATAATAGACAGACTTATGGAACAGTGTCGGCAGGTACTCCATATACAATAACGGCGGGTAGCGGTTTATTTATCGGAACCCATAACACAGGTTCATATGGGACTTATGGTGTTAATCCATTTTCTGGTTATATAGAAGATTTTAGAATAGTAAAAGGAGTTGGTTTATATAGCTCAATTGGTCAAGTAATTACTGGATCTGGACTATTTGATATTACAGGAACTAAATTATTACTACAAGGAAATTATTCAGATTATGACTATAGAGGAAACAGAACTCAATTATCAAAAATAAGAGAAATTTCTGGTTATATAGAAGATTACAACTATGGAATACATAACAAAGTTTTTCCTATTTCTACTTTTGTTAAAAACTCTGCCAATACTAGTCTAACATTTACTGGTACGAATGCGGATGCTGGTTGCTACGATATTACTTTAAGAAATACAGGAGGAAGAGATTTCTTGTTTAAGAATTTTGAAATTATAAAAAGTGCCCCAGTAATTAAGAATATTTCAACTTTTGAAAACTATATTGGAGGTTTTCTTGAGGTTCTTGGTCATAACATCTATCCCGAATCACAGTTTTTATTTCAAGACACAGGAGATGCCAATTCAATAGTAGAAGCGACAGAGAATGCAAACAGCTATTCTTATCAATCGACTTTTAGAAATCAGAAGCCATTAACGATTTCAAATTCAGTTGTAACAAGCAATAATACATCTAAATATGACGACAGAAGTTTCCTCTTCTCTGGTAGTCCCGGACCATATATAAAGTTTTCTATTACTGGTCAATATCCTAACGTGCCTTTAAGTTATGAAAATACTTTTACTATTGAATTAGACTTTAAGCCTCTTGTTTCTTTTTCTGCTTCTGATAAGAGATTTTTAATAGGAAGCGAAAGTGGTTTAAATGTATACGTTACTTCAAATAAAGTAGTGATCTCTGGAATTGATTGGAATGGCTTTACTTCTAATTTTTCAGGCCAAATAAATACAACAGATTGGAATCACTTGTCAATTTCAAAGAGTTATATTAATCAAAGCATAATCAGCGGTAAAATTTTATTAAATGGTTCTCCAATAAATTTAAGTGGAGATCAGTATAGTTTAGACTTTGCTACTTCTAATTTAGATTTTAGTTTAAACAGTGATAAGAGCTTAACTAGACCAGTTTTTGATATTTATATTGGTAGAGATTACGCAAATACTGTGTCTAGCTATTGGAGCGGATACATAGACGAAATTAGAGTTGCTAGAGAAAATCCATATCAATATACAAACTTTGCTCCAATTAGAAGAGCTAAAAATAATTCAAATACAGAAGTACTTGTTCATGCTAACGCTGGCTTAATAGATGATACTGTTAGAAGCTTCGGTTACTTAAGTCTTAACACGCCAAATTTAAATACAGTTAGAAAATCTAATTTAGTTTTAGATAATTCTACCTCAAGAATAACTGGAGGTTTTGATAAAATGTTCACTTTCTTAAAAACTCCAACTATCACAGGAATTTATCCAGCTTTATTAGAGCAAGGACAACCAGCTACTGGATATGGTTCAGATATTTATTACGTTGGATCTATAAAAATAGGAGATTATAATGTTAATAACTATACAATTTCTCAAAATGGTTCTGAGTTTGATCAAAAAATAGTTTTCACAGTTCCTGATTTTGCTCAAAGCGGAGAAAATTTAGTTATTAATTCGGATTATTATACATATACATATCCAAGTGGATTAGCCATAAAGAGCGGAACTCTTATTGTTGATGGCTTCTCTCCAACCACTGGTGCAACAGATACTTTAATTACATTGTCAGGTAAGTTTATGAACACTGTCACTTCGGTTGAGCTTGGAAGACAAGACGGTGCATATAAAGTTATTACAGCTTTTAGAAGACAAAATATTAGTGGAGTAAGCTTTTTTATTCCTCAAGTTTATGATATAACTGATGCTCCAATTGTAGTTAATGGAACCTCAAGAATAGAAACCGCAGAGTCTTTAATATTTGTTAATCCAATAGTTTCTAAAATAACTCCAAACTCTGCTTATTTTGGAGACTCAGTAAGTTTATCTGGTAGCAACTTAACTGCTCTTGATTTTTATGGAGTTGGATTTAATAACGAAATAATAAAATATCCTCATGTTATTGCTCCAACATCTACTGGAGCTTTAGTAAGTGTTCCAAGAGACGTAAAGAAAGGAGTCTTCAGATTTTTTAATTCTGGAACGACAGTTGAAAAGAAAGGATTTTCTCCTTCGTTTAATCCAAGCACAACAATATCCGGTTCAAACGCAAATACTTATAGAACAAGAGACGGAATCATTGTTACAGGAATAAATGCTCATAGGTTTCAAACTAGAGATTTATATATTAGTGGATTCAATCTTCTTACTAATAAAACAGGACAATATTTAATTTCTCAAGCCATGCAAGTTATTGATATTTCTACTCTTTCTGGAATGACTCAACCTTATACTGGATATTCTATATTGTCTGGAAATCTAAATATCGTATCTGATGTTTATTCTCAGATCCCTGACTTAGATTTGCTGATTAGTGGCGCAGATATCATCGGCATAGGAACGACAATAAGCGCAAATAGTTATATTACTTTAGATGGTTATATTGGAAGCGGTCAAATATTCTTCCAAAGAAACAGCTTTGATGCTGATAGGCTTTATAAAACTATTACTATTAAGCCACCATCGATTTCAACATCTACATTAAACATTATAACTGGTACATATAGATCTATAATAACTTTAACTGGCGAAAATCTTAATTATGTAACAGGAATTAGATTTGAAGGAGTAGGGACTCTTGCAAGAGGAGCTTCTGGAGCAATTGCTACGTCTTTCCCTTATTTGGCTGTAAATTATAAATCAGGAATTTCAGTAGTCACTGATGCTAGAGATATAAATAGCAGTGTTACTTATAAAGACTATGGCATGTTAAAGTTTTATCCTCCATCTATGGCAGGAAGAAATTTACATGGTAAAGACGTAGAAGATATAAGACCAATTTCTGGAATGTTTTATTTGCAAACTTATTTAGGAGAAGAATATCCAGTTACTGGTAATTTTAATTACATTCCTTTCATAAGTATAAACGATGCCTACTTGAATAATAATCTAACTTATTCATTAGACGGAACTACACAAGTCAGTGGTTGGGATGGTTCTGTTGTTTCTTTTAATGGCGAAGGAGTACGCTATTTAACTGGGGTAGACTTCTTCTCTAAAACTAATAATGAAATAGTAGAAAATTTCCCAACGGTATTCCAATTTAACAAAAAACGCGCAAAGATAGACTTCTATAATCAACCCGGAGGGAATATTACTGGTTATAATATTGTTAGTGGTGGTGCGGGTTATACATTCTCTCCTGTTAGTATTAGCTTATCAAATGGAGGAGCAGGAGTTCCTACTATAAATGCTTTAGTTTCATTTATGCCCCCATATGTAGGTCAAGTTACAGGAGTACAAATTTTAGTAAATCCAACTGCTACAACAGAAAACTATTGGACAGGCAATAATGCAATTGTTTCCTTACCCTCTTCTGGTTTCATTTTAAGAAACCCTCCTGCTAATCTTCAGTTCTCTGGAGATAACTTTGCTACACAAAGTGGTGATGGCTCTAAATATTACGCTTACTACACAACATCAACAACGTTCCCTCTTGATAATGGATTTGTAGTTGGTGAAAAATTAGATATGAAACTTTATAATGTTGGAGCGATTTACCAAACCTCAGAACAACCATTCTTGACCATACAAAATCCAAATAACTTTGCTAAAATAGCTGATATTGTATTAACTGGAAATAGTTACGTTGGAGAAAATTCTTTCGCTATCAGATACGACGACATATATTCAAATAATGAGGCTGATTTTAATGATATAGATTTACAGTTTAAAACTTCAATTCTTTATCCTACTGGATATAATGGAAAAAGATTCATGCTTACAACTACAAAACCATCCAAGAACGGAAGAAATTTAAAAGTAGATTTTTCTAGCAAGATTCCAGACACGGGAAGCTATGTTGATCCAAATGATCCAATAGATTCTAAATACTTAAAATTAAGAATAGAAAGCATAAATTCCCAAGCCTCTTTGTTTAAAGGCTTGGGAACTACTAGCTCAGTTACTAAAGTTTTTGCTGGATCAGTTGGAGCAGGATCTAGCTCTCCCGGAATTGGAACTTCTTGATTACTTAGCTTTTTGAATTCTCTCAATCAATTCAAAGATTTTAATCTTTGGGATGTCAGCTATTGACATTAGAGAATCTGCATTAGCGTAGTTTTCTTTTACAAGTTTTTCTTTGAGCTTGCTAAAAGAGACGCTCTTTTCTTTCATTACTTTTTCAAGAATTGCATGAGGTTCAAATATAGCCGACGACTCAGCAGAGTCATCGACAATGTTATTCTTCGACTTGCCGATTTCGTCTTGACCAACAATGTTGATCTTTAAGAAATTTCGAACGCAACGTATGAATGCTCTATTCTCTGCGATTGGGCCTAAGAAATGGCGAGCGAAATCTTTCGTGTTTCCGGGAGAAGCATCTCCAATAGAAGAGAAAGAGATTGGAGTTCCTTCCGTTTCATAATTTGGAATCCAGTCTATTTTGCAAACGGCTACTACATAGTCTGAACTTGGAGAAGTCACAGTGTAGTCAACAGAGAAGAACCCTCTGAGTTGGGCAACGTATTTAATTCCTGCCAAAAGAATAAGTAGATCTTTATCTTCTAGCTTACTTACGTCAGTTTCATTGGTCCTGTCTCTGTTTGGGACAAGAAATTCTGGCTTTATCATTTTGCGCCAGTTAATAGTACCGTCTTCATTAAAGTGATATTCTACACCTTCAATGAGACCGTCAGAGGAACGAACAAGTTTCTTTACAGTATTCACATAGGTATACTATGCGCTAACCGTGGACTTGTCAACTCTAAAAATCCAAAAACTCTCTGCCTCTTTCCAAAACTCTGGGCAGTCAATTACTGGTTCAGCAAGCTGTTTAGCTTCTATGCCATTCTTCAGAGAAGATTCGCTTAAGTAAATCTTGCCTTTACTAATTATTCTTTTATTTGATTTATAAAAGCAATTCAAAGTGTATTCAATGCCGGTTTTCTGTTTTAGATTCGTTGGCATTTCTGTAATTGGTTCTTGATCAAGATATTTAAGCTTTATTTTTTCTAGCTTTTCTCCTTGCAAATAAGTAAATAATTGATAAGAAATATTATTATGAGCCAAGAAATTAGCAAATCCTATTTCGTTATCTTCTTTAATTTCATAGAAAATGCGTCCAATATTTTTTTGATTATTTAAAATAATATTAGAACTAATAGGCTTACTTGTGATGATAAAGCATTGGCAGACTTGTAGTTGCTCGTTTAAAAACTTTTCATTATGCTCCAAGTCCATTCTGACAACAATATTATTAGAATTAAATTGCTTAGGATTTACTATTTGATTAGGCACCATTTCTAATCTCATGTTGTTGTATTCGGTGCCAAAATAAAGAGTCTGGATAGAGTTAGAATGAGGAATCCCTAAAAGATTAAGTACACTATTAGCGATTGTTTCAGGCTTAATGGAGTTAATTGTCTTTGGGTTCTCTTCAAAAGAAAACGTTGGTTTGTTGTTTCTTTTTGGTTCAAGCAAAACATGATCTTTAGGGTCTCCAAAGAATGGTTTTACACAGTTCACATAGTTATTTGAATAAAGAGCGACGATCTTCTTGCCGTATCCAGAAGCGATGTGAGTTGGAAAACTGTCTGCCCCAACATGAAGCATAGAATCTCTCAGTACAAAAGCTGTTTGGTTAATATTAGTAAACCCAACAAGGCTAAGAACTCCATTATAAACCTTTTCTTTTTCTTGTCCAAGCTGAATGATTTTTATACCTTTGGAATCTAAAATTGGCAAAATTAAATTAATGACCTCTTGCCAATAATCATAAGTCTTTGAAGGTTTTGAGCTTGGATGGAACGTGATATATTTATCAGCAGTAACTGGGAAAAATTTTTCATAAATATATGGCTTCTTAATTTTAACTCCAGAAGCTAGAGAATATTGCTCTAAAAGGTGCATATTATTTAATATCGAATGCGATCTTATCTTTTCCGTTATGAAGATAGTTCAATATCTTCTGAGTTCCTATATGAGGTAAAAAAGCAATTTCAAAATATCCTTGGTGATTACCGTGACCTTCAAGCCACAACAAGCTATCCATTTGAGGAATATACTCTATAGTTCTATGAATAAAAGGATTACCTTCAAGAATAGAAAAATACTCTTTCTTTGTAGCAAAGTATAAATTATGATCAGGATAGGTTTCTTTAATCGACTCAAGAAGAGCGGTACATAGATAAATGTCTCCAATACTTTCTGGCATTACAAACAGAATGCGCTTTCCTTTGTCATTGGGATCAAGCAGTTCTTCAAAGTCAATTTTTCTATTTTTTTGGTTTTCTTGAGCGGCGACTTGACGAAAATAGTTTTCGATATTTTGTCGAGATTCTCCTTCTGTTAATTTTTTAGTCCAATGCTTAAAACCGTCATCATTTGAATCGACTTGACGCATTTTAAGTATATTATGATACATGAAGAGTAGCCACTCTCCATTATCTGCGATATTTGGGACAACTACATTAGGGTCTTTTTCTTCTTCTTTTAAAGAGAAATCATAAGTAGTGAGAGGAATAGAGTCAATATAGTTTTCAAAAATTTTACCAATAACAGAAACAGAATAATTATCTATTGCCCACTTTCTTGCCTTTTGACCGAATTGTCTCCTCTCTGCTTCTGTCATCTTGTATGCACGATATAATTGCTTGGCAATAGAAGAAGGATATGTTGAAGCTTTCCTAAACTGCGTTCCATGTTCTCTATACTCTGACCATTCCAAAGGAATAGACCCAGCATCAGGATGACACATGTCTTCGCCGCAACTATAGTTTGTAACTAAAGTTAATAGTTCACAATATTTAGCTTCTTGAATTGGAATTTCTTGCCCACCGCTAGTAAATGGGTGGCAGTACACATCCATTAGATTATAAATCTCGCACAACTGCTCTTCAGATACACCAAAATTTGTGTTTGTCGTTGAGCAGCTTTTTTCTGACTTGCAGGAAGGACAGTTTAATTCTTGACCTTGGAAAGGTGTAACAAAGTAATTTTTACATTTATTACAAACATAAGTAGTAAGAATATCTTTCTTATCTATATTATATTCGCCAGCAAGCTTATGAATGTCCCAGCCTTCGCCCCAATGAGTGTGGAGCAAAAGTTTTGCATTTTTAACATCAGGGTTATTTTTAACAAAGTCTCTAAAACCTTCTAATAAATTAGGTACAGACTTACGAAGTTGATTTCTAAATACGAAACCAACAATAAAATTATCAAGAATACCAAACTTACCTTTTAACTCTCTTCTTTTCTCTGCCCCTAGATAATTAAACTTAGAATGATTTACTGGTCCATGCACAGTTTTGGCGTTATTGATGCCAATTTTGTGCATTTCTTTCGTAGCAAATTCACTCCAAATCCAATACTGAGATGATTTTTTGGCTTGATTAATCGCCTCATCATAAATGGGTAGAGAATCAAGAGTTACCCAAAGCAAAGAGGTAATGTTTTTATACCAATGTTTGTTGTAATATTGAGTAAAAGCCCAAGGATCTTGTGCGCCAATCCAAAGATCTGGCTTCTCTTCTTTAATTACTTGATCAATATAATAAGAACCATAAGAAACATCTCTTGCAAGAGTTTGGTCTGCATTAATTCTATTGATTTCGTTTGGATCGGTGGGGACGCTTCCTATACTCTTCCAAGGAGTTTTAGATAAAAGCGGGGAACCCGCTTGGGTTCCCGCGCAGTAATGGATAATATCATACTTACCCGTGTTATAAAGGTAAGAGATTAGCTCCTTCGCCGCCCTACCGAATCCAGTTTTAGCGAGGCACCAATCCGTTTGAATTACTATCTTTTTCTTTCGCATTAGAATACGAGTTCTTCTGCCTGAGCCTCTGCTTCAGTCTGAGCGGCAGCTTGATTTAGTTGGATCTTATTATAAGTAGCTTTCTTTGGAGCCTCTTCTTCTTGAGCTTCCTTTTGTGGGGCAACATCATCTTGAGGATAAAAAGAATTCTTGATAAACTCTAAGAGGAAAGCCTTAACCATTACGGCTTCTGCAAAAGTAAAACCAATCAAAAAGCTTACCTTGTTAACGGTGTCTCCCTTTTGTTCCTTAGTAGCATTGAAAGAAAAGCCAATCTGAGCATTGTCCCTTAGATAAGGACAAAACTTGCCCATAGCATTTGAATTAGGAGCAGTATGATAGAACTTATATTCCGCGTTTCTATCAATTGCATCTACGATACCTGCGGCTTCTACCGCATTAAACTTTAAGACAGTAGTCTTCTCTGGGTTCTTTGCGTTCTCACGAAAAGAACCAAGCTTCTTGGCTTCATTCCAAGAGTGCTGCTTGATGAAATTAACAAACAAAGAGTTTCCCTTTGTTTGAAAAGAACAAGCGGTTCCAGTTACTTTTGCATTTCCCTTATAAAATTGTAGGTTCATTCAGACATTATTTTGCCTGAAAAAAGCTGATTTATCAATTATTTTTTTCGGCTTTTAATTGGGAAAGTTTAGTGTAAACAGTATGAGTTTGAATAGCTACCGTTCTGGCGAAAACAGAATCTCCAAACTTTTGCCCGACGACAATTACAATATCTTCTTCCTTTGGCATTCTATTATTTAAACCTTGCATGTCATCAATCTTGTCAGCGAAGATCATGGTATTTATAGCAGAAGTTTCGTCTGAGATCTGCATCTTAAAATACCTAGTTTTCTTTTCTCTTGATACTCCAGATTTACACTCTTGAATTACTCCAATAAAAGAAACTTCGTCTTTCTCAGCAAAGTCAGCAATATCTTTTATATATACTAAATCATCTTTCTTTGAAATGAAAACTTCTCTTAATTTGTTTCTAACGCTATACCCAATAATAGAGTTCTCATAATACCAATTAGCAAAGCTTTCTGATTTGCTATTGATTTCATAGATTTTCTTATATGGATCTGCCTTGGTTCTTAGAGTTTGAAGCCTTGACTCTTTGATGTATGGTTTGCCTTGCACATCTTTATTGTCTTTCATGTGCATTAGAATTTTTACTAAATCATAATCAAAATTCTCACCAAACAATTTTGCGTTTACCTTTTCTTTATTAGTTAAAACATTCCAAAGCTGGGCTTCATAAACTATTTTACTTCTTGATTGCTTGAAGTCTCCGTCTAATGCTCCTGCTTGAATAAGAGCGCAAAGAACACCAATATTAAGATTGGCTTGAGAAGCAGTTTCAAAGATGTCAAATTTATTTTTAAACTCTCCTCTGAACTCGTTCACTGCTTTAATTGTCTTCTCGCTAATACCCTTAACAGAGAGAAGTCCAAACCGGATATTTTCACCTTCAATGCAAAACTCTTCTTTAGACTTAAGCAAGTGGGGAGGGAGTAATTTAATGTTAAAGTAACTCAGTTCTTTTTCTATCTTGGAGATTTCGCCAATTGGATCAGGTTCATGCTTGCTCATCTTCAACAAAGACAAGAAGAACTGTTGTGGGTATTTGAATTTGAGATAAATAGAGATTGCTGCTAAAGCGGCATAAGCAACAGAGTGCGATTTATTAAACTGATAATTAGCTGAGTCGTTTGCGATTCGCCACAAGACCTCGCCAATTTTGGGGTCAAGTTTCTGTTGGGAGATTTTATCTTTAATTTTCTGCTCCCATTCTTTCATCTCCTCAACCTTCTTTTTGCCTACGCAACGTCGAACAATTTCTGCTTCATCAAGCGAGAAACCAACCTTGCTGACCATCTTCATCAACTGCTCTTGGTACAAGCAGACTCCGCCAGTTACACCCAAGATATCATCAAAGAAAGGATGAATACTCTCGTAATGATTATTGTTTGTATAATTAGCGTACTTGTCAATGAACTGTAGCGCACCGGGGCGAGCTAGAGCTAATACGCCACTTAGCTGCTCAAGATTTTTTGGCTTTACTTTTTGACACACTTTAAAGTTGGTTTCTGCTTCAATTTGAAATAGACCATGAGGCAGCTTAAAGTCTTGTAATTGCTGATATATAAAAACATCATTTACATCAATGTCTTCATACCTAATTCCTAGAGATTTACAAACGTCATCTACAACTGAGACTCCTCGCAAACCAAGCAAGTCGAGCTTAATATTATAAGCTGTAACATTATTCATGTCATAGCTTGAAACAGCTTGTTTATCTGAAGACAGTTCTACTGGACAAGACTCTTCAAGAGGCGAATGCGCCAGCAAAAGACCAGATGGGTGTACGCCTTTATTCTTGTTAAGGTTTTGAAGTTTTAAGGCAATCTTGTAAACCTCTTCGTTTTCGCTTGCCCACTCAGCGAATTTTTCACTTTCAGTAATCGCTTCTTCAAGACTTTTAACTTGACCGAATAGCTTAGGGATATAAGAGGAAACATCATTCATTTCACTCTCTTGCTTCTCTGCTAATACTTTTCCTGATTCCTTAATACAAAGCTTAGAGCTTAGAGTGTTTAGAGTAAGAATTTTAGAAGTCTTACCTTTAAACTTCTCTTCAAGATAAGCGATTACTTTATAACGATTGTAATAACAAATATCAAGATCAACGTCAGGGAACAAAGAACCATCAAAATAAGTAACCCCATCGATTACAGTTTTCTTTGCTCTCGCTTTAGAAATGAAACGCTCAAAGAATAGCTCGTATTTAATGGGATCAATTTTGGTTACATCGATGAGAAATAAGAGAAGAGACCCAGCGCAAGATCCTCTTCCCGGCCCAGTTGGGATATTATTTTCTCTGCAATAATTAATTACATCCCAGATAAGAATAATATAGTCGATAAATTCTAGCTCTTGAAGAATTTGTAATTCATAATTAACGCGATCAACATATCTTTTATAAAGTTCGCTTCCTTTTTCGAGATTAAGTTTATAAAAGCCTTCTCTAGCAAGGCTTCTTAAGAAGTCGTAATTGGTAGTCGCGGCGACCAAATTAAGCCTAGACTTATGTCTTTGATCAATTTCAAAAACAGGCATTCTAAGGCCATGAAGCCCAAGATCATATTTTTGGAAGTCTTTTGAAAAGTTCATACTGCGATTTGGAATTTCAGTTTGTTCCATACTTTAATGTTCAAATGTAAATCGTTAAGTGCGTCGTGCAGAGTTTCGTAATCGTGTTCTATACTATGGTCTTTTCCAAGGCTTGTAAGATTAGTTTTTACACCTTTTCTCCTCTCGTTAAGGATTCGATATTGATACTCAATAAGGCTCATTTCTTGAGTGTAAGGGATTTCGTATTTGATGCCTTTCGCTAGACAGTTTGTGTCTATAACCTTATCTACTAAGTGCTTCCATTTTAAGCCATACATTTCGTAATAATCTTTGATAAGATAAATATCAAAGTTTAGCACATTGTGTCCAACAATATAATCACAGTTTTCCAACCATTGCGCTATAGTTTTAATAGCTTCGCTAGAATGGATAGATATTTTATTATATTTATATTGGTCAAAGCGAGTGATTTGAGCAGCTTCTCTGCTTACGTTAATAGGTTTATCCCACTTGATATAAATATCAGAAGTTTCTAAAATTTCATTACCTTTAACTTTGATCATACCGCATTGCCAAGGGCGATTATTAATAAAGCTAAGGCATAGATTTTCAGTTTCTAAATCAATAAAAGTATAAACTTTATCTTTGTCATAACGAAGAAGATTTTCCATCATACAGAGTCAGCCTCCTTCCAGCTTTCAAAACTAAATTCAGTACTGCACATATGTTCCAAGTTTGGTTTATTAAGAGTAGTTCTGTTATTTATACATCTAAAAGTTAGATACGCTTTAAAATCTTCTCTTGTATTATAATAGATACTCTTGCAGGGGACAACTTCATATTGATCGTTGCAAAATTTAATTACTTTTTGTTTTACTATGTGATCAAAAGGAAGATTGTTATCTTCTGTGAAGAAGGTTGGCTTTGTAAACTTTAGCTCTGGACAACACAAGGAATAGGACATGGTATTGTTGAACAGAAACGAGTCATAGAATGGGACGCATAATTTTAGGCTAGATTCATCCCACTCTTGGGTCAAGGTCTTTTCGTCTATTCTTGGTGTATAATAAAAACCATCTGTAGCAGCAATACTAAATATTTTAATTAATTTCTTGTAGCCGCTACCATTTTTTGCAAAGATAATTATTTTGCTACATTTCTTTAAAGACTCTTCGGTCTTTTCGTTGATATCTGGGCAAAGCTCTAACCTAAGCCCATAGAAAAACGGAACCTTAATTGAGTTAAAATTCTTGAAAGCATCAAGAAAAGAACTCATATTCTCTTCCACAAGAAAAGCTTGTTCTAATTTGTTTTCTTTAACAATGTCTATTATCGAAGACGATCCTTCTTTAGAAGAAGAACCGGCCTTGTCTAAGGTTAGAATAGACTTGCCAATACTGTAATGGCTTTTAAAAAGAGGTAATACTTTCATAAATAAGAGTTATTTCCATCTGGGGCAACCTTCATACTTAAACTTTTTGATGACTTGTGTGTCGTCTTTCTTCGCTGCTTTGGCTTCTTCTGCTGTAAAAAAGCTTTTAACAAAATTATTATCTTTATCGTAAATAGAATAAAACCACATCTCGTTCTTAAATGGGCAAACCCAAGTAGCCCCTGCTTGACACAACCATTTACTCTTTACGTCATCGGCGGCAAAGTTTTGTTTTGCATCTTGTTCAGAGAAATTAGTCACTTTCTCATAAACGTGTTTTAAATAAACCTCAAATCCAGCTAATTCATCATCAGTAAATTTTACCGGCTGAACAGGTTCTTTTGGAAATCTGAGAAATACAAATTCTACTTCTGGATCATATTCAGGCCAGTGAATCTTTGACGCGATAGAATAAAGCATCGCTTGTACATTGGCGGTCAACTCTTCGCCTTTGAACTTAGCCTTGCTAGACTTGTAGTCTCTGATTTTAGATTTCTTCTTCTTTTTGTAAAGAATAGGAAGGTCAATAAATCCTCTTGCCTTATATCCTTCCCTTTCGATTTTAAATTCAAACTCTGGATTTTGAATTGTTCCTCCTTCTGGAAAAAAGTCTGCTTTTAACCCAACAAGAATCATTTTATTGATTAATGCTAAGTCTTCAGGATTATCAATTCCCTCTTTTGTAACGTGTTTCTTTACTAGTCTATGAATGGGAGGACAAGCCAGAGGATCGCCAGAAGATATTATTTGCTTATAAATCTTTTTATGACGAGGATTAAGAAGCAATTCAAAAACTAAATGACATATTGTTCCACGCTTTGCCCCAGAGTTAGATCTCTCTGGAATATTTAAATGATACTTGCAGTAATAAGACCAAGAGCAAGTCTCAAGAGCCTTTATTCTGGAAGCAGATAGGTAGACTTCTTTCTTATCCATTGAATTCCTTCATATATAAGTCTATCTCATTTTTGCTCATTAATCCAAAATCTTTTTTGGAAGGCAGCTTTATCTTCACTTGATTTTCGTCAAAGAACATTAATAGCTTTGACCTAGCTTTCTTCGCTGCTTCATTACCAGCAGAATTATTAAAAGAATCATTATTAAACGCAACGACCACTTGTTGAACAGAGTTTTCTAGAAGAAACTTCGTTATTTTTGGAGAGATGGCTAATCCAAAAGTTACAAGGACATTCTTATAACCTGCTTGCCATAAAGCGAGCATATCTCCAATGCTTTCAATAAGGAATACCGTTTTGCTTTCAGTAATAGAATTTTTACTAAAGAAAGCTGGATACACCCATTCTTTTTTAGTTCCAAGATGCTTCCATTTTATAAAGTCAGATCTATTTGAATCAACTAATGCTCTGCCGCTAAAACCGACAATTTTGCCAGATGGATTATAAATAGGAAAAACATAACGATTAATCATGTTTCCTTTCTTGGCTACTCCACCTTTAAACTCAGCTACGGTTTCTTCTTTGACTCCTCTTTTAATCCAGTAGCCATGATCTTTTGCAAGGCCAGCAAGCATTGACTCGTCATAAATCTTTACTTGATTAATTATTGTTTTTTCTGGATTAGAAACGATTCCTGTGAAGTTAAACTTCTCAGCAAGCATCTTATCTGCATAATCTAGATCGTTTAGATTAAGGGTTATTTGAACTAATTCACTTAACCTACCCCCTTTGCAGAGTTTGTAATCGTACCAATAGCCAGTATTTTTATTTATGGCTAAGACGGTATCATTATCAGAACTTCTGTAAATTGGTCGAGTTCTATACCAACCACCAAAGTCTTTAAGATTTTGATAACCGATGTTATTAAGTATTTCTTTTATATCGCTCATAGCAAAGTGCCATCATTGGGGTTCGCGTCATTCAATGAGAATGTTTGACGCTCTCTCTCAATGATATCGCCCAAGGAACCTCTCTCTTCTACACTGAAATTATTAATCTGAAAGTTGATAAAATTTTGAACATAACGTTCATCGCCATGTTCATTTCTTCTCCTGAGAAGATCTTGATGCCCAGCAGCGTTCTTGCCTTGGAATCGACTCTTCAAAGTTATCAGCTTATGCGTACCAAAGTCTGGAGTATCGCGCTCTACTTCGTCAAGAGTTTTTCTTCGGAAAATTCCAACGTAGCTTGAGAACCATTGGAGTCGATCAGATAGGGCAATTGCGGAGCTATCGTCTGTTACATCTCCAGCGTTTCTATTAAAGTTTTCGCCAGATCTATTCATTTGCATTGCAGTGAATAGAGGAGCATTAATTTCTTCTGAAATCTTTTTGAGCTTATCAATTTTTTCGCCAATAGCTTGATGCTCTGCCCAGTTCTGTCCTACCTTTTCTCCGGTAAGTTTGACGTAATCATAGCAAATAAGAGCAGGATTTCCTCTTCCAACTTTACTGTAGTACCATCTGCGAATAAAAGAAACGATCTCATCAATACCTTTATTACCGACACAATGATGAGTATAGTTATATTTACTAAATTCTTTTAAGAAGCCCCTAACTTTGGTGACCATTTCAGAATTCTTGCGCCAGTTTCCTGTATCAATGTACCAGAAAGGAACCCCGGTTTTCGCTGCTGCAATACGAAGCTTAACGTCTTCTGAGAACATTTCTGTATCAAGATAAAGAACGCTAATTTTCTTGTTCTTTAAATATGCTCCAAGAGACATCTCAACTAAGAATGAGCTTTTGCCTTGGCCGGGGCGACTAACAATTGCGTAAACATTTCCGTTTCTTAAGCCTCCATAAAGCCTTGCGAACTCTGGATAATGTAATTCTATACCTGCTTCATCTTGAGGATTATTCCCTTTTTCTTCTATGAATGCTTCTATGTCCTCAAATATGTTTCTTATTTCTTCTGTAGCGTCAAAAGAATTAATCTTTTCGCCATATATAGAGTCTACTTCAGCAATTAATTGATTGACATTTTTATCTGGATTAGTTGAAACAGTTTCAATGATTCTTTGAGCCATGCCTTTAATATCACGGCGAATAGAAAATTGCTTTAGTTCTTGAGCGTATTTAAGAGCAGATTCTTTTGTAGAAACCGGCAAAGAAATGCAATCAATATATTCATATATGTCAAGGTCTTCTTGGAAAGAGATGCCAAGATTTTGAATTTTTTGCGCTAGTATTACTTTATCTACTTTTTCTTTAGCATTACATAACTGGCGAATTATTGAATATATTGTGCCGTTTACATCGTTTGTGAAATCAATTTCTGATATAAAATGATCTATATCATAAAATGCTTCTGAGTTTCTAATGAGCGAACCAAGCAAGGATTGCTCTACTTTAATAGAGGAAAGCTTCATTTAAAAGGGAAATTATTTACGAGGAGAACCGTCATTTTCGTCATCATCACCGTCACCATCGCCATCTTCGTCTGTTGCTGTTTTAATATTATGAATTGTGTTTTCTAGATTAATTTGCTCAACAGCATTAAGCCAATTAATAATGTAATAATGCATAGCCATCGCATTCTGTGCATTATCGAATTTCGATCTTACTTCTGGCATTCCATTTTTATCAAAGGTAAATAGCAAGAATCCTCCTTGAGAGCATTCATCTATCTGCCCCAGAATACTTTCTGGAAAATGAAATTCTTTGTTTTTTGCCACAAGATATATTACACCAATGATATATTGAATGTATGATTTATATAGTCATAACTCAATTTATTTAAGTCAGATGTTTCTAATTCTATTAGTTGAAAGCCATTTTTCTCTAACCACACAGACTTTTTGTAATCTCTCTTTATTGAGTTAAGATAATTAAGCCTTGAGTTATTGTGAAAGAATTTATTAAAAGAAGAGTGCTGATCGCCGTTAACTTCTACTGCTATTTTTCGAGAAACATTAATAAAATCAACTTTCATTCTGCTTCCAAAGACCGGGAACTCTTCGTAGCAAACATGAGTTTGCCAAAACGGCTTCAAGAATTGTTTCACTTGAAACTGAATTTTAGAACGAGATTGTTTATCCCAATCTATTAAAAATTGGGAAACATTTTTGTTAATTATTCTGCCAGTTACAGAATATAACTTCATTTTGATTGGACGGCTTTTAGCTTGCCGAAGAGATGCTTAGTGGCTTGCTCGTTTTCTTCAAGCCATTTTCTGAAGTTTTCTCTTCCTTGGTGCTGCTTGGGAATTTCAATCCCGACATTCTTAAGCTCTTCAATCAAAGAATCGTCAACAGTGATCCAAGCTCCCTTTGCGACAACAAGATCCCACATTAGTAAACAATCAAGAATCTCATATTCAACCCAGATACCAGAAGGCTTTTTGCCAAATTTAATAGGATATTGGATAATGTTTTTGCGAGTCGCTTCACTGGTAGATTTTTGAATCGTTACCTTGGAATATTTTCCAATTGATTTAGTTTTACCATCATTCATCTTTCCTGATGGATTGTCAAGGATATAGTCACCCATTGCAGTCGGGCTATACTCTAGGATAAAGTCAGCCCAATGCAAGAGCGCATTTCCACCGCTGAACATTCCGCCTCTGGGTGCATTCTTGGCATAAGGATCGATCTTAATTTCAGAAGTAATTTGGCTGATAGCAATCATTAAATGCCCATGCTTGAACATTCCAATACTTAGCGATTGCAACAACTTCTTGCTAATTACTTGAGTTCCAGCAACCTTGCTTGCGTCTGCTGGACTGGTGTCTTTGTCCCTCTTTAGGATAAGACCATCCATAGAATCAATAACGAAACAGTAACGATGATCTTCTGAATTATTAAGAACAAGATCTTTAATAACATTAATTACTAAATCATATACATTAGACTCAAGAATAAAAACTGACCCGTCAGTCCATTCTGAAGCGTCAGTGACAAACTTCATTCCGCAGCGTTCTCTGTTCTCTTTAGAGAGGCGACCCTCTGCCAAGACCCAAACCACTCTGCTTTTGGGAATCTCTGAAAGAAAGTTTCTGCAAATTTCTAATGCTTGAGGAGTCTTGCCTTCGTTATTTGGTCCACAAAGGCGAATAAGAGAAGGGGTGATTCCGCCTCCAACTGCTGCATCTAAAAGGAGACTACCAGTAGAAATCTTCCAAGTCACAGCCTCTTCAAAATTAAAGTGGTCGTCTTTGTTTTCTTTGGTATTTAGTATTGCATGAAGTCTACTTGAGGCTCCAATGGTTGAGGTCTTCTCTTCAGGTTGCTGTGTTTTCGGGGGTCGAGCCATAATTAAGAAATTCTTTTAAAGTTCTGGGCTTTTTGATAATTATAATATCTTCGCCCACTTTGCCGTTCTCTTCATTATAGCTGGTTGCAGCCTTTGAGTCAAAGCTTTCTTTGAGCTTTTCTTTCGACCGTTTCAGATCTTTTTGCTGAAGAAAAAGTGAGTATCTTTCTCTTAAAGTTTCTAGAGTTTCTTTATTCTGTAAGAAAGCGAGATTAGAAACCAAAGGATAAGGCTCAACCCATTCCCAAAATTCATTTTCAGGAAAGATCTTCATGAGTCTAGTAGCCACTTTCATGTCCCTAGGCCAGTTTTGATCTTGTTTTCTTACAAATTTTTCTACAATGCTTTGCTGAATAGACATTAAGATTCATTAAGATCAGATGTCACCATGTCTTTTACTAAATCATGAAAAGACTTTTTTGGAGACCATCCTAATTCTTGTCGAGCCTTATTGGAATCTCCAAGGAGCAACTCGACCTCTGCTGGACGAAAGAATTTGGGGTCTATTCGAACCAATACAGAAGATGCTGCATCATTTTTAATAGCGTATTCTGTTGAAATAGAATATTCTTCGCTTGTGCCTTGACCGTGCCAAAATCCTTCAATTCCAACTTCTTTAAAAGCAAGTTCGACAAATTCTCTAATTGTATGAGTTTCGTTACTAGAAAGCACATACTCATTAGGAACTTCTTGATTAAGCATTTTCCAAACGCCATCTACAAAATCAGCGGCATGACTCCAGTCTCTTTTTGCGTCAACATTACCTAAATGAATTGGCTCAAATACTTCTCCTCTTTTAATTGATTTAAAAATTCTTGCAACTCCTTTTGTTATTTTACGAGTAACAAATTCTTCTCCTCTTCTTGGAGATTCATGATTAAACAAATAACCTTGAATTGCAAAAAGCTTATAAGATTCACGGTATACTTTAACAATGTGTCGCGCAGAAGCTTTCGCTGCTCCGTAAGGAGACCTTGGAGAAAGGGGATGCTTTTCATCTTGGGGAGCGTATTTTACATTTCCAAATTCTTCTGAGCTTCCAGCGTTATAAAATCTACAACTAGGCACATGTTTGCGTATGGCTTCAAGACATCTTAGCACACCAATCGCACCTACGTCAAAAGTTTGTTCAGGAATTTGCCAACTTGAACCAACAAAAGATTGCGCTGCAAAGTTGATGAAATAATCAGGTTTGATTTCTCTTACACAATTATCTATAGACTGAGTATCAGAAAGATCAAGTGTAATTAGCTTAAGCCTTTCGTTGTTTGAATTATGAGAAAAATTAGAATAATCTGGTTTGGATGACCTTCTTAACGTTCCGAATATATTATAATTAGTATTTTGCAACAAGTAATCTACCATATAAGAGCCATCTTGTCCAGAGATTCCTGTGATAATTACGTTTTTCATTAATCTATATGTATTATAGGTTGGGGGATATTATTTTTTACAAAAAAGCTTTTATCTATTTCTAGTTTGTTAGTTTCGTAATTCCATTTGTAAGAGCAGTGACCAAAGTGTTTGTTTTGGTATTCTACTTTTAATTTTCCATTTGAATGTAGCCAAGTCATGTGTCTGACATGAGCATAGTGCTTTGGAATTTTTTGATTTACTAAATACTTGTAGTTAAGCTCATCCCTTCCATTACTGTAAATAATATCATTATCCCAGTAAAACTTAACAAGCTTTAGCCCTCTAGAGTTAAAGAAAATTCTTGGTGGACAAAAGTCGTCTATCCATTGCTTACCATCTAAGATGTAGTTTTTAAAATTAATACTATACCACTGATTAAACTTATCATTTGAGATGTAAGAGATTATTGCTTTTATTTCTTTTACAGAATAGTATTCGTCGCTAAGATCTAATAGCCAAACGCAATCAACATTGTCGGATAATAGGGGAAATAAAGCTAAATTCCTAGCATCAGATTCAACAAGAGCTTCATTGGGAGCATTGAAATGCTGAATCAAGCCTCTGTTCTTTAAATCATTAAAATATGATACAGTCTTTGAATTGTCAATGCTTATATTTAAATCTTTGTATTCTTTAAACATACATGAAACAAAAGAAAAGATAATCTCACATTCTTTTGCTGCTTCAAACCAAGGTGCTAGTCTATTCTGCAAATCATCGATGCAGTTATGGCCGCATCCTAAAATACCAATTTTCATAGTAGATTTAATATATTTTGCGCGATTGTCGTTTTGTTAAATGTTTTAGAATATTTTTTCCCAAAAGAAAGAGCTATTTTTTGATAATTGTTATAGTCTTGATTAATTGAACTAATTTTTTGAGCTATTTTTTCTTGGTTTGGCTCGGTTAAAAATTCTTCAGGAATAAATTCGCTTGCCGTTGTCATGTCTAAACATGTGATTGGAATGCATCCGCAGATTAAAGATTCTATCATTGGAAGACAAAGCCCTTCATTGTAAGAAGTGGCTAAATAAAATTTTGTAATATTATAATTATAATTTAATTTTTCATCAGAAACTATTCCGTGTCCTTTAATTATTGGGTGTCTTATAACAAGACTGTCTGAACCAAAAATATCAATTTCTTTATTAAAAATATTGATTGAATTTACTGCTAAAGCAAATCTTTTATTTGGATCTGCTAGTCTTCCAACCGCCATAAAAAATTTTTCTTTTCTTAAATTTAAAAAAGAAACGTCTTTTACTGGATTGTATATTATATAAGAATTAAGCCCAATATATTTTTTAATTGAAAGAGAGGTTGTTTTGCTGATTGAGGTTATTATGTCTGCTTTTTGAAGCTTTGGCTTTATTGTGTTAATTATTGTATTTATCTCTTTAAGATGAAATGGTATATCCAAAACATTCAATATTAAAATACCGCCATTTTCTTCTTTATACTTTATTGCTTCATCATATCCAGAAGGGTCATTAGAGTATATAAGGTCAGCTTTGTTTTTAGAACATTCGTGTCCTAAAACTTTCCACCCTTCCATTATTCTTGGTAATTGTCCCAAAAAATGTTCTGCACCAAAAGTAGCAATTTTCATTTATTATTGTATCGTGTTGCAAATTATAAGTCCTTTATAGTTGTGTCTATAAAAAGCCATTTCATGTTCGTGCCCTTGCCATTTATAAAGAGTAACGTTTGGAAATATGCTCCTCGCTAAAGAGCCCTTTGTGTGGAAATCATCACATAGAACTTTTTGAGAATTTAAATTAATTTTAGATAATTGATTTACCATGTCTTCAGGGTGGTCTCCTCCATCTAAATAAATAAGATCGTATTTTTCATTTATCAAAAGACCTCCATCTCCTAATATAAATTTTATATCTACATCAGAGATTAGATTTTCAAACAAAGTTTTACAATTAGAAAGAGCTATTTCGCTAATATCGCAGATGGTTAAAGACCCGCCATTCTTTTTTATATAGTTATAATAATGAAAAGAACTCCATCCATCTGCCATTCTTGAATATGAGTCTAAACTTCTCGCCGCTCCAATTTCTAAAATTGAAATAGGTTTACTAGAAAAAGAGTTTAATACATCTTGAAATATTAAATCTCTATTCCCTTTGGAATTTAAAAAATGATTGAGATATTGGTTCATTTATTTATTTTTTTTATAAAAACGCAGCTATTTCCATCTTCGCCAATTTTCCTTGAGCCTTCTGTCTCAAATAAGAATTCCCAATGTTCAAGTTTTTTATCGCTAGTGTTCAGCAATCCTAAATCGTAAATAGCTTTCCTGACATTAATATACTCATTACAGTGCCCTTGCCAATCTGTACCTTGTTCAGGTTCTCCTGCGTCATGAAAAAATACAATGCCGCCCTTCTTTATTTTTGATTGTACTGCTTTAAAATCTGCAATTACACATGGTGCGCCATGACAGCCATCGATGAAACATATATCTATTGACTCATCTTTTAAATTAGAGATCCATTGTCTTGGATTGCTTTCAAGCCATAAAGAGGCTTTAGAAAGATAATCAAATCTAGACATACTCTTGTTCCCATTAATATAAATAGAAAGTGGGTGATTAAAGTTTTGAATTTGTTGCCAGTCTAGACTCCAGCCATTTGGTAAATCTAAACCGTGGACTTCCCACTCATTATGTCTTATGTTTTCTGATATGATTTCGTAAATAGCTTTCATAGAAACAGTGCCAGCGGCACCAATTTCTAGGTATTTAAAATCAGGATATTTACTTTTAGAAAGATAAGTTGTTATTGTATTTTCTATGGAAGACTCGTTTCCATCCATTCTGATGCCGAATTTTTTCATATTATTTAGGTAGGCAAACTGCAAAACCAGTATCTATATCAAATTTATAAACATTAAATCGTTTTTCTAATAGCTCATTTATTCGATTTTCATATTTAGCTAGGTGACTTAATCCAATATCATCAAGACATTTAGCTTCATAATTTCTCTTTTCATATATTCTGATATCATCAATAATTATGATATCTTTTTTATCCATTCTATGCTTTAAGATTATTTCAATTTCTTGCTCTAAAGGAAGTCGCACAGATATATTCTTCTCATGTTCATAAGAAAATCCACTAGTTTCTCCGGGAAAATGAGCGTCCAGCCAAAAAATACAAGACTTGTGATTGTCAATTAATGGAAGAGTATTGTCTAATACTTCTGCGCTATTACCTTTAAAAATATGAATTCTGCTGGTTTTAGAAAGCCCTTCAGAATATGAATTTTTAAACCTTGCTATCGCATTCTCGTCTATTTCTGTAGAGATTAGAATGTCAAAATTGAAAGCTGAAGCGTATACAAGTCCGCTTCCGCCTCCAAGTCCGGTCTCAAAAAAAGCTGTTGCGTTGATCTTAGATTTGAAATATCCAAGGTTAAATGTTTGTAAATTACCCATATTATAAAGTTTTAATTTTTTCTTCTATTTGATCTATTAAAATATCATTAACTTTATTCTCGCTTAAATAAATACCGTTTGGATTTACGGGTTGAATATTTTTTACATATTCTTTGCTATAAAATTCATGAGAATATAATCCAATACTAGGCTGAGAATAGGCTGAAAGTATCCAAGTCATTCCAGTATCAGTTCCTATATAAAATTTACTAGAAAGCCCTAGTTTAATTGACTCAAAAAAAGAACAGTTAATTTTTATTGCTCCTTCCAGTTGAGGCTCGTCTTTGCCTCCTAGTTGTATAATATCGTATCCGTTAGATTTTATAAAATTAACAATTTTTTGAGCGTTCGTAATAGAAAGCCTCTTTTTGTTATCTGGATTGTAAAATCCAGCAAATGGCGCAAAGGATACTAGTTTGTTATTTTTTTCTACGTCAAACCATTTAGTTAATATGCATTGTTCTCCATTTGGAAAACGCTCACCATCGTATCCATTCATGTAAGCGCATTCTTCTGTTTGATGAGACCTTAAATACCATCTATCGATAGTGTGCGCTGGCATTGGGTGGCTAATTCTTGTGTTTTTATAATTTTTAATTAGATATTTATCTTTATCATTAGGCCAATTATCATATTGGTCCCAGACGATTAAAGAGTCTATGTAAGGATTATTTAAGAAAATAGGGGCTATTTCCGAATATTTCTTATTAATAGACATAATAAGAAAATCATCTGGATACAATTCTTTGATTTTTTTAAAAGCGACAGTGTTCATGCATAAATCGCCAAACTGGCCTTGATTTCCTAAAATTCTTTTATTCATTATTATTTATAAAATTGTTATACTGTTTTTCCCATCCTATATGCTCAACAATACTATTATGAGTAAAGCTAAAGATATTTTCTTGATTTAATAAATATTTTGCGGCTAATTCATAAGCCATTTCTACATGAGGGTGAATTTGTTTAAAATTTTTAAGAACAAAATTAGAAATATAAATCATATCTCTAGAGCGAAGCATCGCTGGATTAAAGCTCCATTCTTTTCTGGCTATATAAAAACCATCTTTCTTTTCTCCAGAAAGCCGATTAACAATATCTGGCTGATCAACTCTAGAGTATCTATGATAGATAATATTTGAATTATCTTCTAAGATACGAATAGAGTTATCAAGTAGAAAATCTAACTCTTTAGTGTGAAATACCCAGTCGTTTTCTAAATGAAAAGTAAATTGGTGGCTTTTTACTAGTTCGTGATTATAGCACTTTGCCATGTCTTTAATAAGTCCATGAGCATGGCTTTCGTGGTCGTTTTTCCAGTTTTCAGTAGTAGAAATAACATTAAATCCTAGAGACTTAAAGAACTCAGTCTTCTCAGAAGCGATATTCTCATCTCCGGGAATTATCTTTATGTGCGCTAGTTTGTCTACTTTATGAAATAATTGAGACTTTTTAAAAGTATCTTTTAAACTTACTATATCTACATCATTTAGATTGTAATGTTGTCTTGTGCTTGTTAAAAATACTATGCTAAACATAAATTTATATTTTCATTCCGCAGAACCATACGCATTCACTAAAATTTTCTTTATGGATATTAATAATGCTATTATCTGTGCAAGCTTGCTTTATGTCATCTAATTTAGTTTCCCAAGAAAACCATCTTCCTTGTGCTTTTGCTTGTTCAAACTGCTGTTCATTTTCAAAAAAATCATGAGACATAATAATATCTCCTTTCTTTAGAAATTTTGAGTAGATGTTAAATTCTTTTACTTTATCTCCATTATCGCAAAGCAATAAAGTCCTGCCCTGTCTTTGAATCAAATTTGCAACTTCAGAAATACATTTTTCATTTGTTAAAACATCATATTGAAAAAATTTGCCTCCGAGAGCTTCGATTAAATTAATAGAAGTTTGGTCTCTGATAGTATTATCAAAGGTAAAAAAGTCTTTTGGAGTTTTATGGTGAGTATTATTTTTATATAAGACAGGTTCGTTTGTATTTTTGCAAGAAGCTGGCATCTTGCTTAGATAACAGTATAATGCTAACAAGGTTGATAGCCCTCCATCATGAGTTCCAAGTTCAATAATTGTGGAAAAATTATAACCTAACAAAAGTTGGTTGATCGCTCTTGGCGCATTTGGGTGTTGCTGCATGAAACAGCCAAAAAATGGCAAATGCATATTGCTAATGCATTTTTGTTCTTGATTTGTCATATATCTAAATGGTGTTTTTTAATTTCTATTTTAGAAAAATCAGTCTTGTTATTTATGTCTTTCCCTGCGCGATTAGACCAAACAGGTTGCCAGAATTCGTTTTGTTTAATTCTTTGTTCTTTGTCTACTGCCCAATAATGAAATACATAAGGAGTTTGTCCTTCTCTAAGGCTTTCTATTGAGTTGTTAAACATTAAGGTTTGAACAAGATTTCCATTAGAATCTATTAGCTCGCAAGTATCGCTCTTGTCTGTATCTATTTTACCATCTTGCTTTTTTGCAAAATTTACTATTCCACGATATAAGCCATCTTTATGCATATACCATTTGTATCCTATGTCTTTATAATGGTGAATGTCACCGCATAAATTAATACTTGGAATTAAATATGCAGAAGCTTGGGTTTGGGACAGTAAATAATTAGCAGCCCTGCGCCATAAGTTTTTTTGATAAAGAGGAAACCTTTCATCTATATCGCAAGAAATTTTTATATCTCCAGATGTATGCTGTAGAGCGAAATTTTTAATTTTCCCATCAAAAGCTAAGTCAGAGTAATCGAAAGCGCATTGACAAAGTATGACATTAGAAATGCCTTTTTCTTCTAAAAATTTATTAACGATTTCAAAAGTATTATCTTCTGATGTGTTAATAGCAAGGACTACTTCATCCATAAACTGAGAATAGTTTAGAATAGAGGCTTGCCAGTCGAATCCCATTTTTATAAGATTAAATGCGGACGTATAGGAAGAAAATTTCATTTATAATTTATAGCAAGATGTTGTTTATTATTTATTTTATTATAAATAAAATCCTTTGTTTGATTTTATCGAGTTAAGATCTTCGTTTAAAATTTTCTTTCTGTAGAAATCCTTTAGAATAGTTTCTGAATTAATAAATTCTTTAAATTTCTGATCTGTAGTTGCAGAGGTCTTAGCATACTCTAGAAAAGAATTAGCTGTAAATTCTAATCCTATAGAATGGCAATAAGATCTAAATTTTTGTCTATTATCTTCTGCTCTTAAGAATCCTTCTCTGTCATTTTCTCTGCCTAACAATAAATGGTTGCTCCTGCCGTATACATAGTAATACTTAAAGAAATGATCAATATAGTAAGACTCATCTCTTTCTGGATCGTCTTCTCCATCTCTTAATCTCCAAGTATGTTCTTTTTTATTTTCATCGAAAAACTGTGCTAGGTCTACTGCTTGTGGTCTGGCTCCCATTAATCCCCAATGAGGAGACCCATGAAAATACATATCATCATAATATTCAAAAGCGAAACCTTTGCCGTAGTTATAAAGAGACTTGATTCCTGCGTTCTTGGCTTTTTGAATTAGTTCTTTAATACCTGCTACCCACTCAGGATTAAACCGCTCTCTGGAATCTCTTAGAACAAACCAATCTCCGATCTTTAATGGTCCCTGTCTTAGGAACTCATTCATTTGAAAATCATGGTCGTTAGTCCACCGTCTATAGATAACTTGACCGCAACCTTTTCTTTCTTCTAGAAGCTCTTTAGTCCCATCTGTAGAACCGCCATCAACAAAAATTAAACCATCAAAAGCTTTATAACAATCTTTAGTTAGGTCATCTATATTCTTTTTTTGATTTTGTGTGATTCCACACAGATAGACTTTCATTTACTCATTATATCTATCCCTAAAGAATCTTTCCAACATAAAAAAGAATTATTTTTATGACCTTCTGGAACTGTGCCATTTGCCCAAGTGCCATTTAAGATAGATTCCCACTCTTGGTCTGACAATTTAACATTAGGAAAATCAATTCTTTTCTTAATAGGAAGATCAATAAATACTTGTTTTGTGTCTGTGTATTGGGTTAGTCTTCCTCCGCAAGGATATTCGCGGATTGAAATTTTACCATTATCAGCAAATAGTAAATTCGACACGAAGAATTTTAGATTGTTTTGCTTGTAAAAATTTTGAACTGCTTCTTCTGTCCACAACTCATTCGCATAAGGTCCGGGGCCACCTTTTGAATTTGGAATAGAGTTATAAAGTTTTTTGCTAGTTAAATGCGCTCTTTCAGAATATCTGCCATTTCCTTGATTCCCAGAAAGATCAACATGAGCAGCTTGCTTATTGTTGTTTAAAGCTTCTTTATAATACTCAAATTCTTCTAGAGTAAAGTCTCTAACCATGAATTGATCGCATTGTACATAAACTACATAATCATTATCAAGATTAAAGTCGTTGAAAAGTTCTCTTGTTCCTAGCCCACATCCAGAATTTTTTTTCCTTAGTATTAGTTTGTCAATTAAACCTTCTTGATAAAAAGAAAAAATGGCAGCGTGGTCTTCGCCGCCATTATTTAATAATACTATTTCATGATCAAACTTCGTGAAGTTCTTAATAGACTTTAAACAGAGTTCCGTTTCTTTTGGTCTATTGTAATTTAAAACTAAAAAGGAAAGCATTATTTACTTCTTTCAATGATATTATCAAGTTTTACCTCCAGTTTATCAAATCTGGTATTTATTTGTTCTGAGAATTTATTTAGATCTTCTTTGTTAACGTATTCCTTCGGGAGGGAGACTTCTATTGCGTGTATTTTACTTTCAAGTGCGCTAGTTTTATCTTCTTGTTTGTCTATCATATTGAAGGCCCTTTTAAATACCCAAGTAGCTAAAAATCCTACAATCATAAAAGCAACATTAAACAAAAATTGCCAGTCTATTTGTGCTGCGGCTTGAGTTGTATTCATATTAATTATTTTTTTCTTGGGTGTTATAAACAAGAAAAGAGCGACTCTCTGGGGACAGAAAATCGCTCTCCTTTAGCTTACCGCGTTTTACGCTATGTTGCTTTCGGTCTAATTCTATTTTTTTAGAAAAGTATACCTCGCCGTGCATACAATATTCTACACTTTAGAACACTGTATTTTGCACATTTTTTATAGACTTGCGGGTTCGCATTTACCTCCAGCACAAGCAGCTTCTTGGCTATGGCTCGTCTCGTCTTCTTCCTCAATTAACTTAGTGAAATCAACGCAAGACCACTCTTTTTGGAGTTTATTAAACTTGACTTCATCTTCTGGGGTTACAATAGCTTCCATTGGAGCTTGCTGGTAAATTTTGTCACCAGAATAAGGAAGTAAAGAAACAGCGGTAAAGTACTCTTGGTTCTTATAAAGATACTCCGTGACACTCTTCCACTCGTTATCTTTAACGATAACAGTGCAGCTAACTGAATGATTTAGTGGCTTCTTGTTCGCTTCCGTTGTGCCACAGTTTACCCAGTTCGTTTGCGTCAATTTGATAAGTTCTAGATGCTCAATAGCATTAAGTTCCGACTTAATCTTTACATTCTCACCCACTTCAATAGGGAATGTAATAACGTCATCTACCTTGTTTGCGCTCCACACACTCTCCTCGCAAGCGTGTTCATTATACATCTTGAAGAACTTATAAACATTATCTTCCTTATTCACCTGAATTCGGCGGAAGTATTTACGAGCGTGATGGGGGTGAATGCCAGAGGCAGCAGAGAGGACAATAGAATTAGTCCCTTCTGGCTTGATGCATGTAACGCGAGCGGCTTGATTAATTCCAATCTTTTTGGCCCATTCGATATTGGTTTCGACTGAAACCTTAGCTGCTTCTCTCTGATACTTTGGATTAAATAGAACATCTGGGTTATCCATCATTCCAGTGATAGAAACTCCAAGTAGAGCTTCCTGCTCTGTTAGCTCTTCTGAAGTATGACCAAGATAAGGGAAAGTGGTATAGGCAGCTTGTAGGGTTCCTATCAATGAAGCAGCCCAAGAAGCCTTTTTAAAATCTTCTAGAGACTTAACTTTTGCGCCATTAATAGAAGTGAGATTACAGAATTGAAATCCGCAACGTCCATCTTTAGTAATAGGAATAAAAGAAATCTCAAAGCAAGGATTCAAAAGCTGGTTCTCATCAACGACATACAAGAATCCCGGCTCACCAAACTCTTTAGTCTTATTAATAAGGGTTTCAAACTCCTCATAAGAAGTCTTGCCCCGAATAATAATAGCAGAGTTATTTGATCTAGCTCTCTGAGGATTATCAAGAAACCAATTGCCAGTCTTGGCGTTCATCATGTCTTTGTCTTGAGCGTCAAAGATAACGCTGCAAGCAGAGCGACGAATTCCACCAGACAAAACAGCATCAGCGCAATGCATCAAAATATCATAAGCATTAACGGTCTTAAGGCGAGTTTGGTTGCCATCTTCAATAATAGTGTCAAGCAAGAGTTTGACCTTAAAATGACAGTTCTTAAGACCTTTATAGCCGGGAGCTTTACCGCCGCCAGTCTTTAACTTTGCGCCCTTTGGACGAATTTTACTATAATCAAAAACAATCTTTCTGCCAGAATAAGCAGTGTTCTTGAAATAGCAATTCAATAGAGCTTCAATAGAGTCACCCCAGCCTTCAATGCTATCATTTACGGTATAGGTTATAACCGTTCCTGTCTTGTCTTTAGCGTTAACGAGATCAGGTAGTCTGTTAAGGAACTTATCTGTGATCCCAAAACCAACGCCAGTGCCGCAAAGTAGAGTATAAAAAGACTCAGCAAAAGAGCGAATAGAATCAATATGACGTACAGCGCAATTACCAGTGACCAAGCCACTTGGGAAAACAAATGATTCATCATCTTCAACAATTAAACACCAAGTTTCTCCAAAAATAGGTTCTCCAATAGACGAAATAACGAAAGGAGTGTTGCTATTTTCTTTATTATTTGGAGCATTAAAAATTCTAAATCTAACTGTTGGGGAGGTTCTAATTCCAATGTTGGTCTTTTCTCCGCTTAGATTTTCTTCAGATACGATATAAATTCCTGCAATTGGAAAGCATTCTCTAATAAAATTAATATGTTTTTCTCCACTGGCTTGAATACTTGAATATTTGTTATCAGTGCCATAATTTCTATTAGAATTTGAATTTTTAGCAGCATCTGCATCGCAGTAACCAGCGACAAATGCTTTGATCATTTCTGGAGAATCAATCTCGGGATTTGGAGCAGTTTTTAAATAAGACCCAGTATAAGCAAAAAAGTCTCCATTGCATGACAATGGTAAAGATGTATTGAATCCAACCTCCTCAAAACGACTGTGATATTTCTGGTCTTTCTTGCAAAGGCGAACCATCGAATAAGAATTATTTTTGCTATTTACTATTGATCCGTCTCCAAAAACATATCCATAGCACCAGTATAGCTTTTCCAATGGAGAAGCATCGTCA